>Ga0209284_10005965_pt1 | contig 12143 bp, 9 predicted proteins | sample FRY03_FD_187211 | JGI IMG/M metagenome (GOLD analysis project Ga0209284, IMG submission 187211) | Freshwater microbial communities from Lake Fryxell liftoff mats and glacier meltwater in Antarctica - FRY-03 (SPAdes) (version 2) | ecosystem: Environmental > Aquatic > Freshwater > Ice > Glacier... | reverse complement strand
CAAAGTGGGCAACTCAGGTGTGTCGATTGCCACGCTGGACGACATGAAGGTCCTGTACAGCGGCTTTGATTTGTCCAGCCCGAGCACCAGCGTGTCCATGACCATCAATGGGCCAGCCCCCAGTATTTTGGCCATGTTCATGAACACCGCGATTGACCAAGCGGTTGACACATTTACAGCAGACAAAGGTCGCGATCCAACCGAAGTCGAATACCGCGAGCTGCGGGCCTGGGTGCAAGCCAACGTGCGCGGTACCGTCCAAGCCGATATCTTAAAAGAAGACCAGGGCCAAAACACCTGTATTTTCTCAACAGAATTCAGCCTGAAAGTTATGGGCGATGTGGCGCAGTACTTTGTGGCGAACAACGTGCGCAACTTTTACTCGGTATCTATCAGTGGCTACCACATAGCCGAGGCGGGAGCCAATCCCATTTCGCAGCTGGCACTCACGCTGTCCAATGGCTTTACGTTTGTTGAAGCCTACTTGGCACGCGGCATGCACATTGATGACTTTGCGCCCAACTTGTCGTTCTTTTTCAGCAACGGCATGGACCCTGAGTACACCGTGCTGGGACGTGTGGCACGCCGCATTTGGGCAATCACCTTGCGCGACAAATATGGTGCCAATGAGCGCAGCCAAAAACTCAAATACCACATACAAACCAGTGGCCGCAGTTTGCACGCACAAGAAATACAGTTCAACGACATTCGCACCACCTTGCAAGCGTTGATTGCCATTTACGACAACTGCAACAGCTTGCACACCAATGCGTTTGACGAGGCCATCACCACGCCCACCGAAGAGTCTGTGCGCCGTGCCATGGCCATTCAGCTCATCATCAACCGCGAGTGGGGCTTGGCGAAGAATGAAAACACCAGCCAAGGCAGCTTTATCATTGAAGAGCTCACTGAACTGCTAGAAGAAGCCGTGCTCACAGAGTTTGAGCGCATAGCCGACAGAGGCGGCGTGTTGGGAGCCATGGAGACCGGCTACCAGCGCGGCAAGATTCAAGACGAGAGCATGACCTACGAAATGCTCAAGCACACGGGTGAGCTGCCCATCATTGGCGTGAACACGTTTCGCAACCCCAACACCGATGACACGCCACAGGTGCTGGAGTTGGCGCGCTCCACAGACGAAGAAAAGCAAAACCAACTCGCTCGATTGGGTGACTTCCACAAGCGCCATGCGGACACCGCGCCCGCGGCACTGGAGCGCTTGCGCCAAGCTGTGATTGACAACGCCAACGTCTTCGAGGTTCTCATGGACGCCGTACGTGTGTGCTCATTGGGACAAATTACAGACGCCTTGTTTGAAGTGGGCGGGCAATACAGACGCAATATGTAATGTCTGCAGACGTCACTGCAACGCCAGCTTCAAGCGCACCTGCCGGTGCGCGCCACAAGCCGCTCTATTAAATGCCCTTCAACCCCTCTTGCCCCATCAGCAAGTAGATGTTGTAGGCGTTCATGCGGTTGGCAAACGTACCCATGGGTACCGACGCACACGCCGACCAGTCCACCGCCGCATAGGCGGACTCAAAAGGCGCTAAGTTGGCTGCGGCCTCCCCCATGCTTGTGCGCAGGTACACCAAGTAGTCACGCACCAAGGCTATGTCTGACGATGGGTTGGCCGATGCGCCACCGTGTTCTGTCACCAAACGCTTCGCACAGGGCGCAGCGGTGCAACCTTGGCCAACTGGCCAGGGTGTCAGCCCCCATGCAAATTCCAATGATCTGGTTTTTATAGGTCAAAAGATTTTAATAAATGATTGCATCCTCGATTATTCTATGTAATAGTATTACCAAATGATGTTAGCAGTAACATGTTGTAGAACAATCGTAGTATCGCCTCTTCGAGTGGCGTGAGTAAAAACACAATGCCTGTAATCAGACTTGAAAACTTATCGAAAAGCTATGGAGACACAGAGGTTCTGCATGGCATCAACCTGGAGATGCAGGATGCCGAGTTCACGGTTCTTGTGGGTCCATCGGGTTGTGGAAAATCCACTACCTTGCGGATGATTGCGGGGCTGGAGTCGGTTTCCTCTGGCGAAATTTTCATTGCGGACAAGCCCGTGAGCAAGCTTGAGCCCAAAGAGCGCGATCTGGCAATGGTTTTTCAGGACTATGCCTTGTACCCGCACATGAATGTGTTCAAGAACATGTCTTTCGCACTGCGTCTGCAGAAAAGACCAAAACATGAAATAGCCGAAAAAGTACATGCCGTAGCTGACATGCTCGGATTGACTGATTTCCTCAATAGAAAGCCAGCGGAGCTGTCAGGTGGTCAGCGACAGCGTGTGGCGATGGGGCGTGCACTAACAAGGGATAGCTCTACATTTCTTTTCGATGAGCCGCTGTCCAACCTTGACGCCAAACTGCGTACGCAAATGCGAGCTGAGTTAGCGTTGATGCGCCAACGTGTGCACAAAAACATGATCTACGTGACGCATGATCAGATCGAAGCCATGACCCTGGCTGATCGTATTGTCGTGATGCACGCTGGAAAAATACAGCAGCAAGGTACGCCCGAAGAGCTGTTTAAAAAACCGGTTAACAAATTCGTAGCAGGGTTTCTTGGCATGCCGCCGATGAATTTTGTCAACGCAACACTGCAGCTTGACAACGACCAGCTGTACCTTGCCGGTGAGGGCTTCCGCCTTCGTTGTGCAGATTCACTTAAAAAGCCCCTAAGCGATAACAATGCTGCTGACATTGTTCTTGGCATGCGGCCGTCGGACTTGCATCTGGACGCGAACGCGCATCCAGATGAATCGTTTGACGTAAAAATTGTGGTTTCCGAGTACATCGGAGCCCAGTCGGTGTTGATAGGTGAGTGCAGTGGCCAAAAACTCGTCATCGAGTTGAATTCTGATACGCCGTTTGGCGTGGCAGAAAGAACCCGATTCAGAGTGGATAGTCAGGATATTCATTTCTTTAACCAGCGCAGTGAAATGGCAATACCCGTATAAAAATTGCCGCGAACGACACACCCCAAGGAGGAAACACATGTTCGATATAAGTAAACGTTTAGTAAAAACAGCGGTAGCAACCGCCGTCGTGGCTGCTGCGGTGGTAAGCACGCCCGCGCTTGCCAACCCCTACGAAGACTATGCAGGCACGACCTTGGTTGTTAACTTTCCTGCGCATCCGCACTACGATGCCGTGAGGAAAATCCTGCCGGCATTCACCAAGGAAACCGGTATTAAAGTGGAAGTTGATCAGCTCCCTTACTTGAAGATGCGCGAACGTCAGACGCTAGAGCTGGCGCAGGATGAGGGCGATTACGACTTGATTGCTTATGTCGTATTTTCCAAAGCCGATTATGTATATGCCGATCAGTTAGAGAACCTTGCCAGGTACTTCATGAATCCGAAGTTGGCAAATCCTGCCTACGATGCGGACGATCTGATAGATGGTTATGTTTACAACATCGGATTCGCCGGTGGCAATAAGGGATACCTGCAGGGCAAGACCGGCTCGCTATACGGCATTCCCTACGGTTCGGAGACATCCGTTCTCGGTTATCGAAAAGACATCTTTAAAAAGCATGGCCTGAAGGTGCCAGAGAACTACGAAGAGCTCCTCGACGTTGCCTGCAAGATTCCTAAACTTGAGCCAGGCATGGGTGGGTTGAGTTCTCGCGCGGCGTCTGGTCATCATGCTGCTCATGCATTTCTGCTACATCTCGCGCCGTTGGGTGGCCGTATTTTCGATGCTGAATGGAACCCTGTTGTCAATAACAAGGCCGGCGTTCAGGCGGCCAATGCACTAAAAACCATCGTAGATTGTGGACCAGAAGGTGCCGCTAGTTTCGGTTTTGGTGAAGCTCTGGGCTCATTCCTCGCAGGTGACACGGCGATGTTCCTTGACACCACCGTAGTAGCTGGACAGATCGATGATCCCGCGAAGTCCAAAGTGGTTGGCAAAGTGGGTTGGGCGATGCATCCGCAAGGCGTGCGCAGAGGCAGCCAGACCGGTGGCTTTGGCATCGGTATTCCCAAGAATGCCGAACATAAGGAAGCCGCGTTTCTGCTGATGCAATGGTTGACTTCGAAAGAGGGTGACAAGCTGGTCGCTCTGGCAGGTGGTAACCCATCGCGTTTCTCCACGCATGACGACAAAGAGGTAAATGCCAAATTCCCTCACATGGCTGTGTTTGGTGAAGCACTGCAATACGCAGATCCTGATTGGCGTCCGATTATCCCTGCCTGGGGAAAGATCAACGCCGACTTGGGCACCACCTTGTCGAAAGTACTGACCGAAGACCTTGATGTGCAACAAGCGCTTGATGGCGTTGCAAAGCGAGCCAAAGCCATCATGGAAGCAGAGGGTTACTACAGCTGGCGATAGGCGGTTAGCGTATCGCAAACAGGCCCTGACCACGGCTTTTCGACCGTGGTCAGTGACCGGTTGCGGTATCTAAATGGTCTCTACCTGACAAAGCTCACTCATGAACGTTGCAACTTACAACAAAACGACACCCTACCTGTTTCTGGTGCCAGCCTTGATCATCATGGTGCTTGGGTTGCTGTACCCCCTCGGGTATATGGTTTATGGGAGTTTCCGAGACTGGTCTCCTAGCCAATCGCTGGGAGAATCCGAGTTCATTGGACTGGGTAACTACATCACGTTGTGGAACGATCCAAGCTTTCGGGAAAGTGTAGGCGTTACCCTGAAATTTGCGGTCTCTGTGGTCAGTGTCGAGATGCTGATGGGGGTCGGGTTAGCGCTGTTGCTTGACAGAAACCTGCGCGGCATGTCGCTGCTTCGCACCTTGTTCATTCTGCCAATGATGATTGCACCGGTGGTGGTGGGTCTGATCTGGCGTTACATGTACCACCCGACCCTGGGCGTGTTCAATAAAACGCTAACCGGTATAGGGCTGGATTCAGTTGATTGGCTGGGGCAGCATGCGCTCCTGTCAGTCATCATTGCCGATATCTGGCAGTGGACCCCGTTTATTTTTATTCTGTCGCTGGCGGCATTGCAGTCACTGCCTCGCTCGGCGCTTGAAGCTGCGCGCATCGATGGTGCGACCGGCTGGCAGCAGATCATACACATCAAGCTACCGCTGATGATGCCGGTGCTTATTGTGACTGGCCTGTTGCGTCTTATCGATGCGTTCAAGGTGCTCGAAGTTATCTTGGTGATGACTGAGGGTGGACCCGGGCTTTCGACGGAAATTTTGGCGCTCAGAATCTCTCGCACGGCAACCGAGTTTCGTGAGCTTGGCGTGGCTGCGGCCATGTCTAACTATCTGCTGCTGATGCTGTTGACGTTGACCGTTTTCATGCTGGTTTACAACCGCTGGCTTGAGTACCTCGCGCAACGGGCCATGACAGTAGCAAAGGAGGAGGATTAATGTCCGCTGTAGATACCACTGAACGTCGTCAGCATCCGGCTTTCTACGCACTTATAGTCATGCTGATAGTAATGTCAGTGGGGCCCATTCTTCTGATGCTATCGGTGTCGTTCAAGCTGAATGTCGATGTCATCTCGGGTACGAGTGGTTTGTTGTTCATGCCGACGATTCAGAACTATGAAACCGCGCTTTGTGACGTCCTGCCATATGAGCTGGACCACCTGGATTTTTGTGGTTTGAAGTTTGGCGGAGCGTTTGTCAACTCACTGATCATTGCACTGGTCTCTACAGTGCTTACTCTGATAATTGGCTGTATGGCAGCGTATGCGCTGGTGCGGTTCCGCTTTATGGGGCGAGATACTGTGTCAGGTACAACACTGATGGTGCGCATGGTGCCACCTGCGGTTCTGCTGGTTCCTGTATTCGGTCTATGGAATAACGAATTTTGCATATCCAAGGCGGATTGGCTTGGTGGTTTGATAAGAGATACGTTTGGTGGTCGTGGCGATGTCTGCCTGGCCGGCACACACTCAGGAATTATCATTATTTACATCGCGATGAATCTACCGTTCGTGATCTGGATCTTGCAAAGCTTTATCGTGCAAGTGCCAAGGCAGCTCGAAGAGGCAGCACGTATGGATGGCGCAGGACCATTCCAGATATTCTTCAAAGTAGTGTTGCCTTTGATAAAGCCAGGGCTAGCAGCCGCGGCAATCTTCACTTTCCGCATCGCCTGGAACGAGTACCTGCTCGCGTCCGCCTTGTCTGACCGCGACACCAAAACAGTACCCATCCTGATAGTCAATAACATGTCGGAATTTAATGTGGAATGGGGCGTCATTATGGCCACCGGTATGTTGCTGGCTATTCCACCAATCATTTTCACCTTGTTTGCGTCCAGACAGATCATCACAGGCATGACCGCTGGCGCTGTAAAGGGATGAGACTCTCAACTTTAGAAGGAATGTAATCGTGAATAAAGTCGCTGTTATTACTGGTGCCGGTGGTGGCATTGGTCGTGCCGTAGCAATCGCTGTCAGCGCTCAAGGCTGGCAGGTTGTGCTAGCGGGAAGAACGCTTGCTAGTCTTGAAGAGACTGCGGGCATGTTGAGTAACAAGTGTTTGCCGGTCAAGTGCGATGTCAGTGTGGCGTCGGATGTCGATCACTTGTTTGCTGAGGCCGTCACAACGTTTGGTCAGGTGGACATGCTGTTTAACAACGCAGGTGTCAGTGCATCTGCCGTACCGGTCGATGAGCTGCCTCTTGAAGAGTGGGAACGGACCATATCGGTCAATCTCACCGGTGCCTTTTTGTGTGCCAGAGCGGCCTTTGGACAGATGCGACAACAGGCCTCAGGCGGTCGAATCATCAACAACGGCTCTGTATCAGCAACCACGCCACGACTTTACTCGGCCCCGTACACATGCTCAAAGCATGCAATATCCGGGCTGACCAAATCACTGTCACTCGATGGCCGTCAATTCAATATCAAATGTGGCCAGATTGATCTTGGCAATATCAGCTCTCACATGGGTGACGCGATGGCCGCAGGTGTGTTGCAAGCCAACGGATCAATACTGGCCGAGCCTACCATCAGCGCGCAGTCGGTCTGTGACGCAATTATCTGCATGATTAATTTGCCTGATGATGCCAACGTGTTGAGCATGACGGTCATGGCCAACGGTATGCCTTTCGTTGGCCGAGGCTAAACGTTAACAACCAGATCAATTGAATGGAGAACAATGTGAGTTCAGAATTTTTATCGCTAGACACCGAATACAACCTGTTGGTGGGCACCTACAGCGACCTTGATGCTTTGGCGCATCAACCCCACGCACCGTCGCCAGGCATAGGTATTTACGGTTTAAAGTTATCAGCCGACGGTCATTTGTCAGCGCGCGAGCAGATCGAATCGTTGAACCCTGCGGTGCTTATTCCGCATCCCGAAAAGCCGGTGATGTATGCGATTCTTGAGACCATACAAACCAATGGGTCCATACAGCGGTATGAAGTTGGAGATGGTGGAGCGCTTGCCCACAACGGTACCTTTAACGCGTCGGGCAAGTCTACTTGCTATCTGTCACTGTCGCCTAAGCGTGACAGCGCTATTGTGATCAATTACTGGGATGCCATGATTGATGTCGTCGATGTCGATGGCGATGGCCAGCTGGGCGATATTATCCAGAGCTTTAAGCAGCACTATCGTGTTGAAGGCGACTGGCGACAGGTGGCGACACGGGAGGACCACTGGGCCAACCGCCAGGTCGGGCCACACGCCCACTGTGCGCACTTCTGGAAGGGCTGGGTGTTCATTCCAGATCTTGGCGAGAATGCGGTTTTTCAGTATCGTTACGATGAAACAAGCAAACAACTGACGCCCGATCTTCATATCGAATTTGAAGCCGGGTCGGGTCCCCGTCATATGGCCATGCACCCAACACTGGATGTGTGCTACATCTCTAACGAGTTGTTCAACACAGTGTGTGTTGCCAGCCTGGATAGTTCTGATCCCAGTGCATCAAAGCCCAGACTGCTTCCCATTCAATACGAGTCAACGCTTGAGAATCGTGATCAGGTGTCGTATGTGTCGGAGATCAAGTTATCACCGGATGCCCGTTTTCTGTACGTGTCTAATCGGGGAGACAATTCGCTTGCTATTTTTAAAGTGCTAACCGATGGCAAGCTGGAGCGTATTGCTCTGGTGCCAACAGGTGGCAAATTTCCACGGCACTTTGCCATTACACCGTGTGGCAAGGCTGTCATTGTGGCGAATCAGGACTCTTCCACTTTACGTCTGTTTTCGCGTGATATCGACTCCGGTTTGCTAACCGACGTGGGGTACGAATACAGCGTACCAGCGCCAAACTATATCCGTTTCTACTAAATCGCCGGTCAATCAACATGTTGAAATTTTCAGCCAACGTAGGTTTCCTCTGGGAAGATGTTGAACTTCCCGAACGAATCAAATTAGCTGCACAGGCGGGATTTGATGCTGTGGAATGCCATTTTCCTTACGACTACCCGGGCGAACGCATCGCTTCTGTTTTGCAGACACATAGCCTGCGCATGGTAGGAATCAATACACGGCTTAACAATGATGGCAGTGACAAGTTCGGGATGGCATCCTTGCAGGGCGACAGGTTGGCTGCCCGCGAGTTGATAGATCAAGCGGTTGAATATGCACACGCTATAAATGCTATGAATGTCAATGTGGTTGCAGGGTTGACCGATGGCGTGCAGCTCGCAGAAGCGGTGTATCAAGACAATTTGAAATACGCTTGTAAAAGGGCCGCCGCCTACGGTATCAATATACTCATAGAGCCGCTGAACCCCAGATCGGTTCCCGGTTATCACTTTTCACGTGTCGAGCAGGCAATATCGACCATAGAGGCTGTAGATGAGCCTAACCTGAAGCTGATGCTGGATTATTTTCACACGCAGATAGTACAGGGTGACTTGATAACCTTAACGCAATCGCACATAAAACATATTGGGCACGTACAGATATCAGCTGTACACGATCGAGGCGAGCCGGACACCGGTGAAATTGACTACCCTTACCTTTTAACAGCGCTTGAGCATCTTGGATACGATGGCTATGTTGGCGCCGAATACAAGCCGCGAGGCGCCTCTGTCGAAGCCGGTCTTGGGTGGCTCAGTGCCTATCGGGATTCTCAGATGCGCTAATGGACGCTGCCTACGGCACGAGGTTGCCCATAATGCAAACGGCGACTGTCGGCATTGTGATTGGGCTGACCAGCTGGCTGTTCTCGATCGCCTTTGGCTGCGTGGCCACGTGCCCGGTATGTCCGGTATATCCGGCATCACCGCTAGCGCTGCCAGTGCATTGGCTCAAGCACGTCCACAACCGCATGTATTGTTAGATTGGCGTGTGCGGCTTGGGCAGGCGCTGTACATTGCACAACAAGCCGGGGACGTCACAGTCCCGCAGTCATGTGCATGAAGATCAAGCGATAGCAAATCTCACCGAAGCGGTGACTTGATCCACAGATCGCTCGGTTGTAAGAACCACACCTGTTTGATCGGCCTCATCTCTCAATGCCAAGTCACTGGTCAAGTTGTAGGGGCACGCGCCGTAGTCCTTGTAGTCCGGGTGGTTGGCGTATATATCGGCAACCATCTCATCTGGAAAATAAAGCTGCGTCGTCAGGAAAGTTTCCCCGTCGCGCGATACCTTTGCGTGGATATGGGTGACGCGGGGGTCATACCAGCCCGGAAAGACCGTCTCGAATGTGACCCGCCCATTGGCATCTGTCACCTGTCCACCGCGCATGAACATATCGGAGTCTACGGGTGGGATGCTGCCATTCTTTTGGTTCAGAATAATGTTGGCAAGCGTATCAAATGGGGCGCGGACTTTTGCATTGCCGTAGCCGGAGTAATGACCCCGTGCATCGCAATGCCAAATCTCAACGGTTACCCCCTCAAGGACCGCGCAGTTGGGCATGTTGACGACTTCTATAGTGAGTCTAAGGGGCAGTCCGGGTCGACCTTCACGGATGTTGGCGCGCAGTGCCGATTTGATATGGTAAGGGCCAGATGTCTGTTCAGGTGTCAGAACACAAACGTTTGCACCGGCTTCAGGCGCTAAGACAGCCGTCACACCGTTGGAGACATTGGTCAAACCCAATCGTGCCAACGAATTGCGCTGCCAATATGCCACACCGGCAGCCAATGCAGCCCCAAGTCCTAACTGAACATAGCCTCTGCGTTTCATATCAAAACATCCATTCGTAACAGGGGTCGCGAACACCGTGGGCGGCGCACTTAATGTGCCCAACCATACCGTCAGCCAACAACGCGGCGACTGATTCGGCGTCGCTTTTGACCACCCCACCCCTATAGGCCACCACGGTGACAACGCTTGCTGGTGGTGTGTCGTCCATCTTTTTAAGCCCTACCTGCTTGTCCAAGGCTGATCGCAAGCGTCCAGCCAAACGGTATTTTAAGTAGTGTTGAGCGTTGCATTATTGAACGCCCTTCAACCCCTCTTGCTCCATCAGCAAGTAGGTGTTGTAGGCGTTCATGCGGTTGGCGAACTTACACATAGGTACCGACGCACACGCCGACCAATTCTGTCACCAAACGCTTCGCACAAGGCGCAGCGGTGCAACCTCGGCCAACTGGCCCGGTGTCAGCACCCATGCTGACCCAACTGAGTAAATTTTTATAACTCAAAAGAGCTCACTTTTAGGTATTTTTTAAATAAACAGTATGCTATGTTCGTATGCATGCAGTTGGGTTGTCTATCCGCCAGCCCATGCGCATCGTAGCGGGTGGCAGCAAGCCGTAGACAATATGTTTGGTTGACGGTTTTTGAGCTGTATACAACAAAAGAGTCCACTAAGTACATTCATAATTATCAGCGCTAAATTTTTACGCCAATTATATATACAGGATTATTTTAAATGATTAATAAAAAATCTTTGCTTTCAATATTTTTAAGCACTATGACAATAGGAGGTTGCAATATGGCTAACAAAGATATTATTCCTGATCAGATTCGTTTTGGCGACATGGAGAGTACGAGCAATTACATTCTCGAAAAAAGAAATCTAGATATTATAAGCATGTACAAGGATGATGAATTAGATGGTGACATTGTTAAAGAAGTTACTGTATTCTATAAAAACTCTCAAAATCCTTCAGACTCTCTACAAAAGAAACCTCTTGTAGGCCCTATCAGCATTCATTTGCGCTATAAACCTCATCATAAAAAATTCAAGGATAAAACAGATCTTTATTATCAAATCTATATTGACCCCGATAAATACGAAAATAGCGCCATCACAGTTGAAGGACTTCATACAAAAGAAATCATTTGGTTTCCAAAAAAAATGAAAAGTTTCCAGAAGATCATTATGTCATCAAAGGCATCAATCAATATGACGATATAGTGGTGGTTAGAAGAGAAGTCATCGCGACTGTCTCTAAAGTAAGATCACTTATTAAAAAAAATATATTTATAGAGTTTCACTTTCGATCAGAAAAGTCAGCTGAAAGTGATTTGATTTTCATAAACTCGATCATCGAAGATATCTCGTCACATTTTAAATTAATTGAAGGAAATTAAAATGCCCGCAGTAAATATGAATTCATCTCAATTAAAAAGACTCAACGAGTTCCAAGTTTCAGGGGACTATCCCGGTGCTTGTGCGCAGGTACACCAAGTAGTCACGCACCGAGGCTATGTCTGACGATGTGTTGGCCGATGCGCCGCCGTGTTCTGGCAGGTGGTGTGTCCCAATTTGGGGTTGACTGTGCCATATGGTGAAGTCAAGAAAAGTGATCCCTATCTAGGCTTTGCGGCTTTTTTTATTTTTTTTGATGCCGTTAGGCTTCCTTTCAATTTTTTTTCGCATGAGCAGAGGTAACTACAGATGAGCAACGCAGTTTTGAAAAATGTTCTTTAGATAATCCTTCTTAAGAATAAGCTGGTATATTCCAAGGGTATTGATTTTATAAAAATAATATTGTTGAATCCCATCTTGATGCTGGGTTTAAACATATTGATGGTTGTGAGTCTGAAATAATTTGCACCCATTATTTCTCACAATTAAATAGTGATGAATCAATACCCATTTCTAAATCATAAAATTCAGCTTACATTTAAGGTTTATATTCATGGCGGATTCAAAAGTGAAGTGCAACGCCGCATTGGTTAATGGATGAGCGTTGAATGTTGTTGGCTGTTGTGCAGCAGTTCAGTGTATACCGCCAGTGGGGATCGTACCCCCAAACCCTTGCGGGGTC
>Ga0209284_10005960_pt1 | contig 12157 bp, 14 predicted proteins | sample FRY03_FD_187211 | JGI IMG/M metagenome (GOLD analysis project Ga0209284, IMG submission 187211) | Freshwater microbial communities from Lake Fryxell liftoff mats and glacier meltwater in Antarctica - FRY-03 (SPAdes) (version 2) | ecosystem: Environmental > Aquatic > Freshwater > Ice > Glacier... | reverse complement strand
TTGTAAGTTTTGATAACAATGTGAAAATATACCTCGCAGAAGAAGCATCTTGTCCACCTTGACAACGACTTCCAAATTGACCACTGGGATTTAATAGATTAATATTATTTGTACCAACATAAATCTGTGCCATTCCAACAATAGCCTGTTGAAGCGATGTTTCGCCGTGATGATAAGCGGAAACCTCACTTACATAACCAGAAAGTTGAGCAACCTTTATTTCATTCGTATATAACTTTCTTTTGAAACAAGAAAATAAAATCTTTCGTGTACTTTCTTTTAAACCATCACACATATGATTAATAGATCGTTGTAAATCTCTATTGCTGAAATGTATTAAATCCTTGTCTACAAATGATTTAAAATCAACATTAAGATTTTTATAATCTAATACATTATCTTTATCATAATTTGCCAACCATAATTTGCGATCATCGGCTCTCTTTTTATTGAAAGCCAGATCAATAACCTCATCGGCTTTATCATCATACAAATATGTTACTTTTTTCATATTTTTAAAATATTCTTTTGCTTCTTGGTCGTTAGAAGTACCCAATCCTTTGTAATACTTAATTTTCCACGAACCTTTTTTAGCATCATCTGTCTCGCACCATCTTTCATAATCTGACATATTATAAAACTCAATGACATCTTTTTTGGTATTGGATGCTTTTATAATTGGTGTAAGCATAGATGTTAGAAATCCGGATATCTCATAAAGCTCATGCCACATACTTTGGAAAATATTAAATATCAATCCTTTAATATGACTACCATCGTGATCCTGATCTGTCATAATCATGATAGAACCATATCGTAATTGTGAAACATCTGTGTATTTCTTATTTTGTTCTAGACCTAAAATCTTTTTAATTGCTGTTATTTCCGCATTATCTGATATTTTTTGAAGTGTAGCATCTTTTACATTGAGAATTTTTCCCCTGAGAGGAAATACACCATACTTATCTCTACCGATAACACTTAATCCGGAAATTGCCATAGTTTTAGCCGAATCTCCTTCCGTTAAAATGAGAGTACATTCAGCGCTATTTTTAGTACCAGCAAAATTAGCATCATCCAGTTTTGGAACTATAATACGAGATATTTTTTTACCATCAGTCTTAACAAGTTTTTTCTTATCATAAAATTCAGTTATACTAAGAGCTTTATCTATAATTCCTGTTTTAAATAACTTTTCAAAAAACTTGTCACTCAATTCGCATTTAGAACCAAACTTGGCAACCGGAGTTGTAAGTGTTTCTTTACTTTGCGAATCAAAACTAGGATTTACAATAATTGCTTTTACAAATATGATTAAATTATCTTTGATATGTTGAGACTTTACCGCTTTTTTCTTTTTGGCTAATGTCATATCAACAAGATTTTTTGTAATCATATTTGTAACATATTCAATGTGTTTTCCACCCTTTACTGTATTTATACCATTGACAAATGATATATATTCAAATGTTCCAGAGTTTGAAATAGAAGCAGATACCTCCCATCTTTCTCCGGATGCCTCATAAATACAAGGTTGTACTTTTTTATCCAAGAAAAGTTCGCAATATTTTTCAAAGTCTTTAATAGTAAGTTTTTTATCATTAAATGTCACCAATACTTCTTTTGCAGTAGTAGCGCAAGCATCAATAACTCTACGATTAAAAAGTTTATATATATCATCGGTTATATTATTTATTCCAAACTTTTTATAATCTGGTGTAAATGTTATTTGTGTATATGGAGATTTAGAACAAGCTTTGACGACAGGAACATCTCTTTCCGTCATATTTTTGCGAAATGTCTGTGTATAAATCTTTTTTGAATAATGGTCAACTGTTTCAATAATAAACTCTGTTGAAAATATATTTGCTAATTTAGATCCATAACCATTTTTTCCACCCCATATTTTTTCTTCTTCTTTGTCATAATTAGTAGATGTCAGAAGTTCTCCAAATATAAGTTCCGGAATCCACAAATTACCATATTCACTATGTTTTTTAATATCAATTCCATTTCCATCATTATAAACTGTTATTGTTCCTGTTGTTTTATCAATAGAAACTTTGATATTTTTAACATGACGTATATCTTCTTTTCCTTTTAAAACCTCTGATTTTAACCTCATTGAATGATCAATCGCATTAACAATTACTTCATCAAAAATTTTAAGTAGTCCAGGGATATACACAAGTTCTTCAATTACCATTTTATTAGAGGTTTCATCAAATACATAACTGTTTATTTTTTGAGGTTCAATAGACCCAATATATGTATCAGGCAAAGCGAGAATATGCTCTAATAGTTCATATTTTTTATATTTTGATTCAACAGTCTTTGCTACAGTATCATTCGTTGTTTTAGGAGGCATTATACTATTATAAGGTATAACCTTTTTATACTTATATTAATCATTTTTTATATATTTTTATTTTTTGCGATTAATAGTACAAAATAATTTGATTATAAGATAATTAGAAATGACTGTATTAATTACAACAAACTTAATAGATTATCATAATATAATTAAAAATAATAGTATGGTTATTATAGTTTTCTCTGCAAACTTTTGCAAACCATCAAATGATATATATCCTGATATTAAAATTTTAGCAGAAGAAATGAGTGATATAAAATTTTTAAAAGTAGATATTGAAAATGGATATGAAATAAGTGATAATTATAATATACAGTCAATTCCTCATTTTAAGTTTTTTAAAAATAATATTGAAGTGTTTTCATTTACTGGTACGAATAAAAATAATTTGATAAATTCTATAAAAACTTTAAAAGAAATTTGAAAAATTAATAAAAATTGATTATTTTTTTAAATAAAATATTATCAGTACACAAAATGATTTATTGTATGGTAAAAACTACAATTATATTTTCAACGCTTATCATGGCAACAAACGCATATCAAGTATCATTTCCAACATTTAAAAAGAATATTGCTGTTGTATCAAATATCAATATTAAAAAAATTACAGATGTTGAAAAATCAGATTTAAAAAAACTATTTACTGCGGTTCCTCTTATTATGTTTAAAAAACAAAATATTGACCCTGTAGAATATTTTAATTTTTGTAAAATATTTGATGATAAACATACAGATGATATTATTCATCCATTTGATTATGCGCGCATTGACACAGTTCCTCAAGTCGCTTTGCGCGGGAATTGTTATATTAAGGATATGCATGGAATTAAAGACGTTTCTTTGATGTATAGTGAACCTTTTAAAAATACTCATGTATGGCATCAAGATATTGTTGGACACGGAACACATATTGTACCAGTCGTATCAAGTATGTATATGATAAAAACACCTCCTATCGGTGGAGAAACATTATTTGCAAGCATGGAAGACGCTTATGATAATCTTGATTATTATTTAAAACGCGAAATTAAAGACTTTAATGTTATTTATACAAATGGAAATAATGAGATTATGAACTCATATTTTGATTATACTGGATATAATCCACTTAAAAAAGATGATTATATATTTGATAAACGAGGAAGCAGTATTCTAAATAGAGAATCTCTTGTTGTATATAGTGATTCTTCAAAAAAAAGAAAGTCTTTGATGTTATCACCTTTTCGTTTTACAAAGTTTGATAAAATGTCGCACGAGAATAGTTGCGATTTATATAGAGAAATGATGTATAAATATATTCTAGTTAAAAATAATATTGTTAAAATTAAATGGGAAAAAAATGATTTATTGATATTTAATAATAGAAAACTTATTCACACATCTTCACCCACAATAGAATATCAAAATTATGAAAGATTATATTATTCGTGTTTCTTAGGAACAAGAGCTCCTATTTATAAATGTAATACATATTAAATACTTTGAGAAATTATATGCGAATAAATATCACTTGAAACTATTTCGCTACATATATCAGAAATACTTTTATTTTCAATATCTATAACTATTATATTTTTTTTTTCATTTATTAAATCATCATATGTTTTTTCATGTAATTCGTGAATTCTTTGAATATATTCTATTTTTATATTTTTTTCAGATTCTCTACCACGCTTACTAATTCTTTTTAAACACATATTAGGAGTAGATCTAAGATATATAATACCAGATGGTTGCCATAATTCATCTGTTGTTTTATGATAATGTAATAAATTAGCATACTCTTCATTATTAATTGTATTATCCTCGTGAGCTTTTTTTACAAAAACATTTTTAATGAAACATGGACTTCTTTCCATTAAAATTATAGCATTAGACTTTTCTTGTATCCAACATCTATCTAACCATACTTTTATTTGAAAGTCATAACTACTTTTATTACTATTATACATATCTTTCAAATATTCATTCCAATTATCAACAGGTTCAATATCTATAGATGTTTTATAATATCGGTGAAAATAATTAAGAATACTTGTTTTATAACAACCTATATTTCCGTCCAATGTTATAATGGGCATTTATTAAATATATAAATACTTATTATATTTATATATCATTTTTTCAATTATGCATAAACTTATATTTTAATACTATAACCTTAACCTTTTCTTCAGTTATACCACCTTTAATATTTGATAATTTGATAAATAAATCTTCTAATATTTTATTAAATAATGTTATTAACCCATTCAATGCTTCTTTTTCTAATGTTACTTTGAAATATTTGAAAATCTTTGAAATTTTACGCTTAATAATCATAGAAACCTTATTGCAACCTGTGAATTTAGTAATTGCTCCACCATTACTTGAGCAACTATTACAATCACCACCTACAAATACTTGTGCAGTACCAAGTGCTGGTCTCGCTATCCCCGCGTCAATATTCATTCGCATAACATCGTTTGTTAAATTATCCACAGAATATGCTTTCTCATGAACACCATAAAATGCTGCTGTATTAAAAGCGCCACCAGAATATTTTTTTTTATTATTAGAATTAACTGTCAAACGTTTATTTAATAATTCTTTCATATTAGAAACATCTTTATTATGTAATTTTTCAATTCCTATTTTCAAACATATTAATGCTATTAATGCAGAGATATTAAAAATAAGTCTATCTATAAATAAACTTATTATATTTACTATTTCTTTTTCTTTTGTCGCGTTTTTTATAATCTTATATTTTTTTAATAAAGATTCAGAACAATATGTTATATTCTTACAATCTGTCATATGTTTATTATACTACTATATAAAATGAAAATAAATATATATATTAAAGAAGAATGGAATATTTGGAATTGGATGAAGATGTTTCGTTTATTAATAATAATCCAATAAACGGACGCGTAAATGCTATTTCAAACGTTGAAGATTATAAAATAAAAAAAGCTATAATTGACGCAACAGAACATCAAACTAATATAATATCTCGTAATCTAAATTGTACAAAAGTTTCAAAAGTTTTTTTCTCTATGGCAAATATTGACATATTACAATTTGGGATAAGGAATAAAATATTAAATGAAACAATGGGGGATATTAATATAAATAGGCAAAGCGATGATGAATTAAAGATAATAATGAGATCTATTTATTTTCAACATGGTAAAAATCTTCCTGAAAATATTAATGAACAAGTTCTTGAATTAAATACGAGAGTTATAACATGGGCATTTCCACAAATTATAACTAATATTAAACAATCTCGTCAGTATATTAAAGATATTAGCACAATGCCTTTACCGATGGAGAGGTCTATATTGCCATCAAATAAAGGTATGCGAACACTAGAGATAACAAAATTTCATTAAATATACAAAAAAATGCATACAAATACTTATATAATCTTAAATAATATAATATTATAGAAGAATAGAATATACTATGTCTGGATATAGAGATGCCGCTTGGTCTTACGACCCAAAAGATTTAGAATTAGACAATGAAACAGGATTACCATTTGCACCAAACAAAAAAGAGCTTGATTTATTCAAAAAAGAGAAAACAAATATGTATAGAGGAACATGGATGGTATGTTTTATATATGGTCTATCCGCATTTATATTGTTATATATAATATTTTTTACACATTTTGGTAAAACATATGTATATAATACATTTTTCCCTGCTGTTATAACTTATGTTGTTGGTGCAATATTTATAATATTATATCTTATAATCGCTATTTTTGATCTTAAACCGCGTCAAATAGGTAAGTCAGTCGCATATTCGGTTTGTCCGGACTATTGGAAATTAGAGAAGTCATATTCAACCAATGAATTATATACTACAATGATCGCTAAAAACCTTTCTTCTACTATTGAAAAAAAAGATGTAAAATATAAATGTGTTCCAGATGGGAATGTTTATGGAAAAACAAAAACCGATATTAAAAATATGAAAAACAATATTTATCATCATCAATTACATAACTCATCGTATTTACAAGGAAATCATAAAGATGATGCTACAATTGGTAATGATATTCTTACAGAAAATATTAATTATTTATACACTAAAGGGAATATGAACCTAGAAACAAATAATTACGAATATAATGGATTACCGGCATCGGCATCTCTACAAGAATATGCAGAAATTTCTGGATTATATGATCCTAAAATAGCGAATACTAATGCTGCTGCTACAGATGTTAGTGTAAATAAAAACAATTTGAAAGAGAACTCTTTATTTGCTGGAACAAGTTTTAATTATAATGTTAACAAACCTCTTATATGTAGCGAAGTTTATCCCAATATTTTAAACTCACTAGAATATGATATATATGATAAAGATAAGTTAAAATGCGAATATGCAAAAGCATGCAATGTATCGTGGAGTCATTTAGATTGTTATGAAAATACTTACTAAAATTTCATAATTGCTTACATATACCAAATGTTTTTCTATGATATTCGGTTATTCCATATTTTATTAATGCTTCATGGTGTTTTTTTGTACCATATCCTTTATTTTTACCAATTTCATACAATGAAAGATTAGGATTATTAATAATTAACTCTTTTATAAACTTTGTGTGATAATCTTTTGCTAATATTGATGCTGCAGCAATATTTAGATATTTTGTATCACCTTTAGTTATGCACTCATATTCAATAATATCTTCATCGTACCCTGGTGGAACATATCCTTTAAAATGTTGTCCATCTACAAGAATATGTTCAAACTTATGTTTTCTATAAGCTACATCTATTGAACGATGCATTGCTTTCATAGTAGCATTTAAAATGTTTATTTCATCAATTTCTGTATGTGAAACCTCACCAATACCATATGTTATACTTACATTTTTAATATAAATAGCCAATTCGTCTCGTTTTTTTTCTGTTAATTTTTTAGAATCTTTTATTTCTTTATATTTTTCATCTGGAAAAATTGAAGGTAATACGACACAAGCGGCTATAACGGGTCCTATAAAAGTTCCTCTCGCGACTTCATCAACACCAGCAACATATTTATTTATTTCTGGTAGAATATAGTCTGTTGTCATAATAATGTTATAACTTATATAATACTATACTTATCATTTTTTAAAAATTATAGTTGAGTATAAAAACATATAATAGTTATTAATATTAGAATGTGTTTAACATATATATTTAAATATATTTCAGATACTTTTAGTAATTGTATGTATAATATTGAAAAATATAATATAGCATGTGAAGAAAAAGAAAAGTATGAAGCATTATTGAAAGAAAACCCTTATTATTTATTGGGAAATAATGACAATATTGATATGTATTAATATGTCTAAAAATTGATATATATATTGTAAATATTTTTTACTTATACTATGGTTAAAGATTTGCAAAATTACTATAAAGAAAATGTTATTAGAGAAATCACAAGTATATTAGATGAATGTATAATTTTTATAGCAAAATGTTTAATATGTATTTTGATTGTCGTTGTTCTTGTTTTGTCAAGGTTCTTAATAGCATTGTGTATATCTTATAAAGTGTAAAATTATATAATTTTATATAATAGAGTTATGATATCACATTTATTAACTGCTTTATCTTTTGGTATAATACCAATATTATATAAATCATTACTTTTAACAAATGTACATATTGTATCGCTATTAATATTTAGTAAAATATTAATAGCGATATTATGTATTTCACTATTATGTTTAGGAGATAACCTTATCAACTTTAAGAAAGATATTAACTTTATAATAAAAAATAAGTTATCTTTTTTATATTTTGCTTTAGTTATTGGATTAACTGCATTTGTATATGTATTTGGTCAATATAATTATTTTTCAACTTTAAATAATTATAATACTAATATAAGTACCGTAATAATAGCGTGCTATCCGGTAATAACAGTTCTATTATCTTATTTATATTTTAACGAAACAATAACATATTTTCAATTATTAGGCTTAATTCTTATATTAACCGGCTTAGTATTATTGATAAATTAATTATGTACTCATTTTAATTGTTAACATTATTTATAACTATTTATGAAAAACCTTAAGAATATATTTTGAGTACATAATTATTTATTTCCATAACTTTTTAACTTTTCTATAAATTCTTTTAAAAAATTAATTATGTACTCATTTTAATTGTTAACATTATTTATAACTATTTATGAAAAACCTTAAGAATATATTTTGAGTACATAATTATTTATTTCCATAACTTTTTAACTTTTCTATAAATTCTTTTAAAAAATTAATTATGTACTCATTTTAATTGTTAACATTATTTATAACTATTTATGAAAAACCTTAAGAATACATACTCATTTAAAAAAAGAATATATGTGTAAATTTAAAGTTGTCTCAACACAAAATAAATAATGTAATAATATACCTAATAAAATTAAAAATATAAATATAGGTAAAAAATGTACTTTAAATAAATAAGATAATATTATTGCACCTATTAATGTAAAAATTATGTCCATAACAGCAAAATTATAAAACCTATAACTATGAATACCTTCATTCTCTTTGCCAAAAATATGCCTATATTTTTTGAAAACACACATTTATTTTAATATACATATTTATTTTAACTTTTTGATAATTTTTTCTATATCTTCATAATATTTTTCATTATAAATGCTATAATAAGCATTCCATGGACCATTTGTTATTTTTAAATCTGTATCATATTTATTTACTTTATCTGCACGTTCTAAAGTGTAGTTAGCAAGTTCGCCAATTACCGAAATATTATGTAATGATAATGTACCATTTTCAATGTTTTTAGCATAATTAGGGTCATTGCATTTTTTCATAAATTCTATTTTTTTATCATATCTTTCTTTATTTGCATTTTTCACATTAGAAATTTTTATCCATGGCATTCCACTTCCAATAAGTTTATCTCCTAATAGATCTAATATCATCCAAGCAAAAGCTTGAAAGTCATCCATATAATCATCTAAACTCACAATATGTTGCATTGTAGACATGTATAATGGCGTTCCCTCTATCGCTGTTCGCGGTTTCAATTTTCTATTTTTATTAATATCAAAAAGATTTTCTGTTGAACCAAAGTCTATTATTTTTACATTTTTATATGAAGAATCGGTAAAAACTATATTTTCATGTTTAATATCTTTGTGTATAAAAGAAAAATTGTTATTTTTTAAATCGCAACTATGTATAGTTTTTAATGCATAAATTGAGTTTATCATTGCTATTTTTATATTTTCAACTGTAGATCCTTTCAACACTTTAGATAAATCAGATCCCAATAACTCAGATATCAATATATATCGTTCTATATCTCCTTCAATAATAGGTTTAATTCCCCCATACGAATATGCTTCAGGAACTAAAGCTTTTTTGCAATTTTTTGAAAAGCTTGACATTATATGTGATTCAGTAGATACTTGATATCCAAAATTTAAATTGATGCCTCTTTTTTTATCTACATCATCTTTTTTGTATAATTTAGGTATTCTCGGCTGAACCTTAACGACAACCTTTTTACCCATCAATTTACCACCAGATATGACAATACCTATATATAATAATGTATCGTCGCGAAGAGATAAATAATCTACAATTTTAACTTCAAAAGTATTATAATTATAATCTTTAGTCTTTATAATATCGTCTTTAAATAATTGTGATAAAACCATAATTGCTTGTTGTAATTTACTTTTATTGCGACTATATTTTTCAACTATATTTTCAATAGTTTCATCAAAGTTCTTAACTTCTCGAACAGTATCAAATGGTAAAAAGTCTTGATAAATTGTAATTTGTTTTTTTTCAACCGTATCAACCTTTTCAATTTTCAAAGGAGATTTATCAGGGGACTTTGATATATGCAAAACAACATTATTATACATAGTTTTTATATCGTTTAAAGACATAATACTCAACCATTTATCAATATATTTATCATGAATAATCTCTGATTGATTAACCTTTTCTATAAAATAATTACCATCTTTATCTTTTAGATGTTTTACTAATTTAATTATCATATCATCTTTTTTAATAGACATCTTTATATATTAAACATAGGATATTATTTATACTATATTAAATAAAAAATGATATATGTGTTTAGCATTTATATTATTAGAAACAATGTTTAAATGTATTATTTCAAATAATGCTAACGAATGTGCATATGAAATTTGCAAAAAAATATATGATAATATTTATTATTGCGATGATAGTTCTCATTCTTGTAAAGATATTCTTAAATCAGATCTTCGCGATTATATTGATAATTATGTTGGATTTATGACAACTTACGAAACTAACAACTTTCTAATATATTATGGAATTGATAATGCTATCCGCGATTATAATAAAAAAATGAGAATAGAAACAATTGATATTGAAAATTTTTCAAAATATTTAGTTGGTTTTATAATTGAAGAATCATTTGTAATTATATCATTTTAATAATATAAATTTATAATATCATTAATTATAGTTTTCATTTATTTTTATAATTTTTTATTTTATATTTCAAAAAGTCTTTATAATTTATATGTATATATTTCAGTTTTTTCATTATATTCAATTTTTTATAGTAAAAAAATAAAAATTGATACTATTCGTTTTATATAAAGAATAACACGGTTACATATACAACAATGAACAGCGTCCTCCTCCCTAAGAACATCAATCTTGATAAGATTAAATATTCTGAATTGAAAAAACTTCCCTCGGGCGCAAAACAGGTTTATCTTAATTATGCAGGTTCAAAAATTAACGTTCAAACTCCTGTTATGAATATTCCTTATGGAGTTAATGATAACATGCAATATATTAAAAGTGATGCACCAAAAGACGAAGAGAAAAAATACGATATTACTGTTTCATTCAAAGGCATTGATGAAAATCCCAAGATGAAATCATTTCACGATAAAATGAAAGAATTGGAAGAAAAAATTATTGACGATGCTTTTAAAAACTCTCTTATCTGGTTCAAAGGGAATAAAATTAATTCAAAAGACGTAGTTGCTAATATGTTTACTCCTATCATTAAACGCGATAAGGATAAAACTACTGGAGATTATGCTGACAAATATCCACCTACATTTAAGGCAAAACTTCCGTATAATACCGCAGAAGATAAGTTTGGATTTGACTCATATGATATGGATAATAATGAGATCAATTTCAGCGATTATGTTTCTAATCTTAAAGGTGGTAGAGCACAATTCATTATTCAGCTAAACGGTATCTGGTTTTCTGCCGGTATGTTTGGTTGTAGTTGGAGAGTTGTATCAGGAAAGTTTCAACAACTTAATACAGCAAAATTAGCATTCGTATTGGATAGTGAAGATGATGTAGAAGAAGAAGACGAAGAAGATATTGAAGTTGATTGTGATGTGATTGTTTCAAAACTTCAACAATCTATTGTTTCGGTTTCAAACGATACTGACAAAAATCTAACTATTGAAGAAGAAGATGATGAAGAAAGCGAAAGTCATAAAAGTCCCGAAGAAACTGATGATGTAGTTGAAGAAGAACCAGTAAAAAAGAAACCTGCAGTTAAGAAAGCTGTAAAAAAATAATAATAACATATCAATATAACATATCAACATAACATATCAATATAACATATTTACATAACATATCAATATAACATATCAATATAACATATCAATATAACATATCAATATAACATATCAATATAACATATCAATATAACATATCAATATAACATATCAATATAACATATCAATATA
>Ga0209284_10005955_pt1 | contig 12168 bp, 10 predicted proteins | sample FRY03_FD_187211 | JGI IMG/M metagenome (GOLD analysis project Ga0209284, IMG submission 187211) | Freshwater microbial communities from Lake Fryxell liftoff mats and glacier meltwater in Antarctica - FRY-03 (SPAdes) (version 2) | ecosystem: Environmental > Aquatic > Freshwater > Ice > Glacier... | reverse complement strand
GATGGGCGCAGCAGGATATATCGCTCCCAGGCACTTAAAGGCAATCAAAGACACAAACAACACCTTACTAGCGGCACTTGATAAGTTTGATTCCGTTGGGATTATGGATTCTTATTTTCCCAATGCAGATTTTTTTGTGGAATTTGAGCGTTTTGATCGTCATTTAGAAAAGTTAAAAAGACAAAAAAACATTTCTTTAGATTATGTAAGTATTTGTACACCAAATTATTTGCACGATTCTCATATTAGAATGGCTTTGCGTAGAGAAGCAGATGCAATTTGCGAAAAACCATTGGTTTTAAATCCTTGGAATTTAGATGCATTGGCTGCGATTGAAAATGAATGTGAAAATAAAATTCATACGATTTTACAATTGCGATTGCACCCAAGTATTATTGCTTTAAAGCAAAAAATAGCATCAGAAAATAGCAATACTAAATATGATGTCGATTTAACCTATATTACCTCCAGAGGCAATTGGTATGATATTTCTTGGAAAGGCGATGAAAGTAAATCGGGCGGAATAGCAACAAATATCGGCGTTCATTTTTATGATATGCTCGGTTGGATTTTTGGTGATGTGCAAGAAAATGTGGTGCATGTACGAGAGAAAAATAAATCCGCAGGATATTTAGAGTTTGAAAAAGCAAGGGTTCGTTGGTTTTTGTCAATTGATGAAAATTCACTTCCGAAAGCAATACAGGAAAAAGGACAAAGAACCTATCGCTCAATAAACATTGATGGAGCCGAATTAGAATTTAGTGCTGGTTTTACGGAATTGCATACTAAAAGTTATGAAGAAATTTTAGTCGGTAAGGGTTTTGGATTAGAAGCGTGTAGAAAATCGATAGAAATTGTTCATGAAATTAGAAATAGTGCAATTTCTACTAGTAAGAATAAACATCCTTTTTTACACTAAAGATTTTATTTATAAATCACGATTGTCTGGGGAAAGAAACATGATTGTTTCACTTTTAGAACCAAGAACCAAGAAACAGGAGACAGGAGACAGGAAACAGGAAACAAGAAACAAGAGACAGGAAACAGGAAACAAGAAACAAGAGACAAGAGACAGGAAACAAGAAACAAGAGACAAGAAAAAAGAGACAAGAGACAAGAAACAGGAAATAAGAAATAAGAAACAGGAACTAAGAAACAAGAGACAAGAAAAAAGAGAAAAGAAAAAAGAGACAAGAAAAAAGAGAAAAGAAAAAAGAGACAGGACTTGTTTGGGGGAGGAAACAAGATGGTTTACTGAATCTAGTTCTGTGCAAGTCACTTTTAGAAACAACCTGCCTGCTGGCGGTTAGGGTAACGGGGAATTGATGGGAGCTAGTGTGATTAGGTGGTAATTTAAAATAGTTTTAATCAGTTTACAAAATTTACAAATAAATAAATAATGAATTTAGCAGTTATTGGATCAGGTTATGTAGGGTTAGTTTCTGGAGCGTGTTTTGCTGAAATGGGAAACAAAGTAACTTGCGTAGATATTGATGAAAATAAAATTAAAAAATTAAAAGAAGGAAGTATTCCTATTTATGAACCAGGTCTTGAAGGGATGGTTCTAAAAAATACAACAGATAAAACGCTTTTTTTTACAACTAAATTGGGTGATGCCATTCAGGATGCTCAAATTGTTTTTATAGCAGTTGGAACGCCAATGGGTGATGACGGTGCTGCAGATTTACAATATGTGCTTGCTGTAGCAAAAGAAATTGGAAAAAAAATTCATCGTAAAATTATTGTTGTAAATAAATCTACCGTTCCAATTGGCACGGCAGATAAAGTAAAAGCAACAATTCAAAACGAATTAGATAAAAGAGAAGCGAAAATTGAATTTGATGTGGTTTCAAATCCTGAATTTTTAAAGGAGGGTGCAGCTATTGCCGATTTTATGAAACCAGACAGAGTGGTAATTGGCGCAGATAATGAAAACGCTTTTACAGTAATGAAACAGTTGTATGCACCCTTTTTTAGAACGCACGATCGTTTTATTACTATGGATGTGCGTTCTGCAGAAATGACAAAATATGCGGCAAACGCAATGTTGGCGACTAAAATATCCTTTATGAATGAGATTGCAAATATTTTTGAAAGAGTAGGTGCAGATGCAAATAGTGTTCGTCTAGGAATTGGATCAGATACAAGAATAGGCTATAGTTTTATATATCCAGGTGCAGGTTATGGGGGTTCTTGTTTTCCAAAGGATATAAAAGCACTAAAAAAAATTGCAGAAGATCATAATTATGATGCAAAACTAATTTCATCGGTAGAAGAGGTAAATAATGCGCAGAAATTTGTTATTTCAAATAAAATCATCAAAAAATTTGGAGAAGATTTAACCGGACTCGCATTTACTGTTTGGGGTTTGGCATTTAAACCAGGAACAGATGATATGCGAGAAGCACCGGCTATTTATGTTATTAAAGAATTGGTAAAAAGAGGCGCAAGAATTAATGCGTATGACCCAAAGGCAATTCAAGAGGCAAAAGAATTTTATTTAAAGGATATTAAAAATACAACCTATTTTAGTTCGAAATATGAAGCGCTTAAAAATGCGGATGCTTTAATTTTACTAACAGAATGGAAGGAATTTAGATCACCAGATTTTATGGAAATTAAAGCACAGTTAAAAACCCCTATTATTTTTGATGGTCGGAATCAATACCACATGCTTAATTTAGAAGAAAAAGGATTTGAGTATTATCAAATAGGGAAATAAGTTTATCTGCGAATATAAGTGTCATTGCCACGACAGCACTATCCAATTGTCATCAACTGTCATTCTGACGATAGGAAGAATCTCAAGTCAATTAAAAGTGAGATTCTTCATTCCGTTGCACTGCATTCAGAATGATAGTTCAATTGTCATTCTGACGATAGGAAGAATCTCCAGTCAATTAAGAGTGAGATTCTTCACTCCGTTGCACTGCATTCAGAATGACAGGTCAAATTTAATTGTTACTATCACAACAGCAAACCTCAATTGTCATTCTGACGATAGGAAGAATCCCTACTAAATTAAAAGTGAGATTCTTCATTCCGTTGCACTGCATACAGAATGACAGGTCAAATGTCATTCTGACGATAGGAAGAATCCCTACACCAATATAACGAAGATTCTTCACTCCGCTGCACTGCATTCAGAATGACAGGTCAATTGTCATTCTGACGATAGGAAGAATCCCTAGTACAATAGAAGCAGAGATTCTTCATTCCGTTGCACTGCATTCAGAATAACATTGCCTTTTTCATTTTATTACACTATATTTAAAAGTCAAGAATAGATTAAAATGACAAGTTAGCTGTCATTCTGACGACAGGAAGAACCTCAAAAAAAATTGATATACATGAAAACTTTAGGAACCCATAATTACTATGTTTACATTTTAACTAACAGAATAAAAACTGTACTTTATATTGGAGTAACGAATAATTTAAAAGAAAGATTATATATTCATCAAAATCCAGAAGCTACGTCTAAAGCATTCACAAAAAAATATAAAGTATATTATTTAATTTACATTGAACATTATATGGATGTAAATACTGCTATAAGTAGAGAAAAAGAATTAAAAGGATGGAAAAGGAGTAAGAAAGAAGCACTTATAAATTCAGTAAATCCAGATTGGAATTTCTTAAATGATGAGATTTAAATAGTATAACAGCCCAATTGTCATTCTGACGATAGGAAGAATCCCTACTAAATTAAAAGTGAGATTCTTCATTCCGTTGCACTGCATTCAGAATGACAGGACAAATTTAATTGTTACTATCACAACAGCAAACCTCAATTGTCATTCTGACGATAGGAAGAATCCCTACACCAATATAACGAAGATTCTTCATTCCGTTGCACTGCATTCAGAATGACAGGACAAATGTCATTCTGACGATAGGAAGAATCCCTACATCAATATAACGAAGATTCTTCATTCTGTTGCACTCTATTCAGAATGACAGGTTCAATTGTCATTCTGACGATAGGAAGAATCCCTACATCAATATAACGAAGATTCTTCATTCCGTTGCACTGCATTCAGAATGACAGGTCAAATTTAATTGTTACTATCACAACAGCAAACCTCAATTGTCATTCTGACGATAGGAAGAATCCCTACTAAATTAAAAGTGAGATTCTTCACTCCGTTGCACTGCATTCAGAATGACAGGTCAAATGTCATTCTGACGATAGGAAGAATCTCAAGTACAATAGAAGCAGCCATTCTTCACTCCGTTGCACTGCATTTAGAATGACAAGGCAGACAATAATTTCGTGTCAATGCGTTAATTTGGTGGGTGTAGTTGCTGAAAGTGACACTAAAACAAGCGTCATTATTTGAGTATTTTAAACTTTTAATGTATTATTTTAATCTATTAATAGTAAAAAATAAGTACATTTGGCACTTTAAAAATAGCGCTAAGTTTTTATTTTTTTTAATTATAAATTAGGAGTGCTACTATCAATAAAAGTGCTGTAACGTAATTTATAAAAAGAGACCATTATACCATTAGAACACGATATGAAAAGAATCATAAAATTTATACTACTTACTTTTTTCCTTTGTTTTTCTACTTTTGTAGCTGCGCAGGATATGAGTCAGTTAAAAAATATTGACGTTACTACCTTAACAGATCAGCAAATTGCGACGTATTGGGAGTCGATTCAAAAGAAAGGCTACACCATGGATCAGTTAGAGACTTTAGCTAAAGTACAAGGGGTCTCTTCTTTAAAAGTAGCTACGTTTAAAAGCAGGGTTCAAAACTTGCCACAAGATCTTCTAAACAAAACTAAAAAAAGTGAAGAATTCACCGGATATAGCGGGGTAAATGAAGAGATAGATATCTTTGGACTTAATGGAAAAGAGAATAAAGACGAATTTGTCAGAAAAAAAGACCTCTTATTTGGGTATGACTTTTTTAACAATCCGAAGATTACCTTCACGCCGAATATCAATATTGCAGTCCCAAAAAATTATCAATTAGGACCTGGAGACGAGTTGATTATTGAATTGTGGGGTGCATCCGAAGTAACCTATACATCCGCAGTAAACAAGCAAGGGGCTATTAAATTAGATGGCGTTGGACTGATTTATGTTACCGGATTGAGTATTGAAAATGCAGGTGAAAAGATCATTTCTAGATTAAAAACGAAACACGCAGGTATCGGAGCCCCAAAAGACAGTTACAATCGAATTAATACCAACGTGACCCTTACTAAAATTAGAACGGTACAGGTAAATATTATCGGAGAAGTACAAGTGCCAGGAACCTATTCGTTAGTTTCTTTAGCGACTGTTTTAAACGCTTTGTATGCGGCAGGAGGCCCCACCAAGAAAGGTACTTTTAGAGACATTAAATTGGTTAGAAACGGAGAAACGATTGCTAATTTTGATATCTATAGGTATTTACTAACAGGATCAGAACAAGGAAACGTAAAAATACAAGATCAAGATGTGATTTTAATTGGCCCGTATAAAAACTTAACTACGGTAGAAGGTGCTGTAAAACGTCCGGGAATATATGAGTTAAAAGAAGGGGAGAACCTTAATGATTTAATGAACTATTTTGGTGGATTTACACCTGAAGCCTATACCGAATTGTTAGTTTTAGAAAGAGTTGACGGAAAGCAAAGAGAAATCAAGGAGGTTACTTTAGAGCGCGCAAAGAGCTTTTTAATTAAAGGTGGCGATAAATTAATTGTCCAAGAAATTGTTGACAAATATAAGAACAGAGTCGTTTTACAAGGAGAGGTTTTTAGACCAGGGAGTTATGAGTTGATGGAAGGAATGACGTTAAAAGCCCTATTAGAAAAGGCAGAAGGCGTTACTGAAGAAGCATTTTTGTTCAGAGGATTGTTGGTGCGCTCCACAGACGATACAAATAAAGAAAACATTTCATTTTCTGTAAGCGATATTTTAAGTGGTAAAAGTACGGTTCAATTACAAGCAAAAGACAAGGTTAAAATTTTTAGTAAAGATGAACTACGAGAAAAACAAACCATCACCATTCAAGGTGCCGTAAATGGGCCTCAAACAATTGATTTTGTGACAAACTTGCAGATAGAAGATGTTATTGCCATGTCTGGAGGATTAACAGAAGGCGCAGATGTAAACATGGTAAATGTTTCTAGAAGACTTAAGGATGGCAGTTTTAAAACGCTGAGTGATAATTTTACCATTTCTTCTGATAAAAATTTAGCGCTAAACAATGGAGTCGCTTTTTATTTAGAACCGTTTGATATTATTAACGTACGCTATTTAAAAGGATATATAGCTCAAAAAACTGTTGCGGTAAAAGGCGAAGTAAAGTACCAAGGAAATTATGTGATTTCCAATAAAAATGAACGCATATCTGAGTTGGTTAACAGAGCAGGTGGGTTAACACCTTTTGCGTATTTAAAAGGGGCGACATTGATTCGTAAAAATAGTGACGAATCCAATAAAAAACAGCTCGAACTATTAAACGAAATCAATGAAAATAATACTATTGCAGGCGATGCCAATGTTGTTCAAAACTCAAATGACTTTAAAATCGGAATTGATTTAGATCAAATTATCAATAGAGGAGGCGCAGGGACTGCGATTGATTTGTACTTAGAGGAAGGAGACGAGCTGTTAATTCCCACAGAAAAACAAACGGTTCAAGTACGGGGCGAAGTATTATCGCCTACATTGGTGCTGTTTAAAAAAGGAAAAAGTTTAAAAAATTACATTGATAGCTCGGGTGGGTACTCGCAAAAAGCCAAACGTAATAAAGCATTTGTGGTGCATAGCAACGGAGATATAGAGACCGTAAAAAGTTTCTTGTTTTTTAAAAGCGATCCTAAGATAGAACCCGGTGCCGTAATATTTGTGCCTGCAAAAGAAGAGAAAAAAGGCTTATCAACGCAAGAGATTCTGGGGATTACTACTGGTATTGGTACGCTGGGGTTAATTATACAGGCGTTGACGAGGTAAAATTATTATTTTAAAAACAAGAAAATAATACATGAAAGAAGAAAGTAAGCATTTAAATGCTATAGAAGAGGATACTATTGATATCATCGCGATATTAAAAGAATTTTGGGTGGCACGTAAAACGATTTTAAAAATAACCCTAGTATTTACCTTATTAGGATTATTTGTCGCAATTTTCACAAAAAATGAATTTACGGCATCCACTACCTTTGTGCCTGTGAACCAAGGGGAATCTGTAAAGGGTAGTTTAGGAGGATTGGCCTCTTTAGCAGGCATCAATTTAGGAAGTGGCACCAGTGGTGCAGAAATTTCACCAGAATTATATCCTCAAATAGTGAGTAGCATTCCTTTTCAGCTAGCGCTTCTAAATACGCCGCTTACTATAGAGGGACAGCAAGAACCCGTTACCTACAAAGACTATTACGAAAATGTGTACAGTCCCGGTTTTTTAGCGCATCTTAAAAAATACACATTAGGCTTGCCTGGTGTTTTACTTTCATTGCTAAAGCCGGTGGTAAAAGAAACTGAAAAGAAGAACAATCCTCAAGAAAACGAACTCATTCATATTTCTTTTACTGATAATGAGTTAATAGAACAACTTGCAAATCAGATCAATTTAGAAGTAAATTCTAAAGAAGGGTTTGTATCCATTTCAGTAACCTTACCAGAAGCTAGGGCAAGTGCGCAATTAGCACTAAAAGCACAGCAATTGTTGCAAGACTATGCATTACAGTTTAAGACGCAGAAATCCATAGAGCAATTAGACTATATTAAAGATCGCTATGCGGAAAAGCAAAAGGAATTCAATACTATTAAAATAGCCCTGGCGCGTTTTCAAGATCAAAATAGCGGTATCAATACGGCACTGGGCAGAACAAAATTATTGCAATTACAAGCGGATTATGACTTGGTTTTCTCGGTGTATTCAGAATTGGCAAAACAACTAGAAACACAACAATTGCAAGTAAAAAAAGATACCCCTTTGTTTACGGTGCTAAAGCCAGTAACCGTTCCAATAGAGAAATCAGCCCCTAAAAGAGGGATCATTCTTATGGTGTATTTGTTTTTAGGGCTTGTGTTAGGCTCGGGATACGTTTTTGGGAAGCGGTATGTGACTGATTTTAAAACAGCGTGGAGGTTAAAATAATAATGGATAGGAATTCTAAAAAATGGTTTGTGTTATGTACAAAACCTAGACACGAGTTAAAGGTCACAGACCGTCTCTCAGGTTTGGGGTTAGAGGTGTATGCACCTACTAGAATAGAAGTGAGACAATGGTCTGATCGTACCAAAAAAGTAACCATACCTTTGTTGCCTTCTATGGTATTGGTTTGTTTGTTGGAAAAAGAGACCCATACCGTGTTTGAAGTGCCTGGAGTGCTGCGATATTTATTTGAGCACGGCAAACGTGCCAATGTCTCTAATGAAGAGGTGTTGGCAATGCAATGTTATGTAGAGAATAGCTACCAGTTGCCAACCAAGAGGTTAGCGGTAGGAGATACCATAACAGTGCCTTTGTTAGAACAGCAGGCAACTCTGCTGTCTATAAAAGGAAAAAAATGTTTGGCCCAATTGCAAAAAATAGGTGCCATTGTATCATTTCAATTGCAGTAAGCAATTGAAATTTTTTATGTCATAAAAATCAGGTAAGATAGCATGGTATCTGTTTTTCAAAGCTGAGACAACTTCAACCGATTACAAGTAATTTTTTTACTCAAAAAACACACATAAAGTGAATTATTCGTTTATCTTTGCTAAACATTCCAGTGTCAGATAAGACTTCTAAGCAAGAACTTTTCATGTGACTGACCTGGCGAAGCCGTACCCAGCCCCTTCTTATGACTCAAAATTTACTCGGACCACTTATCACTTCTAAAACCCGCCTCAAGCTGTTGTTGCGGTTTTTTGTCAATCAGGATCTTGGCGGCTATCTGCAAGGATTGGCCAAGGAGCTGGATGAGAACTCTAACAGCGTTAGGGTGGAGTTGAATCGCCTGGAAGGCGCAGGCCTGCTTAAGTCAAGCCTTAAGGGCCGTCGAAAAATGTACCATGTCAACTCAGGGCACCCCTTAACAACGGATATCAGCAACATCATACGCAAGGTCACTGGCATCGATGCTTTGGTGGATCGGGTTGTTAAACGAATGGGCAAGGATCTACAGCAGGTATGGATCTGTGGCCAATTGGCTAAGGGCATTGACAGTTCAACACTCGAGGTTCTGTTGGTGGGAAAAGCAATGGACATGAATTATATCGCTGAGCTTATAAGCAAAGTGGAATCCACAATCAATAAAACCATCGAGTACGCCATTGCACCAGCGGCTTCTGAATCTCAACGTGAGAACTGTTTGTTGGTGTGGGATAATGGGGTTTCTAGGTGACTACCGGTGCTAGTCGAAAAAAAAATAAATCATGAAAGTAGGAATCACTTTTTTAACCTTTGATCTTTTGCATGCCGGGCATGTGAAGATGTTAGAAGAAGCTAAAAGACAATGTGATTACTTAATCGTTGGATTGCAGTTAGATCCATCCATAGATCGTTCTGAGAAAAATGCACCTTCGCAGTCTATTGTTGAAAGGTATATTCAATTGAAAGGTTTTAAGCATGTAGTTGAAATTGTACCTTACGTATCTGAACAAGATCTTGAAGATATTTTACATTCTTTTAAAATAGACGTCCGAATTATAGGAGATGAGTATGTCGGTAAGCAATATACAGGTAAAGATTATTGCGAGGCAAAAGGAATTGAAATTTATTATAATTCTAGAGATCATCGATTTTCTTCGAGTGGATTAAGGAAACAAGTGAAATCAGTAGAGAAAAATTAATAAAAACACATATGATATCCAAAACAGCAAAAATATATATTGCAGGGCACCGAGGAATGGTAGGATCTGCTGTATGGAGGGCTCTAGAGAATAAAGGATATACGAACTTGTTAGGTAAAACTAGTGCTGAACTCGATTTAAGAGATCAACAAGCAGTGAAGGGTTTTTATGCAACTGAAAAACTCGAGGTAGTTATTGATGCTGCGGCAAGAGTAGGTGGAATTCTTGCGAATAATGATTTTCCATATCAATTTTTGATGGAAAATATGCAAATTCAAAACAATTTAATTGATGAAGCTTTGCAATCTGGAATTGAGAAGTTTATCTTTTTGGGAAGTTCTTGTATTTATCCAAAAATGGCACCACAACCATTAAAAGAAGAATATTTGTTAACGGATTCTTTGGAACCTACAAATGAATGGTATGCGATTGCAAAAATAACAGGAGTTAAAACCTGTCAAGCGATACGCAAACAATTCAATAAAGAGTATGTAAGCTTAATGCCTACAAACTTGTACGGGTATTTTGATAATTTTGATTTAGAAACATCACATGTGCTGCCAGCAATGTTGCGTAAGTTCCATGAAGCAAAATTAAATAACGCACCTGTAAAGCTATGGGGAAGCGGAACACCGATGCGAGAGTTTTTATTTGTAGATGATATGGCAGAAGCAGTGGTATATGCTTTAGAACATACATTACCAGAATATTTATACAATGTTGGTTCAGGAAAGGACATTACCATTAAAGAACTGGCAGAGACTATTCAAAAAGTAACAGGACATCAAGGTGAAATTATTTGGGATGCAAGTAAACCCGATGGAACTCCAAGAAAATTAATGGATGTCTCAAAAATGACAGCAATAGGTTGGGAATATAGTACAGAGCTAGAACAAGGAATTGAAAAAACCTATGCTTGGTTTTTAGAAAATATCAAGGATATCAAAGAAGTTAAAATGTAAAGTCGTTTATCGATTGCCGATTATCCATCGTTTAGAGAGAAACGAACAACGGATGTCAGATATCGAACAACGAATAATATAAATTATGAAAAAACGAAAAGTAGCATTAATCACTGGAATTACAGGACAAGATGGTTCTTATTTAGCTGAGTTGTTATTGGGAAAGGGGTATATGGTGCATGGTATTAAAAGAAGAGCATCGCTGTTTAATACAGACAGAATTGATCACTTGTATCAAGACCCACATCATCCAGATCAACGATTAAAATTGCATTATGGAGATTTATCTGATGCAATGAATTTGACACGTATTATCCAAGAAACACAGCCAGATGAGATTTATAATTTAGGAGCTATGTCACATGTTGCTGTTTCGTTTGATACACCTGAATATGTAGGGAATATTGATGGATTGGGAACTTTACGAATATTAGAAGCAGTACGAATTCTAGGTTTAGAAAAGAAAACAAGAATTTACCAAGCTTCAACTTCTGAATTATACGGAGGTATGCCTGAAAATAAAAATAAAAGTGGTTTTTATGATGAATTTTCTCCGTTTTATCCGCGCTCTCCGTATGGAGTCGCTAAAATCTACGGATTTTGGATTACTAAAAATTATCGTGAAGCGTATAATATGTTTGCGTGTAACGGTATTTTATTCAACCACGAGTCTCCAAGAAGAGGGGAAACTTTTGTAACAAGGAAAATCACCCGTGCGGTATCAAAGATAGCATTAGGTCTGCAAGATAAGTTCTATTTAGGGAATTTAGAAGCGAAACGTGATTGGGGACACGCGAAAGACTATGTTAGAATGATGTGGATGATTTTGCAAGCGGACCAACCTGAAGACTGGGTAATTGCCACAGGGGTAACTACCACCGTGCGTGACTTCGTGCGCATAGCTTTTGGAGAAGTTGGAATCGAATTAGAGTTTAAAGGAGAAGGAGTAGATGAAAAAGCGTGTGTTACAGTATGTAATCATAAAGATTTTCAATTGGAAATTGGCAAAGAAGTATTATCTGTAGACCCATCTTATTTCCGACCAACAGAGGTTGATTTATTAATTGGAGATCCTTCAAAGGCGAAGAACAAATTAGGCTGGGTTCCTGAGCATGATTTGGCTTCTTTGGTAAAAGACATGATGGAAGGGGATGTCTCTCTAATGAAAAAGGATGTTGTTTTACTAAATGCTGGCCATGAAATTTTGAAGCAAGCTGAATAATATTTATAAATTAGATGCCAAACTGATTCAAAAAAATAGTATTTCAAATAAAAATTAATTAAACAAGTTTTTTATTAAAGCTTAAATATCACTATATGTTAGATTTAAACGGAAAGTCAATTTTAATTACTGGTGGTACGGGGTCTTTAGGTAAGGCACTTACTTCTCATATTTTTAAAAATTATCCAAGTATAAA
>Ga0209284_10005954_pt1 | contig 12168 bp, 12 predicted proteins | sample FRY03_FD_187211 | JGI IMG/M metagenome (GOLD analysis project Ga0209284, IMG submission 187211) | Freshwater microbial communities from Lake Fryxell liftoff mats and glacier meltwater in Antarctica - FRY-03 (SPAdes) (version 2) | ecosystem: Environmental > Aquatic > Freshwater > Ice > Glacier... | reverse complement strand
TTAGGGTTTTCTTAAACATAGGGGATGAATTACGCTCAAAAGCTTCCCGGTTTTCAATCTTTTAAAAAGAGTTCAACGAACTCGATGGTTGCTTTGGGCTTTTTTGCGTCGGCTGAGAACGATGAAGAGAAGGATCATGGTCAGGATAAAGATGACGGCGCCGAGGGCGACGAGCTGCTTGGCTTTGGTGGCCATGGCGTTGGCTTCGAGCTGCGCGCTGGGAGGGGCGGCGTCGGGTGCGTAGCCGAGAGTGAGTTGCCCCTCGGCCAGGGTGAGTGAGGTGAGCTTTTTAAGCTTGGTCAGGAGTGCGGGCTCTTTTTCGGGATTTTCCTCGAGCTCCAATTCAAGTTGACCGGAGATGAGGACTCGGGAAATGGACTGAAAAAATTCGTCTGGCATTTCTCCAATGCTGGGAGTGATGGAATCCATATTGAGGATGAGTTTGCCATCGGTGAGGAGTGGTTTTCCGACGAAAGTGCCGTTGAGGTTATTTTCCCGGACTTCGATGTTGAGCGTGCTGCGAACGAAGGAAGGGAGCGTGGCGGTGGAGTTGCCCTGATAATGAATAATTCCTGCGAGGTGTTCAGGGGTGATTTTTTCGAAGTAGAGTTGTCCTCGGAAGTCTTTGAAGGTTTCGAAGTGGGCTATGGCAAGGTTGAGGTCCTGGGTGGTGAGGGAGATTCCGGCTGCGCGCTTGCTGCTAATTTCGGAATCGAAGTGGCGGAGACGATTGATGAGGGAATTGATGGCGGCTTCCTGCCCTTCGGTTTCGGCGATGGGAGCAGGGTTGGCTGTGGTTTCGGTGAATGTTTTGTGTGCGTCGGTTTGCTTTTTGAGGCTGTATCCGGCGGAGGTAATAAGGACGAACACGACCACGGCCATCACGATAAGAATGAGGCAGCCGGCGAAGGGCGAGCGGGGGGCATCTTGTGGTTCGGGAGCGGTTGGGGCGTCGGACACGGGGTGACCTTGAACAAGGAGAGCGGAAGATTGAACTCTGAACTTTGAAAATCGTCTCTACGAATTAGGGTCGGGCCGTGGCACGGATGATGGTTGGACTCTCGGGCGGGGTGGATTCCTCGGCAGCGGCAGCTTTGTTGATTGAACAGGGCCATGAGGTCGTGGGCGGTTACATGAAGAACTGGATCAATGAGGAAGGGCTTCCGGGGGATTGTCCGTGGGAGCGGGATTTGGAAGATGCGCATGCGGTCGCGAAGGTGCTGGGGATTGAATTTCGGGTGATCGATCTGATCGAGCAATACCGGGAGCGGATTGTCGATTATCTGCTGGAGGGGTATCGCGACGGGGTGACGCCGAATCCGGACGTGATGTGTAATCGCGAGATGAAGTTCGGAGTGTTCTTGGACTATGCGCTTGAGCAGGGCTTCGAGGCGGTGGGCACGGGGCACTATGCGCGGAGGCGTGAGCGGGCGGATGGCACTGCGGATCTTTTGAGGGGGGCGGATCCGAATAAGGATCAATCTTACTTTTTGGCGATGATGACGCAGTATCAGGTGACGCACGCCCGTTTTCCGGCGGGTGAGATGCTGAAGCCGGAGGTGCGGGAGGTGGCGAGGCGCTTTAATCTGCCGACGGCGGAGAAGAAGGATTCTCAGGGGATTTGCTTCATCGGGAATATCAAAATGAGCGATTTTCTTCGTCACTATGTCCCGGATTCACCGGGTGAGATCGTGGATCTCAATGGGAAGGTGATGGGGAAGCACGATGGGTTGCACTTATATACCCTAGGGCAACGGAAGGGGCACGGAGTGGCTTCGCCGCGGGAGGGGATGGCTTATGTCGTCGTGGGGAAGGAGGCGACGAAGAATCAGCTCATCGTGGGCTGGGATGAGCCGGGGTCGGCGGGGCTTTATGCTACGAAGTGTACCGTAGGATCTTTGTCGTGGATGAGTGAGCCGGTGACCGGGGGGCGGGCCGAGGTCCAGCCGAGATATCGCGCGAATTCCGAGGCGGTGCAGGTTCGGGAGCTGGGGGGTGGAAAACTGGAGTTGGAGTTTACCAAATCCCAACGGGCGCTCACTCCGGGACAGATTTGCGCCTTCTATGAGGGAGGGCGACTTTTGGGCGGAGGGATCTTCGAGCGTATCGGTGACGATGTTCTCTAGAAGTTCATCGACTGGGATGATGGTTGAATCCAATATTATCAATTGTCCATTGAGGATGTAATCAGTCATGGTGTCGCGGTGACTGAGGGAAAGGAAGAGGTTTTTGAGCCCGGCAAACGGGAATGGTGTTCGTTTTGGGCGTTGGTTGGAATGCAGTGTACCAATGCCTTCAACGACAACTTTGCGAAGTTTATTCTCATTCCGTTGGGGATTGGTCTGGCGGCTCTTGAAATGGCCCCGCCGAACATGGAGTATGTCCTCGGCTTGCTCATGGTGTTGCCTTTTATCCTCTTTGCGCCGACGGCGGGCTGGCTGGGAGATCGGTTTGCGAAGAGCTCGGTTATTCGTTGGTCGTCGTGGCTGCAGTTACTTGTTCTTCTTTTAATGGGGGGAGCCCTTTGGATTGGGGCGACTTATGGGAAGGATCATGCGACCCTGGCCTTAGTCATTGTCTTGATGGCCTTCTTCCTCCTGGCTTCGCAATCGGCGCTTTTGAGTCCGGCGAAGATGGGGGTGGTGAAGGAATTGCTTGGGTCCAAACGGCTGGGATTCGCGAACGGGGTGATGGAGGGCTCGGTGATTTTGGCGATTTTGTTGGGGCAGATTGTGGGCGGGGTTTGGTTTGATAAGTGGGGCTTGCAGGCCGGCCGGGGGATTTGGGAGTCGGCGATGATTCCGGTGTTCTGGGTTCTGATTGGCGCGGTTCTGGCCCTGGTTCTGGCTCATTTGATTCAACCCACCAAGCCGGCCGGAGCGGGGCCGTATTCCAAGGCGGTCGCGACCCGGCACTTTGGCGATCTTTTAAAAGTTCGGAAGGATACTCTGCTTTGGCGGAGCACGCTGGGGATCGCTTTCTTCTGGGGTTTTGGGGGATTTTTGCAACTTCTGCTGGTGCAAATTGCCCAGGAGCGAAAGGGGAGCCTCGCGGGGATGGGGGTGGAAACGGCTTTGCTGTGGGTTCCCGTCGTGGTGGGAATCGTCATCGGAAGTCTTCTTGCCAGTTGGATTTGCGGGCGTCGGAACGAACTCGGACTGGTGGTGATTGGCGGTGCCCTGATGGCGCTCGGGACGGCTTTGCTGGCGTTTGTGCCCAGTGGCTTTGGTTCTGATCTTTTGCTGGGGCTGGCGGGTTGTGGCGGAGCCCTTTTCTTGGTGCCTCTCACGGCTTACCAGCAGGACAGAGCGCCCGAAGGGGAGCGGGGGTTGGTGCTTTCGGCCTCGAATCTTTGTAACAATTTCGCCGGGGTTTTTGCTGTTCTTCTGCAGGCCTTACTGAAGTTTTTGGGCGTCCCTTCCTGGCTCCAGTTTCTCTTAGTGGCAATCATTTGCGCTGTGGCCACGATGCACATCATGCGGCTTTTGCCGAAGGATTTTGTGAGGTTCGTTTTTCTTGGAATCTTCCGGTCGATCTACAAGATTCGCGCGATCGGGGTGGAGCGGATTCCGGCGAAGGGCGGAGTGCTGTTGTTGCCGAATCACATGACCTACATCGATGCCTTTGTATTGTCGGCGGCGTGCCCGAGGCCCATTCGTTTTGTGATGTTCGCGGACTGCTTTGATAAGAAGTGGATCGGGAAAGGTGCTCGATTCTTTGAAACAGTGCCCATTTCTTCGACCAAAGCACGGGATGCGATCCGGGTGGCGAGTGAGGCTCTCGAGGAAGGGTCGGTCGTTTGTCTGTTTCCGGAGGGTCAGCTCTCGCGGACCGGAGGGCTCAGCGAGCTGAAGCGGGGGTATCAATTAATTGCGAAGAAATCGGGCTGCCCGGTTTTACCGGCCTATTTGGATGGGCTCTGGGGGTCGGTCTGGTCGTTCTCGGAGGGGGATTTTTTGAAGAAGCTGCCTAGGACTCTCCGCTACGGAGTCTCGGTGGCCTTTGGTGAGCCGATGGATGCCCGCGATGATTTGGGGGTGGCGTTGCGGAGGCTGTCGACGATGACCGTGGCGGATCGAGAGCAGCGGCTTCGGGTGAAGAAAAATCGCGAGCCCAACCTTCTGGGCGATCTCCCCCGGGGGTGGACGACGATGAAAGATCTCTGCTGGGCGGAGGATGAGAACGGGCGTTCGATGAGGCGGAATGCCCTCCAATTGGGGCAGGTTCATTTGGCGAGCCATCGTTCTCGGATGTTGGTGGAATGGCGTCCGGGTGATCAAGTGAGCGGGATCCTGGGGATTCTTTGGCCAGTGAGTCTGGGGGCGAAGGTGGTCTTGATCGAGGATCCGACGGATGATGACATCATGGCGAGGGTTTCCAGCGAGAAGCTCGACTTTGTGGTGCTGCGCTCTTTGGATGGCCGTGACGAGTTGGTCCGGCGATTGACCCGGAAAGATTTGCCGATTTGGAGCTTTGATGAAAAGGGGGTGAGCAATGGCCGGAGCTTTGGCTGTCTGGTTCGTGATGAGAGGGTGGTGAGCTTTGCTTTGCCTCATCCTGACCATGAAACGACGACCCAGCTGCCTCAAAGTGGTTGGAAGGCTGGGACGCGCGGGAAATTGTTACCGGGATGGCCGCAGGAGAAGTTTGGAGAATTGGATGAAGAAGGGTTCCTTGTCGACTCAGTTACGGGTTGACGGAGAGGGGATGCTGGGTATTGGTTCCGGCCATGCAAGATCACGATCAGGAAACTGAAGTCGTTGAGGAAATCCCCGCAACTGAAGAAGCGGTGGAGGAAGTCGTGGCCGAGGAAGAGATTCCTGCGGTCGAGGAGGCCTTGACTCCGGAGGCTGAGGCCTTGAAGTGGAAAGAAATGGCGCTCCGGACGGCTGCCGATCTCGATAATTACCGCAAGAGAATGGCCCGTGAGCGCTCTGACGACCTTCGTTTTGCGCGCGCCGGCTTGGTCGAGGAACTCCTTCCCATTTTTGATCACTTTTCGATGGGCCTCCAGATGGCCGAGCAAGAGCATGATTCGATGATTTATAAGGGCATGGCGATGGTGAAAGGCCAGTTCGATGATTTCTTGGCAGCCCAGGGGCTGAAGGAGGTCGCGACTCACGGAATCTTCAATCCTAATTTTCATGAAGCGGTGGCGGAGGAAGCGAAGGAGGGCACCGAGCCTGGAGAAATTCTCTTCGTGAAGCGCAAAGGGTATACCTTGCACGATCGACTTCTCCGAGCGGCGGCAGTCATTGTGGCCAAGGCACCTGAATCTGAATCCGGGGAGGGAGCGGAGTAATGGCTGAGCGCGATTTTTACGAAGTGTTGGGAATTTCCCGGGATGCCTCGCAGCCTGATATTAAGAAGGCTTACCGGAAGGCGGCGGTGCAGTATCATCCGGATAAGAATCCTGATGATCCCAAGGCCGAGGAAAAGTTCAAGGAGCTCGGTCAGGCCTATGAGGTGATCGGCGATGAGGACAAACGGGCTGCTTATGATCGCTATGGACACGCGGCCTTCCAAAGCGGGGGTGGCGTGGGTGGTCGTCGTGGAGGCTTCCACGATCCCATGGATATTTTCAGCCAGGTCTTCGGTGGTGGAGGTGGCGGCAGCATGTTTGACGATCTCTTCGGAGGTGGCGGCGGGCGTCGTCGTGATACCTCTGGCAAGAAGCGGGGAAGTGATCTCCGCTATGACCTTGAGATCACTCTCGAGGAGGCTGCCGCGGGTGTTGAGAAGGATCTTGAGATTGAAAAATATGTTTCCTGCGGGAAGTGCTCGGGTTCTGGGTCTAAATCCGGCGGAAGCGGGGCCAAGGCTTGCACGACCTGTGGTGGTCGGGGGGTGGTGGGTCAGCAGCGCGGGATCTTTATTCAACAGGCGACCTGTCCCGAGTGCCGCGGGGCCGGCCAGGTGATCGCAGATCCTTGTGGTCATTGCAATGGCGATGGCCGGAGGCAAGCTCCCGAGCGGGTGACGATTCGGATTCCCGCCGGAGTGGATGATGGCACGCGCCTTCGTTCAACTGGTAAAGGCGATGCCGGAATGCGTGGCGGCCCTGCTGGTGATCTCTACGTCTTCCTTAATCTCAAGGCTCACGATATTTTCCAGCGTGATGCTGATGATCTCTATTGCGAGGTTCCGTTGCCCTTCTCGACAGCCGCTTTGGGCGGTGAGCTTGAGGTTCCGACTTTGACCGGCAGGGCGACGATGAAAGTTCCTGCGGGAACCCAGGGGGGCACCACCTTTCGACTACGCGACCGTGGGATTGCCTCGCTCTCCAGCGGTCGTAAAGGGGATCTTCATGTCGAAGTCCAGGTCGAGGTGCCGACAAAGTTGAACTCCGAGCAGAAGGCGAAATTACAGGAATTCACGGAATCAATTGGTGAAAAGAACTCGCCGATGCAGGAGTCGTTTTTTGAGAAAGCCAAACGCTTCTTTGATCCTCTAGGGTAGTGAAATGGACCGCTTCTTTCTGCCTTCAACATCGTGGGGTGACTCTCTCTCGTTGACGGGAGACGAGGGCCACCACTGTCGGCGCGTCATGCGCAAGAAGGTTGGTGACCGGATCGAGGTCTTTGATGGCGAAGGACGCTTTGCCGTCGCCTTGATTTCCGCGATGACTTCCAATGAGGTCGTTCTGGAGCGGCAGTCAGAGGGACGGAGCGAAAGGCTGTCGCCGCAGGTTGAAATCGCCGTGGGAATTCCCAAGGGAAAGACCTTTGACTTAATTATCCAGAAAGCGGTGGAGTTGGGCGTGAGTCGGATTCAGCCCTTGGTGACCGAACAGGGCAATGTGCGCATTACCGATAAGGATCACGCCTCCAAGCGAGACAAGTGGCAGCGAGGGGCGCTGGAGGCTTGCAAGCAGTGCGGGCAAAACCACCTCCCGGAGGTGTCTCTGCCACGCGAGTTGGCGCCGTGGTTATCGGAAGGGCGCGATGGCGCAAAATTCGTGGGAGCTCTTCAGCCTAGCGCGCGCCCATTTCGATCGTTGCTCGAAATGAGCGAGGAGCCTGAATCGCTGACTCTTTTGATCGGTCCGGAAGGTGATTTTTCGACGAGCGAATATCACGAGATATCTCGAGCAGGGTTTGCTCCGGTTGATCTCGGTGAGCTTGTTTTGAGGACTGAAACGGCTGTTTTCACGATGGTGGCGGCAGTTCGTTACCACTATCAAATCCCTGCAAAATGAAGATTCTTGCCTTGCTTCTGTGCTCCTTTCTCTTGGTGTCTTGCGGATTCCCGGGGGGAGGGGGCTATCGTATTAAGAAGTCCCAATATCGGGTGGTCACTCCCGAGGAGACGACCTTGAAGATCTCGCTTTGGGATCAGAAAGCGTGGTTACTCAATGGCGCTGGAGAGGCTGTTTTGGAGGCGGATGTCGCAACAGGGGTGCCGGGGAAAGAGACCCCGGAAGGGGTGTTTCCGATTTTGGAACGTCTTGAGGAGAAGCGATCAAATGCTTATGGGAAATTGATCAATATCGAGTCCCGTAAGGTTGTGGTCGCTAAAGCCTGGGAACACGAGGGGCCCCTCCCCGAGGGGACGGAGTATGAAGGAATCGCAATGCCCTACTGGATGCGCCTGACATGGGACGGCGTCGGAATGCATGTGGGGAAGTTCAAGAAGCGGACCCGGAGTAGCTTTGGCTGCATCCGTGTCTACGAGAAGGCCCAGCTTTTGATTTTTGCAAAAACGCAATTGGGCACCGAAATCGAGGTCGTTCCCGGGAGTTTAATGAGTCGATACGCCTGGTAGGCCACCTAAAGTTCGCTCTCGAGAATCCGGCGCATGGGGCTGGCGATGGGGAGGGATTCGAGGTCGGGGATCTTGTGGAAAACCTCGCCCTCCCGGAGTTTTCCTGGATTGTCGTGATAAAGGTGCACCGTGACGCGGTGGTGGGTGATGGTGTAGCGATGCTGGCTTGAAGCTTCCAGGTGGGCACAGGCTTCGGCTTCACGCATGGGGAGATGCCAAAATCCTCGGCGGCGGGCGTCGTGGCCCATCGCGAGGAGGACTTTGTGGCCCTTCAAGTGAAGGAAGGCGTGTTCATCGACCGCGACGAATTTGCGCCGGGGCTTTTTGACGGGGAGGTTTGCGGGCTCGGGGCACTGGCAAAAACGCTTCACCGGGCATTGCAGGCAGGAGGGGTTCCTGGCGGAACAAAAGGTTTGTCCCAATTCCATGATGGCGGAATTAAAGAGGCGGGGATTCTTACGATCCAGGAGTTCTCCGGCGCGCTCCCAAATGATCTTCTGTCCGAGCGTCGAATCGATGGCGAGAGTGATCTTAAAAAGCCGGGAAATGACGCGGGCGATATTTCCGTCAACAATGGGGGCTGGCTGGTCGAAGGCGAAGGAACTCACGGCTCCGGCGGTGTATCTCCCCACTCCGGGGAGGGTTTCGAGTGTCGAGGCCTCTTGAGGGAATTCCCCTGAGAAATGATCAAGAACAACGCGGGCCGCTTTCTGAAGATTACGGACACGATTGTAGTATCCGAGGCCTTCCCATGCTTTGAGTATTTGATTCTCAGAGGCTGCGGACATCGTCGCGATTTCCGGGAATTCTTCGAGGAACTTTTCGAAGCGGCGATTGGCGATCACGGAAGCGATCGTGGTCTGTTGGAGCATGATCTCGGAGACGAGAATGGCCCAGGGGTCCCGGGTGCGCCGCCAGGGCCAGTCCTTGCTTTCGCTTCGAAACCAAGTGAGGAGAGATGATCGAAAAGCGCGGACGTTTTTGATGGGGTCTTTCGTTGCCGGTTCCTTATCCGTCATTGCGATTGGAGCCTATGTGAGGGAGTGGGCCTTTCCAGATCAAAGATTGCTGTGAGATGTCTATTTCTAAAAGGAGTAAGTTGTGATGACTAGTTTTGACAAAATGAAGGGAAAGGTTAACGTTACAGCATCCTACTCCCAAAACTGAATTTAGTATGGCAAACTTCACCAAGAAAGAGATCATTCACGAAGTCAGTGACCGACTCGGTGTCACGCGAGCTCTCTCATCAAAGATGTTCCACATGGTTCTGGAGATCGTGACCAGAGAGTTGGCAAATGCCAACAATGTCGTCGTTCGCGATTTCGGGACTTTTGAAACGAAGGTCGCCAAAAGGCGCCCTGGACGGAATCCCAAAAACCCAGACAAGACGATCGCCATTCCCGATCGAGCCGTTGTTAAATTTATGGTGGGGAAAGCTTTTAAAGAAAAAGTTGCGAGAACGCTCCCCGAAATCAAAGCGAGGGACAACGTGTCCTAAGCCGATGAGAGTCGCTTCCCTTTTTTTTCTGTGGGCCTTGATGACTGCCTTTCTCTCGTCATGTAGTTCAGGCTACCGAGGGTATCAGACAAAGGGCTATACCATCCGGGGGCAGCATTACCAACCCCTGTCTGTCGAAGCGGCGCTGGCTTATGACGAGACCGGGATTGCCTCTTGGTATGATGAGAGTAAATTCCTAGGATTCGTAAGAGGGAACACCTCCTTGGGTGAAAAGGTGGGACGGTTTGATATTTCCGGGGCCCACAAGACCCTCCCGATTCCGTGCAGGGTGAAGGTCACGAATCTCGAAAACGGTCAGTCGCTCAAGATGCGCCTCAATGACCGGGGGCCCTTTATTCCCGGGCGGATTATCGATGTGACTCCTCGTGCCGCCTCCAAGTTGGGCTTTAAGGAGAAAGGGCTCACGAGGACCCGGGTGGAGGTTTTGAGTGTGGGTGACGGCAAATATGAGCGCAAAGCCAAGAGGTGGGGTGGTTGGTGGTTTTGGTAAAGCCTTGCTTGAGATTGTGAACTTTCGCGCTCATTGTTCACGCGAATGCTTCGCTCCCTCATGACCATCTCCGGGTTCACTCTGATGAGCCGCGTTCTCGGAGTCGCCCGTGATGTCCTGATTGCCCGTTTTGTGGGGACCGGAATGGTGGCGGATGCCTTCTTCGCGGCCTTTCGCTTTCCCAACATGTTCCGCCGGATCTTCGGGGAGGGCGCTTTCAATTCTGCTTTCGTGCCCTTGTTTGGGAAACGGGTCGCCGAGGATGGGCGCAACGCGGCCATGAAGTTCGCCAATAATGCCTTCTCCGTCCTCTTTTTTACGCTGGGGCTTTTGACCCTTTTACTGATCCCATTAATGGCCGCGCTGATGCTGGTGGTGGTGCCGGGCTTCCTGCCAAAGTTTGATGAAAGTCTCAGCGACGAACCTGCCAAGGTCGAGATCGCTCTTCGCGGAGCAAAAGCGGTTTATCTGCAGTTGGAGGGGGAAGAGATCGCGCCTGACTTTTTCAATTTGGAATTGGTGACAAGGGGGAAGCCTCCTTTTTGGGGGGTGGTGGGGGAGATCTTTGGCGGGGATACCCAAGCGGTAGGCGAGACGGTCAGCCTGGAGTCGGTGATTTATGAGGGGCTCGAGCGACAGGGGGAGGTTGATCTCAAGCTTGAGTTGAAAGAGAAAAAGAGGGCAATCGCGGAGGGCGATGCGGAGGCGCTCGCTTTGGTCACCGCTCAGATTAAGGCCAAGTATCAGGCGGCCCGAGGGAAGATTTTTGCGGAAGGGGCGTGGCAGGTGGGGGAGTCGGGGTTGCTGCGGGTTCCTTTGCCGGTTGATCACGACTTTGCGATTTTTAAAGGCGAGGTGGCAGGTCAAGGAGATCTGAAGGTCTACAACAACGAACCCGGCGCTTATGATCTTACCGTCCGGCTTTCCAAAATCACCTTCGTCTACCTCCTCTGTATGGCCTTGGTGGCGCACCTGGGCGGGGTGCTCACGACCTTGAAAAAGTTTGCGGCACCGGCATTTTCCCCGGTTCTTTTGAATCTCGTTTTTCTCGTGGGGCTTCTTTCGGTTGTCCAATATGTGGAATGGAAGGGAGAGGTCTTGGCCTGGTGTGTCGCGATCGGAGGCTTTGTGCAGCTGGGAGTTTTGTGGTGGGTGTGCCGACGATACCGACTGCCAGTGGCCATTCACAAGCCGGTTTTCGATCCCGCGATCAAGCGCCTTTTGGTGCTGATGGGACCAGGGGTGATCGCGGCGGGGATTCAGCAGATCAATCTCATCGTGGGGGGGATTGTCGCTTCCTTCCAACAAGGGGCGATCTCGTTTCTCTATTATGCGGATCGGATCTACCAACTGCCGCTGGGGATGATCGGGATTGCCTTTGGGATGGTTTTGCTACCGGAGATTACTCGCCTTTTGAATACCGACAAGGAGAGCGAGGCCCGGGCGACGATGGTCAATGGACTTGAGTTGGCGATGATCGTGACGGTGCCGGCAGCGATTGCCTTGATGGTCATTCCCGTAGAAATCATCTCGGTGATTTTTGAGCGAGGGAGCTTTACACCTTCGGACTCGTTGCAGACTGGTAAAGCCTTGGCGGCCTTTGCGGTGGGGCTGCCTGGCTATGTTCTCATTAAAGTTTTACAGCCCGGATTTTTTGCCCGGGAAGACACGAAGTCTCCCATGAAAATGGCGGGGGTGACCGTCATCGTGAACATCGTGTTCAGTCTCGCGCTCTTTCCGTTCTACGGCCATGTGGGCGTCGCCGTGGCGACTTCAATTGCGGCCTGGGTGAACGTCGTTCTTCTTTGGGTCGGCTTGAAGGGCTTCGTGACCCTGAAGCGAAGAAATTGGCGTCGACTGGCTGGTATGGTCCTTGCCGCAACGGCCATGGCAGTCGGCTTGATTGTCGCCAAAGCCATGATGATGGATTGGCTCCATGGTGCGTTTTGGCAGAAGGTGATCTCGATGATCGTGCTGATTGGTTTTGGAGCGACGATCTATACTCTGGGAGTTCTGATGCTCAAGGTGACTGATGCAAATCGTCTCAAGGCCGCTTTCAAGCGATAGTCTTCTGGGATCAAACCATTTGCGCGTCGGGTGATTTGGCGTTCTCGAGGGGATGAATTTCCCGGTCATCGGGAAGTTCAAGAAAACGGCCCAGCGGGTAACCTGTCTCAATGCCCTCCCTGGTTTGGGAACGGTAGTGGAAGCCTACACCTACGACCCCAATCGTGGCATTCCGCACACGATCACTCGTGGCGAAGTCACCTCCGCCAAAAAGCACTAACCGGGATCGGGAAGCGGGCAAGTTCTGGGTGGCCTTCAGTTTGAATACCAGTATGATGCCATCGGGAATCGCACTCTTTCGAAATTCGGAGGAGACCAAAATGGCGGC
>Ga0209284_10005950_pt1 | contig 12172 bp, 13 predicted proteins | sample FRY03_FD_187211 | JGI IMG/M metagenome (GOLD analysis project Ga0209284, IMG submission 187211) | Freshwater microbial communities from Lake Fryxell liftoff mats and glacier meltwater in Antarctica - FRY-03 (SPAdes) (version 2) | ecosystem: Environmental > Aquatic > Freshwater > Ice > Glacier... | reverse complement strand
GTCATGGCCCGTTCCCAGCCCGTTCCGAGTCATGGACCGTTCCCAGCCCGTTCCCAGCCAATTATTCCTTCATATATAGCGGAGAGACAGACCAGCTGTCATCTCTCACACTGTGTCATGTCTTTGAAAGAGAAGCAGGACGGCGAGGACCAGGGCCAGCCGATTATTTTGCAGCTGGCGCAGGACTCGACTGGCGCGCTCAGTCGGTCGCCTGCCATGACGCTGGAAAGCTTTGTCACATTTGCGGCGTACGGAAGCATGACAACAACATACGCCAAAAAAATAACGTCTTCATACCAGGTTCGCATTGAAAAAGCCGTAGACACCGAGGCTAACTTGCGCCGCGCCATGGACCAGCAGATGGCGGACAAGTTTGATGCCTACAAGAAGGAGACTGATTCTAAGATAAGTGACATGGAGACCAAGGTCTTCGAGATGCAGAGACGCATGGCCAGCATGGAGCAAAGGCTCACGAAGGTTGTGTGCAAGCAGAACAACCTATCCGTTGACAAGCAGCCGCGCCCCTCCTGGACACGGAAGGACCACCCCGAGATGCCCAAGAACATAGTCTTCAAGGGCAGGTACTTCGGCTGGAAGAAGAGGATCCAAGGGAAGCTATCGCACAAGTCTGGCTACAAAAACATTGCCGATGCGCAGGCGGGGCTGGCGCTCCACCTCAAGACATTGTCGTCGGGAGACGTTGCCTCGTTGATTGAGGGGGAGTAGATTGATAGTCATGTAGTGTAGCTGACTGTGTTGGAGTGTGAGAGAGGAGTAGATGGATAGTCATATAGTTGACTGTGTTGGAGTGTGTGAGAGGAGTTTGTTGCTTTACCAATAAATTGGTATACACGCTACTCTGTATTCAGTATGCTGCCAGGATCACTGAATGATTAAGATTTAGTCAACAAATGTTCGCAGGTAACGCAACGCTTCGCATTGTGGCATGCCCCCCCTCCTGTCGAGCATTCCCAGCCGGTTCCCAGCCAAATTTCGCTATATATACCCAGCCCGTTGGCTCGTCCCGGCAGCACCCGAGCACGTGATGGCAGCGGCCGAGCTATGGGAGACGGTGGAGCGGGCGATGGCGGTGTATATGCAGGTGCGCTTGGCGCAGCTGGACGACCTGCAGGAGGTGCAGAGGACGCTCACCGGCCAGAAAGCGTACCTCGCGCAACGGGTGGAGGAGATGCTGTGCCGCTATTGCGGCGAGGAGGGGCCGCACGACCCGTACCTCGTCCTGTGGGTTGAGGCCGAGGGCACCCTCGCTGGCCAGATGAACAAGCTGTTTCACAAGCGCCAGGCTTTCGACGGGGACGGCTGGGACTGGACAAGCCACTGTGATAACCAGTGTCGCCGAGCGCACGGGGTCTTGCATGCAATGTACTGGAAGAACTTCAAAGCTGTCATGGACAGCACGGACGACACGGTGCGTCCGTGCTGTCTGCCCACCCCGGGCATCTACGTGGTCGATGAGGACAGGCCCCCCGTGCGTCCAGTCGTCTTGTGGCGTGTCACCCGCGCCATGGACAGCTGGAACATGGACAGGTGGCCGAGTCAGATTCCTATTTTGCAGGTACAGCTGTCCACGGGCATCGGCCGCGTCGTGCAGCCGCAGAATGACTTCGGGAGGTTTTTTGTCCACGTGAGCTCGTTCTTCAGTCCATTCGTCAGTGGAGCACTCGAAGGCATCATCAACCCGATGCCTGGAGCGCAGCTCATGCCAGTGCAAAACATGAGGACGGCGCGCCAGAACGCCCTGCGCGTGACATATGCCTTTCCACAGCAGTTGATGTGTACTGTGCCGCTGATGTTGGCGATGCCAGGGGCTTGGGACGACGTGACCTTCACGGGGTCCAAAGACCTGGTCCTCTGCGTGTATGGCCACTTCTGTCCGGGACTCAGCTACTACAAGTACTGGGACACGGACTCGATGGACGTTCTGGAAATGATTCGCATGTTTCGCAAGGCAGTGGAAGACTGGAGCATCATCGCCTTGGATGTGGAAGGGAACCGTGAATGGTTCACGATGATGGTGTGAGCAGCGCAGGCCCTCTGTGGTGATCTTCAGAGGACTCGAGCACGGAGGACGAGCTTGTTCTGTGCAGCAGTGCAAGGTCGAGGACTGTCACCTATATATACATACAGATCTATATTTAAGAGAATTGCCTAGGTGCTACTAGGAAAAATACAAAAAACATGACACAGACAGATAAGGATTTGGGTCAATCTTCTGCTTCATACGTTCATTTCAAAATAAAGATGGGCCTTCCTATCAGCGAGGAACAACGTGCAATGACGCAGGTGCCTCTCTTTATCTTAGAAAAAGCGCGTAATAACGGAGAGAGACGCGAGTTGGAATACCCTCCCCACGCAAAAGATCGCCAGTGGCTGCCGAACAAGCAACAAGTCGACGAGGCGCGTGCACGGGTGGATCTTCCTTTATTGGATTCCAAGAAGATGACAAGGCCTAAGAAATCCGTTGTTTGCTGCCATGGCGTGTTCTGGTGGTTCCTCGCAGAGAAGCTTGATGGGGTGTGGACAGTGCAGGTTGATGTGCTCCGCGACGAAGACGGGTGGGCGGTATGTGCTCCACCGGCCTGCATTCAGGCACAAGTTCAGGAGGACGTTGTGCAGGGCATGGCAGCGCTGGAGAAATACCTGGATCATGCCTACAGAGTGCCTCGACAAAAAGAGGGCCTGATCGCACAGGAGGTTGACTTTCACGAAATGCTGCTGAAGCGTCAGTTGCAGTTGTTGAAGCAATTGCCAAGCAACTGCCCTGCACTTTGCGCGCTGCGTCAGTCGTTTACTGAAATGGACGAGGCGCACGAGAAGGCGGTGCGCATTTTCGACTTCGCCATTCAGCACAAAGAGATTCTGTTGATAAAGAAAGAAAAGAGTAATGACATGTCATACACGCGCACCGTGACCGGACTTCCGCACTACAACGCATTCAACCGCGTGAACAGGCGTGCGGAAGGGACCATGCAGCCGTGGGTTCTGGATTGAGATTAAAAAGAATTGAAACATGTCGCGTGTGTTTCTCTGCGCATGCGCGTGCTGCATACCCCCTTGCCCCACCGCACTCGGTGGCACTTGATATATTTAAGAGGAGGTTCAGACATCGCATAGGTATTGACAGAAACAATGTCAACAGAATTTATGTCAGCAGCAAGCACGGCTGCCCAGCAGGCCACAGTCCTCGCCCAGCAGCAAGAGATCGCCGCCCAGCAGCCAGGGATCGCCGCCAAGCAACCGAATATTGCAGCACTGCAAGAAGTTTTGACGTGTGGCATCTGCATGCATGGGTTTGATTCCGGCGACAGGAGACCCGTCGTGCAAGACAATTGCGGGCACACCGTGTGTCTGGTATGCCAAAACAGAATTATACAAGCGAATGTGCGAAATTGCAAATGCCCCATGTGTAGGGAGCCATTCAATTCGGCGTTGAAGCCGACAGTCAACCTTTCGCTTATTGGTCTGGTAGATTTGTTAAAGGAAGAGAAGATGGAAGCGCTGCTGGCAGCAGTGCAAGAAGCTTTGACGTGTAGCATCTGCACGAATCAGTTTGATTCCGACGACAGGAGACCCGTCGTGCAACCCAAGTGCGGGCACACCGTGTGTCTGGTATGCCAAAAAAGAATTATACAAGGGAATGTGCGAAATTGCACATGCCCCGTGTGTAGGGAGCCATTCAATTCGGCGTTGAAGCCGACATGCAACTTTATGCTTCTTGATGTGGTAGAAATGTACCAGGAAGTGACGATGGAATGCGAGTCAAATGACGACATCTTGGATCTTGCTGTCCTCCTGGGAGACGAAGACATGCCTGATCTCGTGCAGGAAAGTGAACAGGAAAGGAGGTTCGTGGAGTGGCACATTGCCTTGCACGGCAGCGGCGCCAGCAGTGTGCCAGCGTCGGAGGCTGATGCGTCGGAGGCTGATGCGTCGGATGACGTCTGGGATGAATGGTCGGACGACGACAGCAACTTTCTCGCTTAGAGCAGACGGGAGCTGTCCTGATTCGTGAGAGAGGGGGGCGTAGCCACAATGCAGGCAATACGTTTTAATAAAACATAAACAGACTCCCGGGTGCCTGTACTACTTCAGGACCGGCTGCGATCCGTAGTACGCGTGCTCCCGCTTCGCACCGTCCACAATGTCTGTGTTGAAGGGGTGGATCTGCATGTACGCTGCCGAGACTCGGAAGGCGGGACACGGGCCCGACTGAGTGCTGAGACAGGTGACCTTGTCGCGAGGCGCGAGGTTGAGGCGCTCGAAGAAGTTCTCGTCGATGTGAGCGCGCGCGCCGAGCAGCACAAGATCCTGCAGGCACTGGTAGTCGTGCAGGACGCGCGCGAAGACGGCGCGCGAGTCGCCACTCTCGAGCTTGATGATGCTGCACGGAAAGGACGGGTTCTCCGCCGTGCACCACTGTCGGTGCGTGTACAGCAGCGAGGCCCCGACCCCAATGAGCAGCACGTGCACGGCGAGGTTTGGGTGCTTCACGCGCCGCAGCGTGGCCATCAGCGAAGTCGTGTGCTGCGCGTTGTCGTGCGCGGCCGCGGCCACTGGCACCAGCAGCCCGACGTAGACAGTGTCGTCGTAGCACCGTGGCCGCGGGGTCTCGGGGGCGGCGCGCCGCGCTGGCGCCAGCGCCGGCGGGGCTGCTGACCCCCGCGCCACGCTCGGCTTGAGCGAGTGCACGACAAGGTAGTTGACAATGACAACGTACAGCACGAGCACGCCAATGAAGATCTGCAGCGGCGAGGGCATCTGCGAGCTGGGCGGCCTCTTTTAAACGATCAAGTTTTCCAATGCTTCTCTTGGTGCTTCTGTTTGTGACCATGTGTACTGGTACCATTTTGATGCTTTTTTATTACTAAACATGCTTTATTGCGGTGGGGTTCTATTCAAATACCAGGTATGACTGCTCAAACGTCAGAGATGACTGCGTGTTATCTGCATGCAAAGAGCAGGCGATGTGCCTTCAGCACGAAGTAGCGTGTTATCTCCATGCAAAGAGCAGGCGATGTGCCTTCAGCACGAAGTAGAGGTCGCCCCCCGGTCCCTGCGTGGTCACGGCGCGCGCCTCGCAGTGGTCGCAGTTGCGCACGTGCGCGTCCGCCTGCTGCATGATGCGCAGGTGCGCCATGCGGCTGAAGCGCGAGGTCCCGAGGGCGCGGTCGAGGAGGCGCTGCAGGCAGCGCTGCTGCTGCGCAGCGTCGCCCATCCGAGACTCGCACATGTGCGTGTGTGCGACGGGCGCGCGCCAGCAGCACGCGCTGCAAAAAAAAGACGAGGCGTCGAGTCTGTCTGGCAGGCATGTACACATGCCTCGGCAGACGTGCGCTCAAAAACGTCGGTCTGCTGCCCTCAGGGCCCGCGCTTCCTCTTGCGGTCGGCAGCGCCTGCGCGGCCCCGCAGGAACGCCTGGTACTGCTTGTTCTCGCTGTCTTTGTCGTGCAGCCGGAACGTGATGCTTGTGCGGAGGCCGTCGGGTGTGGACGCGAGCTTGGGGACGCCGTGTGTGAGCAGCTTCTGGAAGTCGCCCCCGCACATGTGCAGCCCGGTGTACTCCTCCGTCAGGAAGTCCCACCACAGCCCCTTGCTCTTGCTGCACGGGCCCTTGGCCGTGTGGTCGTACTGCTTGATGCGGAAGACGCGCGGGATGCCGTGGTTGATGGCAAAGACGCCGTGCTTGCTGTCGACGTGCTCCATTTCGTCACGGTGGTTTGTGATGTACGAGTCCCGGTCGTACTCGTTGAAGAGCATGCCATTGCAGGCAATGCCGAAGGCCCCCCGCACGGCCTGCATCAGCTCGAGACACGCCGGGGTGATGGGCGTCGTGGCCATCAGCTGCTTCGAGTAGAAGTAGCCGTGCGAGTCGGCGGGGTCTGCCAGGAAGCACACGCGGCGGTGCATCACGCACGTCTTGCCCTGGTGGCCGACGAAGGTGGGGTTGGCTACGTAGAAGGACTGCACGGACTCCACAGCTCTATCGATGAGGTCCTTCATCTCGGCCAGATCGTGCAGCACCAGGCGCGCGTCTGCGCCCGGCACGACGTCAGCGTAGTCGAGCAGCACGCGGGGCGCGGCATGCTGCATGCTGTGCGGTGCAGACGGGCACCCTCGGACCAGTTTCGTCTTCGCACGCAGCTCACGCCGCACACAGCTGCAGCGCCGTGAAGGTGTCCTTGTCGTGCCAGCTCTGCCTGCAGACGTCTGCCAGGTGCGACGACAGCATGGACATGAGCACCGGGACGTCGAGCCTGGTGGCGTGCACGCAGCGCATGCCGCCGGTGTAGAGCGAGCACTCGCCCTCCATCGACAGCTTGCCGAGTATGGGCACGTGGTGCACCTCGGTGTGGTCAAACACGCGGTTGCCGGAGCTGCACACCGTGTTCTCCACGTCCAGCGGCGCCGTCGCGGATATGTAGCCGTCGAGGAAGTGCGGCAGCTGGACGTGCACCTGGAACCACGTGCGGACGCACTGCTTCGCGGGGTCCAGCCCGAGCTGCCGATGCTCGCGGGTCAGCTGCAGCGCATTGGCCTCGTCGGGCGAGAGCACCTGGTAACTCCAGGACTCGATCTTGCTGTGGTGCGCCCACGTGTAAGCGATGTTGTAAAGCACGTCCGACGTCGTCGCCCTCTGCACGAGCACGTGCACCGGCGTGGAGCACGTCACGAGCTCCTCGTGGTGCGCGACGCTGCTGCAGCGGACGCTGCTCAGCGCAGCCACGGTAATGAGGCCTCTCAGCAGGCTCATTGCGCGAGAGCCGGCATCGCCTTTATACGTCGACGTTGGGAAGCTGGCCTAGTTGCGACGAGGGGCTCCGAGCACCCGCGGCAGGCTGTTGGCGTCGGTCCAGAGGTCTGGTATGGCCCGCGAGCCCACGATGAAGAGCATGGCAAAGAGACAGAGGCCCTCCACGAGCACCATGGAGGACCGGTACACGCGCACGTGCACGGCCGAGTGCGACGTGATGCGGGTCCGGCAGTACCGGACGATCTGCTCGATGTCGTGCATCACAACAGCCGTGACCTGCAGCCGGCGGACGACCGCCTCGCGCTGCAGCACGGCGCCGAACACCGCGGAGATCGACTGCTTGATGTTCTCGGGCTGCAGCAGGACCTCGCTCGTGAGCATGCGACAGTTGAGACGCAGGCTGCCGTCCGCAGGGTCCGAGCGCAGCGACCTGAGCATGGACTCCTGGTTCTCGATGGTCTCGTAGGAGAACCCCGCGCGCTGCTCGTAGGCCACGTACTGCTGCACGTTCTCGGCGAGCGACATGAAGTCGTAGATGGAGCCCTGCACGACGCAGGCCACCGTGGCACCGGCGAACGCAGCAGCGAGGTTCTCCTCGAGCAGCAGCGCCGTCTCGTCGACGGCATCGAAAAAGTCCTGTCCGAGCTCGCTCACGCGCCACCACCGGGGCACCTCGAGCTGCACCGAGACGAAGACGGCCGTGAACTCGTGCGGGAACGCGTCGCACGACAGCGAGACGTTCACCGGGGCCGCGTTCCACGGCCGCCGCATGTACATGGAGTGGCACTTCCACACGCAGACGAGCTCGCCGGGCACCTCCACACGCACCAGCAGCGAGTGCTCGGGCCCCAGCATGCCGGCCGCGGTGCACGGGTTCCGGGCGACCAGCGAGGCGAGAGGCGTCATGTGCTGGGGCAGCTCGAAGGACACGTCGGCCGTCTCTGCGAGACACGTGGAGTTGCTCTCGTCGAGGTGGCGCACGAAGAGCACGCGCACCGTCGTCACGCCCAGCTGCGAGTACTGGCGCAGCAGCTCGACGTCGGCACGGACACGGAGCGAGAGCGGCGGCTGCATGTAGAGCCAGTCGCCGGGTGCGCTGGTGCACGCCGCGAGGTCGTGCTGGCACACCCCCGCCTCTGGCCGTGCGTGGTGCCAGGACGTGCGAGCGCCGAACACCGAGCCGCCTATGGCGTCGCACTGCATGTACGGGTTGACCCCCTCGAAGAAGGGCACGGCCGAGCAGTTGGCGTGCGCGCAGGCAAAGGGCACCACAACGTCCCACCGGTGCGACGTGGCATCGAGTTGCAGGCGCAGCAGCCAGCTGTTGGAGAAGAGCTCGTACTGGACCACGTCGTCGCGCACCCGCAGCGACGCGCCCGCGCCCGAGAGCACCAGCAGCGCCGCAAGCACCCGAGGGAGCGACATATCGGGCATGCGCTGCAGCGCTTAAATACGCCCGAAAAGCTCCTTGCTCTTTGGCACGGCAGCCAGCAACAAAAATACACGGCCGCTGGTGACGGGCGGCGTCGCGGGGGGACGCAATGGCCGCCCTCGACGACGACGTGTTCCGCAGCACGCTGGCCCACTACATCCTCACGAAAGCGTGCGTGAACGCGGCCGACGACGACGTGTACATGCGGTTCCTCGAGAAGCAGGCCGGCAGCGAGCAGGCGATGGCCGTGGAGCAGCTCCGCAGCGTGCGGACGGTGACAGCGCTGGTCGCGGACATCTCCGGCGAGATCGAGAACCTCAGCATCTGCGGGCTCTCGAAGCTGCACAACGTGTGCCAGCTCGTGCGGGAACAGGCCCGGCCGATGTTCCACGTGCAGCGGAAGTGGGTGGTGTGCAGCGTGAGCAGCCTCACGACCAGCGAGTGCGTGGTGCTCGGCAACAACTCCGAGTGGAGCGTCGACGTGTCCTATCTGCCGTTCCTGCGGATGCTGTGGATGGTGAGCCACCTCGACAGCATCGAGTACAGCAAGTACGTGCTCTTTGTCAACAGCCGCCCGGGCACGGAAAAGACGATCGACAGCCTGCGCCACATCGAGAAGAGCGACTGCTACGTCAGCGCAGCGCACATCACTGCGTACATGTTCGCCCTGCGCTACGTGCTCTCCACGCTGCAGGATACCATCAAGGCGTACACCGAGAACACGGGCGGCAAGCACTCAGCCGACGACATTCGTTTATAAGCCCCGCGCGGCGAGGCCAATGACGACGACGCTGCCGATGCGCACCAGGTCCGACGCGGCGGCGCTGCGCCAGCACCTGCGCGAGATGTGTGGCACGGAGGACGTCGCCTGCTGCCACTCGCTGCTCTCCATGTCCTTCGTCTCCTTCGAGCAGCGCTGCCTGCAGGCGATGGCCCCGTCGGGCGGCGGCGCGAGCTTCCGGGCGCTGCTCCCCGACCGCCTGATCCTCGAATACCAGCTCGGCAGCGTGCTGGTGCGGCGGTCGGTGGCGGGCCTCGGCGGCGTGGACGTCGCCGCAACAGGCAAACGAGAAGTGCCAGAGACGTGAAAGCAGGCATGTCGTATTTACGATGCGAGCTGGCGCAGGCATATGAATCGGACGCAGACGACGCTGGACATCCCGGAGACAACGTTCATACTGACCCACCCCGTGCTCAACGGCTCGGTCTCGGCGGATATCAACTGGCTCGCCGGCTCGAGAGGCAGCATCACGCTTTCCTTCTGCGGAGTCGACGTGCTCGACGACGACGACTGCAAGACCGTGCCCACCCCCGTGCAGATCCTTGCGATGCGCAGCGAGGCCGGCGACGGCGAGGTGCAGGCGCGCAGCATCTACCGCTTCAAGGCCCGCCGGATCAACGTGACGCACGGCCTGTGCGACGCGGAGCGTCCCGACAAGGCGCCGCACGGCCTCATGCTCAAGTTCAACGTCCGCGGCAACAGGCCCGAAAGCGACAAGCTGCTGCCTCTCGAGCAGCAGGTGGCGATGCCCGACCAGCTGCAGCCCGTGATCATGGTCAGCATGCGCTACCCGCAGCTGTGGGACGCCGCGGCGGCGTCGCGCAACACGACCATGGTGATGGCGACGCAGAAGACCTCGGCACAGCCGAGGTTGTTCGAGGAGGTGTTCGACATCGTGCACCGGTTCGACACGCTCTCGCCCGAGAACCCCAACCTGCACTGCGTGCTGCACGTCGGCATCAAGCACACCCCGCAGAGCCTGCTGAGCGAGGCGGCGGCCAAGCACCTCGACAAGCGGTACGGCATGTCCTTTGCCGACATCAGCGCCAGACTCATGGCGCTCTCGAAGGCTCGCGTGCTGGAGTGCCAGCGTTTCTTCGAGCAGCTGACCGACAAGCAGACCGCCGAGAGCTGCCGCATAACGCAGATGACGCTGAAGATCGGCACCGGGCTCGGCATCGAGCAGCTCGACTGGTCGCAGTGGGCCGAGGCCGTGCGGATACAGGGCGGCATCCTCGCTGAGGCGCACATGCAGGTCCTCATCTCCGCGATCCTGGACGTGGCACAGGTCATCGCCGTTGCGCACAGGGACCCGCGCCTGACCTCGACAGTCACGCCGCAGGAAATCACGGCAGCCCTCACAGTGCGGTCCAGCGCCGAAGTATCCGAGATGGTCAAGGCCCAGGTGGCGCTGCTCGTCGCGACGCAGGGCAAATACGCTTACGATGCGCAGGTCAACATCGAGGTGCCGGTGCTGCTCGGCAGAGACATCATGCAGGGCGTCGAGACGACCAGCGCCGCGGGCGGCGAGAACCAGAACATCGGCGGCCTGGTCCCTGCCGACAACGCCATAGTCAACGCTCGCCAGCAGATGCCCCTGCTCCGGCAGTACGAGGCGAAGCTCGCCTCGCTCGCCGGCAACTGCGACGCCGCGCACACGCACCCCGAGTACCTCAAGCTCGGCACCGAGGTGCGCAGGGCCATGCGCACGCTCAACACCGAGAAGCAGCTGCTCACGGTCGGCACCGGCGACTGCGAGGACGTCGCCAGCAAAACCGCGCTCACGTACAACGCCGCCAAGGTCATGTCGCTCGACCACCACGCCTTCGTCGCCCACGACAAGATCGCCAGCGACCACACCTGCACCTGCCGGCTGCACTCGGCGCTCGACGTCTACGCGAAGGCGGTGCCGCTCGACGCCGAGTTCATGCCGTGCGTGGCGGCGATCGTGCACCTCGTGGCCGGGCACCGCGATCTCGGCATCGGCCTCGTCTTCGCCTCGGGCGCCAACCGCGACGCGGCCAGCGCCGTCGTGTCGGCGCCGAAGAGCGTCGGCGGCGCGCACGGCATCTTCCCCACGCTGGAGGAGGGCCTGCGCTTGAAAGTGGATTGTGGCCACGCCGTGCCCATCGACTTGCAATGCGAGAATCTGCACACGGGCCACGCCGGACACGGCGTCCTCGCCTCGCTCCAGGCGCAGGGGCTCTGCACCCGGCTGCGCCTCTCGCAGATCAAGACGGGCATGCGCTTCTTCGAGGCCACCGGGCCCACCACGCAGCTGTCAGACACCTGGAACATGAGCAACAAGGTCGACCTGTCCTTCAAGCCGGTGCCAGACGCCATCCTGCAGGGCAAGCTCGACATGCTGTCGGCCGCGTCCATGCCCGAGTACAAGGCGACCAACCTCATCGCGGCGCTGCACACGCAGAGCCTCTACGCGATGGGCCTCGAGTCCACGATCCAGCAGAAGTTCACCCTCAACGACGCGTCGTGCTTCTACCAGAACGTCATCAGCTATGGCGACGCCATCGCCCTCACGACGGGCCTCGACGGCGGCAGCACCATGCAGGTGGCGCCCACCGCATACATCCCCCAGGTGCTCGACAGCGCCGCCGCGCCTGTCACGCGCATGCTCGTCCACTCACCGTGCGACCAGGAGGAAAAGACGCTCATCACCATGCTCTGGCGGGCGCGCATCGCCCTCAACCCCACCCTGCAGTCGATCATGGCCAACGCCCAGGCCGTCGGCACCAGCACCCCGCCCATGAGCCTGCGCGGCAGGCACGTCCTGCGCAACCAGACCGGCGAGATGTCCACCGTCGTCTTCAAGTCCGGCTGCTACCCCGGCGACAAGAGCTGGACCTGGCAGAAGGAGACCGACGCACGCATGGGGATCATCGCGTCGCAAGGCTACTCCAGCTGCGAAAACATCGACAGCCAGACCTGGCTCGCCCACTTCCACACCAACCCGTGCCCGCAGGCGGGGTAGGCTTCAGTGCCGGGCGTGTGTAGTTTGTTGAGTAATAAATCCGTATATCCGAGTATGTTATTGGATGTGGATGCAGCTGCGTGTCGTCCGAGTGTTGTGCAGGAGCCTTTGGCGGCGTGTGTGCCAGTCCGTATATAGCCGGCGGCGGGCGCGCGCAATGCGGCACGCGCTGCTTGCTGCGTGCGTGCTTCTGTGTCA
>Ga0209284_10005949_pt1 | contig 12176 bp, 13 predicted proteins | sample FRY03_FD_187211 | JGI IMG/M metagenome (GOLD analysis project Ga0209284, IMG submission 187211) | Freshwater microbial communities from Lake Fryxell liftoff mats and glacier meltwater in Antarctica - FRY-03 (SPAdes) (version 2) | ecosystem: Environmental > Aquatic > Freshwater > Ice > Glacier... | reverse complement strand
GCTAATGAATTATTTTTATCATAACTGCTACTATAATCATCTGGTTTTTTACCACCCAATTCAGTATAATTAAGAGATTTTGATAATACCATTGCTTCTGGTTCAATATATTTTACCAATTGTTTATGAACAGGTACATTTTTATTAAACAATTCATTAAAACTTTTATTATTTATTTTTTTTTTTGCAATTTTATCTATAGTTATATCTTCTCTTATTTTCGTGGACTCCTCCATTTTTTCACCATAACCAAAGTCTATACAATCATCTTCCATCTTACATTTTTCAAAATTATTGTTAAACTTTGTTGAAAAACTCTCACCTGCTTCATTTTCTTGTATATTTCGTTGGCGTTCATTAGTTTCACTAGGAAAATTATTAAAATATAATTCGGAATTATGTTTAAGTTCTTTGTGAGATAAATCTTTTTTTCTTTTTTCATATTCTTTAGCAAGTTTTTCAAAACTATATGTTACTATATTAAAAATATCTTTATTCCCACCTGGCTTATCAGGATGCGTATTTATTGCTAATGCACGATATGATTCTTTCAATTCATTCCATGTAAAAGTTTTAGGTAGATTTAAAACCTCATATGTGTCAATTGTTTTTAAATCTATATTTTTTAAATCCATGCTATTTACTTGACCACTTTCTTTCATAGCTTTATAATATTGTTGATATGTATATTGGCGTGAAGATTTTGCCCCCATAACATCAAATACCTCTATTATTTTATATATAGTTAATAAATATATTTTCTATTACGCGTATATAAAAAATATATGATGTATTTATTATTAATTAATGAATAATAATATAATTATAATAGGTTGCAATTTAATAGGACTATATTCCGCTATTAAATGCGTAGATGAAGGATATAATGTCAATATAATTGAAAAAAAAAGTAGTTATAATGATAAAAGAAATAACAATAAAGTTTTTAATAAAAAACATATATTGTATTTAGATTTATTAAATAGATTTAATATAAAATATAAAAATTACGTTCTTAAATATAATGATAAAACCTATAATGTTTTAACAAATATTATAAATAAATCTAAATTGATACCGAACCGAACATTAAATAATCAATCTTTTGTAAAGTTTTGCAAAACTTTTTTAAACGCGAATGAATATATCATTTTAAAAACAAATATAGAAAGTTTTGAACATGTTTATAATAATATATCGTCATTGTATGCGATATATCTTTTCACACAATATATTAATAAAAAAAACGAATATTATATTTTGTCTGATAATATCAGTCTTTTGATTGATAGAATGACAAGTTTCTTATTATCAAAGAATGTAAGATTTAGTTATAATTTAGAAATAAAGAAGATTATTTATAATAAAGATATTTTCGTATCTTCTAAAAATAATACATATATTTCTAACATCATTATATTAACACTATCTAAAGAAAATTTGTTAAGTTTCAAATTATTTAATAAAGAACAAAAAAATATATTAAATTGTGTTACAAAACATAATATTAATTGTGATGATTTATACAATGATAAATACGTACAAGAAGAATACGAAAAAAAAACACATCTTCTAGATAATACACATATTGTATGTCCTATCAAAAAATATTATATGTATCTTTGGGATATTGGTATAAATAATGTTGTTGTTAATGAAAAAATTATGTCTCTATTTAATCAAATATATATATGTAGCGATTCTTATTCAAAAAATCCATTTTTTGCAAATTATTCGCTTGAAACATATGATGATATACATTTCAAAATAAAAAATAAAATGTCAAATATAGTTTCATAATATATATTAAAAATTGATAAGACAATTTCTTATTTATAATAACTATGGAATATTCATTTATTGACGATGAAATAAATAATATTTTAAATGGAGTAATCAACTTTATTGATATAGACTTTATTCGCAACAATTGGTATATATATATTGACTATTTTAGTCTAGATGTTATTATGTCAAGAATAGTTTCTATTATTATGGTTATATTTATTACATTTACAGTATTCATAATATATTATACTGTTATATGTATTATTTATTATACTTTCATATTTTTAGACTATTGTGTCCGTACTGCCAAATCCACCATTTCCTCTATTTGATGTAGATGCTTCAGTTGAAGATATAACTAAATTACAATATAACTGTTTTTTTATTAACATTTGACAACATTTCCAAGGCATAACTAAATCATCGCAATCTTTATTAATTTTTCTTAATGCTATAAAAATATTTCCACGATATCCTTGATCTATAATTCCAACATTATTTGCCAACATATATCCAGAACGACTTATAGAACTTCTTGGAACAATTTCAACATAATATCCATTGGGTATATCAAGTTTTATACCTGTATCGTATAATACTGTATCACTATTTAGTCTTTTATGCTCTTTTATTATAGTTATGTCAAATCCAGCATCAGAATATGACGACTTTGATGGAATAACAGCTTCTTCCACATCTTTAAAAACTTTTAATGATTGTACTACACTACTTCCGTCGTTATTATTAAAATTAAAAATACTATTATTAATATGCGCAAAATGATCTTTATTATTTATCAATCCTAATAAATCTATCATATTAACATTTTCAAATATAATTGTAAAAAAGTTCAAATGTTTATTTATTGTATGAGGAAAATTATACAATTTTGTAAATTTATTCATGTTATTAACATTATAAAAGGTTATGTATAGATTATCGCTAATAATATTACCAAATCTTTCTATATATGCGAATACAAAATTATTTGATATTTCAAATAGTTCAGTTAAATCAGATTGATATAGATTATTTAATGATTTATTATTAATATGTTTGTATATATCTTTTATAATTGTATTTGATGATATAATCAATACAATATTATTATAATTATCATATTTAACATCTCCTATTTCTTGTAAATTATCAATTAAAATATCAATATTTTTATAATAAAGATATAATTTTTTATCATTTACAGATTGTTTTTTATAATCTTGGTAAGATAATTTCATATTTGTTTTAATATCAAAAAGATAATCTATGATAATTTCAATCTTTAAATTCTTATCATTAATTACAGTTTCTTTAATATTAAATAAAATTAGTCCGTATAAATAACATTTGTATGGTGTATCAATATCTTTGAAAAAAGAATTATTTATCATATTTTATTTATATATCTGTGAAAACTTTATATATATTAAATATAATATGACGAAAAAAATAAAGTCATTGGATAAGTTCTATACGACTAATGAAAATATACTAATATGTTATGAAGAAATAAAAAAACATATTAAAATAAATAACACAGAACTAATAATAGAGCCTAGTGCAGGAGATGGCGCTTTTATACCTTTAATAAAAAAACTATCTAATGTATATAAGTTTTATGATATACAACCAGAACACCAAGATATAATAAAACAAGACTTTTTAAAGTTAAAAAATGTAGATAATCCACATATTATAGGAAATCCTCCATTCGGGAATAAAGCGGCGTTGGCGATAAAGTTCATTAAACATTCGGCATTTTTGAATGCTAAAACAATATCATTCATATTACCTATAAGTTTTTATAAAAATAGTTTTAAAAAGTCATTTCCTTTGAATTATCATTTGGTATGTGAAAAAGTACTTCCATTTAATACTTTTTTGCAAAATAAAAAAGTAGAATATGTTAAAACTATTTTTCAAATATGGGAAAGACGAGATTATGAAAGATTAATTGTTCCAAAATTATATCCTTTAAATTGGTATAATTTTGCAAAAAACACAGATTGCAACTTAACAATAAAAAGAGTAGGGTTTGGTGTTGGAAACGTTAAAGAATATTCTCAAGACGATAATATAAATACAAATTGGTTTATGAAAATAAATATAGAAATAACAAAAAAATTATTATTAAAACTCAATAGTATAAAATATGACAAAACAAAAAATATAGGACCATGTAGTATATCAAAACAGGATATAATATATAACTATAATAAAATTAAGATGATATTATAATTCTGGTATTATCATCTATATTTTTTTCATTATCAATATTGACATCGTTTTGTATAATTTCATTTTCGCGTCTTGATATAAAAGGAACATATTTGCTAATATAATCTAATCCATCGTGTTTTTCAATTTCAACCTTTTCTTTTTCTCGTTTTTCTAACAATTTAGGATTGTCTTTCATAATTTTTTTTCTAATTTCGTTATATAAATTGATAGATATTTCTTCTATTTTTTCTATTACTGTTTTCTCTTTATTAGACCAACCATTTGATATTTCTTTTTTATGAGTATATATAGCAATTATACCTAATGACCATAATAAGCCTATTCTTTTTGTTTTATATTTTTTTTTAAATTCGTGATTATATAGAATAAAAGCATCATTGAATACTTCTTCGTTATAAAGTACACTAAAAACACCCCATATGAACCATGATATATCATTATCAGAACTATAAAACTTAGTTTCAAATTTATATTTTTTTCTTAATATATAGTCAATTAATAATCTACTATTATTAGATATATCAAGAATTTTATCATAATTATCAATTGATATATCGTCTGCAGATTTAATTGTTTTTATAATAACTGCTATTATTTTTAAAGCAGGCGCATAGTTTTCATTTTCTTTATTTGGTATAATGCTTTCAAATCTTTTTATACCATTTGTAGATAATTGCATTTCACTACAATCAAGAATGCTGTTAATCTTATTTTTCAATACCATTATTGACATGTTTCCACCCTTAGAACTGGGATATTTATTATATATATCACATAATATACACATTTTTGTGATTAATACATATATATCTTTAATTATTAATTTATCATTTTCTATTATATTTTTTGTATTACTATATATATCTATCAATTTACTGATATCATATATAGTAATATATGTTCCAATATACGAACATATATCAATATAAACAACCTCTAAACTATCAATTGTATCATTTAAAAATAGCATTTTAGTACTTAATAATATACTATTGTTAATATCACCTTTACATATTGATGTAAAAAGTTCATTATTCATAATAACATTTATAATAACATACGATTATATAATAAGTATTATAAACGAATAAACTTATAAATCTATTCAAAAATAGCACTTTTATGCGATATAATAAACTTATGATAATTGTTAATTATTTTATAACATTTTACAATAGTAACCTCTGATACATTACACGCTTTGGCAAATTTTTTCTTGGTATAACCTAAGTTTTTAACAGACGCGTAATAATATAATATACCTGCCGCTGAAGATGTGGGTGAATTATCATTCATAATCTCATTTTCTTCAATAAGTTCAACCAATAACTTACATTTATTAATATCATTTATACACATATCAAGATTATTACCATATTGTGAAATAAAGTCTATTGGATTTGGTGAAGAAACATTTATTTGCAATAATGTTTGAAATCGCGAATTCCCTTTATTTAATGTTACGTGTGATATATTAAACATAGCAGCAATATCCTTTGAACTTTTAGGTATTTTGTTTAGCAAACATGAATGATAAATGCAAGACGCAATCAAACCTTCTTTATTGTCTCCTCGTGATATTTTTTTCTCTGATGCTTTTTTATACAATACCTTGGCATTATCAATAACCTTTTGTGGGATACCATTATTAATAGTATTTGCTGTCATTTTATCAAATACATTCCATAAAGTTCTTTCGTCATATGGCATGCTATTCCACATTTGAAACATTCGTATACGTCGTATATCAATATTATCTTTGTATCCACACCCTATCATGGAACCGATTGACGACTTTGGTAATAGATTATTTGTCGGCATCCCACATCTTGATGGATCACCATCGCGATTATCATCATTACCGTAAAATCTCCATTCTGCAGTATTTTCAATTAATTTTGTTACAATAGAACTGCATCTTTTACAAATATGCATATTATCTTCTATGATTAATTCATCGCACCCACATGAACATATAACATTTTCTCTCTCAATTTCTACAACGCCTTTATTATTTATTATATCAATTTGAGACTTTTCTTCTTTTTTTATTTCATCAAAGAGAAACCAAATATCTTCTTCGTCCATTATATTTTGACAATTGTTAATATTAATTATTTAAGAATAATCAATTTTTATATAAGAATGTCATTCATATAAAAATTGATTAATATGATATTAATCTTAATAAATATGAGAATTATCTCATTAATTGTTATTTTATTAACAATAACGACAGAAGCATATATTCATGTATTATCTAAAACACCATTATATGGTAAAAGTAATAAGATTATGTTGAATAGTCAAAAAAAAAATAATTATATTATTTGTAACGAAAAATATATATACAAATCTTATTTGGTTAGCTTAAGAAAGGTAAAAAAAACAATTAAAAATGGATCTAATACAGACATTATAAAACTATTCAATATAATTATGGATAATATAAATAATGTAAAAAAAGAAGATGTTATGATACCCGAACAAGTATTTATAACGGGAAACAATAGTTGTATAGATAACAACGAGTTAATAGCAAAAACACTATTGTTGGCAAATATAAAGGTTGATATATCTAATGTTAGATATATAAAAATATCTACACAAAACGATACGCTCGTTGTAGAATTAGATAAAAATAAAGATGTTGCTAAATATGATATTAAAAAATTGGAAGCTTTTATAGCAGCATTGTCCATTTTAATGAATGTATTCAATATTCATTAAAGTTTTTCACTTAGATCTCTAACCTCGCGTCGCAAGTCCCGAACCTCTTGACGCAGAACATTTAGTTCATTTCTAACATCATATTGGTTATTTCTTGTATCTCTTGGAATATAAGGAAGAGATTCATCTCGTTGTTTATTATTACTTCTTTTTTTAGTTAGCATTTTTCCGCTATGCTCGTCGCGTTTTGTTTTAAACTCGGTAAGTTCTTCTACAGAAACATCATATTTTTCTAATAATTCGCTTTCTTGACTACCATCTACATCTGTAAGTTTGCAAATATGTTGATAAAGTCGTGTTTGAATACTTCTTGATGTTCTTTTAAGTTCAGCTGCGATATCATCGTAAGAGTTTTTTTCAGAACGCATAGCGAGTAGTTTATCTTCCTCCCCGCATTCCCATCCAAACCCAGCACGGGATGTTAGGTCGTTTTTACGTAGTTCTTCAAAATTAGATCTCTTGTTATAACGATTTTGCATTATTAGTATAGTTTAATAAATTGTGCCTGTGAGCTATGTATACATAGCGTCTTATTGTTATATCCATTTATTATTCATCTATGACTTTATATTTTCTTCTATAAAAGTTGTAGAATAAGCATAACATACTTATATGATAATAGAACTGTATAAAAGCATATTCTTTAGGAACAATATTTTCATATTTAATTACAACACACGAGTGTACGATACAACTTAAAAATTGAAAAATTTGTACTTGAGTAATATATTTTTTAAAAGGATTTCTATAACCAATTGATGTTAATAGATAATGACTATACATTATTAAATGTACAATACTGTTAATAAAACACCCGTAAGATACTGTTCCATTTCCGTGCCCTTGATGTAATAAAAAACCCCATATTATACCTATGCTACCGTGATGATATATATGTAAGAATGATAATTGTTGCTTATTTTTATTGCGAAGTATTATAAAAAATGTGTCGCAATAATCAAGATATTTGGAAATGTAATGTATATATGTATAATATCTCATTTTATCAGTATATATACTATTAATTCCAAAAACATTAGGAAATGATACTATATCATATAATCCGTATATCATATATGTATTGAGTATAATTTGCGAAACATTATATACATACATAGTTTTTTTCAAAGAATATACTACATTATATTTATTCATATGATGTATAAACATCTTTATTGTTAAAAAGTATGCTACTGTCATAAACGATATAACTGTCGGCGATGTTGTATATTGTATAAGTTCATTGTTGAAAATCATATTATATTGTTATATTTATACGACATGTATTTATATATTTAAAATAAAATAACATATTATACAATGGCTAATAATACTGAAACAGCAAATTCAAGCTATGATATATTTTTAAAAAAGTTTTATAAGGACTTTCAAGAATATACATATAAAATCAAGTATTAATAGCAGCATCTGGATTTGCAATAGGTATATCAACAATTGACTTTATAAAAAGTTTAATACATGATATTTTTAAACCCGTTAGTATAGCAATATCTATATATTTTTTAAAAATATCACAACTTCCTATAATTTTATCTCAATATTTTTGATATGGTTATCAACAATATTTATTTCATTTTTCGTAATTGAATATATATTAAATCGCAAAATAATAGGTTTATCGACAATAATAACAGAAGAAGATAAGATTAATTTTGATAAACAAAAAGAAAAGTCTTTGGAAAAAAATAATATTATACCAAATGAAATGTATTGACAATATTAATAATGATGTTTATTGTATTTATTTTTATAATTAAATTATAGATAATGGGTATTAATAAATATATTCCATATATAATATTCTCCAGTTTTATAATTTTAATAATTCTAATAATATCTTTTATATATATATACTATTATGATAACGAAGATGTTGTTATAATAAATAAAAAAGAACACTCTGTACAAACAAATAAGGTTTGTTTAACATTAGACGAATACGATAAACTTAAAAATAATGTTAATAATGACAGTAAAGATTGTGTAGAACCAATAAAAACAAATCATACAATAGAAAGAGATTATAGGGTTCTCAATGACCCATTATATCCACCATTAAATCGCTCAGATAATAGAACGCATACAGACATGGTTCAAAAAATAAATAGACGAGATATGTATGTTAGAACAAACGATCTAAATGATACATATAGATTAGTAGCATATTTAACAAACAATTCTGTTGATAAGGATACTGGTGGAAATAGTTGGAAGTTATTCGCGAGACAAAAAGATAGACATATATCCGACTTTTATATGAAACCTACTGATAATAATAATGATATCAAAATTCCATTAACAGATGAAATTGTTGTTGGGAATAGATTAAGAGATATTTATAATATCCCAAATGAAATAACTTTTAATTCACCAATGTTAAATAATACACCATACTATGTTATGGAGGTTCCAAAAGCTGACTTAACCAGATCTAATAATTATATATAATATTAAAAAAATTGATGATAGGATTAAAAAGTCTATATTTAATAATATGATAGAAAATGAAGATGTAAATTCATCATCATCTTCAGTTGTTTTAGATTTGGAAGACATTCCTTTAAGAATGAGAGGTAGAGCAGAAATGTGGGAATTGAAACATAAACATATAATATTGGAAGAAGTAATAGCCGAAGGTGCAAATGGTGTTATAAATAATGCCAAATGGAGAGGTTTAAAATGTGTCGTAAAATGTCTAAAACATAATAATAATAATGTAGAATATCAAGATTTATTAAATGAAATATCTATAATATCACATTTAAGACATCCAAACTTAGTATTATTCCTAGGTGCTTGCACAATATGCGATCCTCTTTTGATATTATATGAATATGTGCCAAATGGTTCATTGGATACATATTATAATAAAATGTCTATTGAAAAAAATAAAATCTGGATACCAGAAAATAAATATATTCATAGATGGATATATGAATTATCGCAGGCAATATGTTTTTTACACAATTGTTATTGTCCTATAATGCATCGCGATATTAAACCAGCAAATATTTTATTAAATGATGGATTACATATTAAATTAGCAGACTTTGGATTATCAAGAACTATAAAGAAAAAAAACGATAAATATAAAATGAGTGGATGTACAGGAACAATGAGATATATGGCGCCTGAAATTATATTTAATAATGGCGAAGATTATGACCTAAAAATAGATATATATTCTTTAGCATTAAATTTTTGGTTTATATGTTCTGGAACAATTCCTTTTAAAGGTTTGAATAAAAACCCTAATATAGTATTTTTGATTAAAGATGGTTATCGTCCAGATATTAAAAAGGTTAAAAATATAAAATTACAAGAATTAATTATACAAATGTGGGATATAAATCCTGTAAATCGCCCATCAATTGATATGGTTTTAAATATTATTGAAATGATAAGGAAAGATGTAATAATAGAAAATAAAAAAAAATGTATTATTTCATAAATATATATAAAAAATAATAAATAGTAATATTAAAAATGAATATTAAAGAAACCGAGGTTATATTACACGACGATGTATATGATTTAAAAGAGTTTTCAAAAGTTCATCCTGGTGGGGCAAATATTTTAAATATTTTTGGTGGTAAAAATGCTACAATACATTATTATATGCTACATCCACATATAAATATGCGAAAGTCTTTATTGGATAAATATAAAATACGTCCTGTTGATAAAATAATAAGAACAAATGATGTAACTGATACTTATTTAATAAATAGCGAACCTTATAAAAATCTCAAACGACGCGTAAATAGTGTTATTAAATATCCATATGCTACAACCGAATGGTATATAAAGTCTTTTTTTATCATGTCAACAATAACATATTTAGAATATGTCAATATATGTTATGGATTTTCAATAGTGAGGTCTGTATTTTTGGGACTTTTTATGGCTTTCGTTGGATTATGTATTCAACATGATGCAAATCACGGAGCTGTTTCTTCTAATGAAAAAATAAATATGTTTTGGGGATTAACACAAGATTGGATCGGCGGTAGTTCTCTTCTATGGAAACATCATCATGTTTTATTACATCATGCTTATACTAATAATTATGAAGAAGATCCCGATATAACAACTGATATAATAAGACTGCATAAATATGTAAAATGGAATAAAATATACGTCTTTCAAAAAATATATATATGGTTTCTATTATCGTTATTGCCTATTAATTGGCACATTTTAGAGATTAATGATCTATATTCTATGAAACATATGGGAGAAAATATATCAAAAATGGCTACAACCGAATCGCATATAGGTTTATTATTAAGATTTATATTTATTATTAGATTCTACATCATACCTATATATTTACATCCTTCAATATTTACTATGTTAAATATTTTATTAACACTGTGTGTAGGTGGGTTATATCTTGGATTAAACTTTATAATTTCTCATAATTTTGAAGGTGTTAAAACAATAATATATGATAATTCATCATATAAAAAAGATTGGGCATTATTACAAGCCGAAACATCTTCTACTGTTGGTGGTAGAGTTCTTGGATTTTTTCACGGAGGACTTAATTATCAAATAGAACATCATTTGTTTCCTAGAATATCACATGTTCATTATCACAAGATTAAACCGATTGTTGAAGAATGGTGTCATGAAAATAAAATAAAATATAATTATTATGATAATCTTTATACAAACGTTAAATCGTGTTATAAACATTTAGAAAGTCTTGGAAAATCACATTAAGTTTCCATTTATCCACTTGTATTTATCTGTTAATTTTTCATAATGATTTATTATAATATCATAACATATTAAAATAAGTGGATGATAATCGTAATGTAATTCTATTTTATCCAATATATTTTTGTAATATTCGTTATAATGAATAATACTCATAGACTTTAATGCTATATTTTTGCTTTTTAATGTTTCATTGTCTATATAATTTGAAATATGATCATGAAGAACATTATATTCAGTATTTATATTAAACTTTTTTACATTTTTAAGAAAGTCTTCTATAATATTCTTACACAATTCTTTGATAATAGGAGTTTCATCAATATTCAAATTATTGAAATACATCTCTTATGTATGATATCTTATATCATCATATATGTTATCATTTTTTTAACAAATCTATAAAAAATGATAAGGTATATTATAATTATATATCAAAATGACAACTACGCCGTTTGAAGAATATGATAAAGAAAAACAAGATATTATAGAATTATTTTATAATAATGTAAAGGGTGTTGAAATATCATGTTGCGAACAAAACAATAAGCATTGTGGTAAAGAAGGATATTGGTTAGAGAAAAAAATGGGTATAAGACATAATTCATCAAACGAACCAGATATTAATGGTTATGAAATGAAAACATCTACAAATGTAATAACCTTTATAG
>Ga0209284_10005947_pt1 | contig 12177 bp, 10 predicted proteins | sample FRY03_FD_187211 | JGI IMG/M metagenome (GOLD analysis project Ga0209284, IMG submission 187211) | Freshwater microbial communities from Lake Fryxell liftoff mats and glacier meltwater in Antarctica - FRY-03 (SPAdes) (version 2) | ecosystem: Environmental > Aquatic > Freshwater > Ice > Glacier... | reverse complement strand
GCAACTAATTCTGTAATTAATGGAACAAATAATATATTATTAACATTACCAATTTCAAAAGAATCAGTTTATTTGTCCGGTTGGGAGTTCCCTGGTCATACAGAGTATATTGCACATTTAGAAAATATATCAAAGAAAAATACTTTAAATGAAATTCAGAGTAACTCCATCATAAATCCATTAATGATAATTAGTACCAAATTTGGTAAAGTAGCATTAGTAACTGTTCATATTCCTATTTCTGAAGTCTCTGAAAAAATAACAAAAAAGCTAATATTAGATAAATTTGAAGCATTTTATAATTCATTAAAAAATGATTATAATATTACAAATCCCAAAATAGCAATTTTAGGATTAAACCCACACTCTGGGGAGAATGGAAATATTGGAAATGAAGAAAAAAATATAATAATTCCATTAATTCAGTCTATAAAATCAATGGTAGATTATAGAGAATCAATAGATTATAATGAGCCTTTTCCGGCAGATGGATTTTTTGCACACAAACTTTATCTCAAATATGACGGCGTTTTGGCAATGTATCACGACCAAGGATTAATTCCTTTCAAAATGCTTGGCGATGGCGGTGGAGTTAATTTCACAGCAAACCAAAGTATAATAAGGACATCACCAGACCATGGTACTGCTTTTGGAATCGCAGGGCAGAATATTGCAAATCCTCAATCAACAATTGACTCAATAATCGAAGGAATTGAAATTTACTTAAACAGAAAAAATAATTTAATTAATAAGTAAAATAAAGATATCCAAAACTTGATATTCAAATATAAATTTACGTAAAAAAAAATAAAAAAAATCAGATAAAACTATGAGTTGGGATAATATATTAGGGCAAGAAAGAATAAAATTGATATTATCTAATGCTATCAAAAATAATAGAATTAGTAGTTCATATTTATTCACTGGAATTGAAGGAATAGGGAAGGATTACATTGCAATTGAATTTGCAAAAATTGTGAATTGTGAAAATAAATTCAACAAAAATGACATTATATATTCTTGCGATAAATGTAAATCTTGTGTTACTTTTGATAATCTTTCAAATGAAAATCTTATTCTGATTTACTCTTTACCAACTGTCAAATCAAGCTCGAAATCTGATGATCCAATTCAAAATTTAGACGAAAAGCAATTATTAGAACTTAAATCCCAACTAAATCTAAAAATTGAAAATAAATATCATAAAATAACTCTATTGGGTGCAAATAATATAAAAGTAAATTCGGTTAGAGATTTGAAAAAAAAATTATCTTTTGCCTCTGCAAATGCTGGTAGAAAATTCATTATTATTCTGAATGCTGAAGAAATGACTTCTGAGGCATCAAATGCTTTCCTAAAAACATTAGAAGAACCAAACGACAATATCACAATTATACTTGTTACATCAACTCCTGAAGTGATTCTACAGACAATTAAAAGCCGTTGCCAAGAGATAATTTTCGCACCAATTGAAAATTCATTAATTATCAGTAATTTGATTGATAAATTTAATAAAAGTAGTGAGGAAGCAAATTTAATTGCAAACTTTGCACAAGGTTCTTTATCAAAATGTTTAGATTTCATAGATGAAGATATTCAAAATCTTAGAACTGAAATTGTAACATTATTGAGAACAACTGTCAAAAGAAAATATAAAATTGAATTAATGTCACAAATTGAAAGTTTGACTGCTGCAAAAGACAAAAATAAATTAGAAATTGCTCTAAAATTATTAATTATCTGGCTTAGAGATGTAGAAGTATATATAAAGACTGAAGATCAAAATTTAATTATCAATAAAGATCAAATAGAAATAATTGCTAAGTTTAGTAAAGTATTTAATAACTCAAATTTTAATATTCTTCTTTTAGAAATAGAAAAAACGATAACAATGATTTTTCAAAATGTTAGTCTTAACATTGCACTTACTTCTTTATTTCTCAAAATTAGAGAAAATTTATTAGGGAATATGGAGTAAATTATAAAAAATAATATTAGAAAACAACATTAAAAAATAATATTTACTTTTGGACAAGTGAAATTGCAATTAAATATTAATAATTGAGGTAATGAAATATGATAGATGAAACATTAGAAATAAGTATAGAGGTAAATTGTGATTTAGATTATCTATTTGATGTATTTACAAATTTAGAACATATAAACAATTGGTCTTCTGAAGAATGTACATTTGATAATTTTGTAAATGGTAATGTTGAACTTTTTTCTGGTTGGGTAAAAGGGCGAATAATTGAATTTAATCATAACGAAAGTGTTACTTTTACTTGGAATCCAGAAGATTGGGAAGTAGGTATAAATTCTATTGTTAAATATAAATTTGAAAAATCTGGTAAATTGTCTAAATTTACTATTATTCATTCTAATTTTCCAGATATAACAGAAAAGGAATCTCATTATGACGGCTGGTACGATTATGTAATTAATCCGGCAATGAATTATCTATTAGAAATACATCACCGTGATAGTTATTTAGATTACTAAATTATTTTAAATTATTATAAATAGGTAAAATTTAAAATAGCTTTTTGATTTTATTTTTTCTTTCTAGTATTTTCTGAACTATTTCTTTCAGTCCATTTTACGTTCTTTCTTTTCATAGTTATCGAAATAGGACAACCTTCCATTGGGAAATGTTTTCTAATAGTTCTTTCGATAAATCTTTTATAAGAGTCTGGCATTAATTGTGGGAAATTACTAAAAATAGCGAATTGTGGTGGAGCAACACTAACTTGAGTCATATAATTTACTCTTAAATCATTTCCTCTTACAGCCGGTGGCGTTGTTCTTTCTAAATCAGGTAAAATAGTCTCGTTTAATAAGTGAGTTTTGATTCTGGTATTTCTAATTACGTTTATTTCTCTTGCTTTTTCGACTATTTTAATTATTCTTTGTTTAGTAACTGCTGAGACAAAAAATAATGGCACATAATCGTAAGACTTCATATTGATATAAAACAACTCAGTTATTTCCTCAGCAGTTTTGTGGTCTTTTTCTACTAAATCCCATTTGTTATATGCAATAATTAATCCTTTTCCTGCTTGGTCAACTAAGTTTATGATTTTCTTGTCTTGGTCTTCAACGCCTCTTTCAGAATCAATCATAATAACAACTACATCACATCTTTCAATAGCTCGGTTAGTTCTGATGTTACTCAACATTTCGATATTTTCTTTGATCATAGCTCTTTTTCTTAATCCAGCTGTATCAATTAAAACAATTTCTTCACCGTGATATTTTAGAATACTATCAATAGAATCTCTTGTAGTACCAGGTACAGCATCAACAATAGCTCTATTCTCTCCCAAAAGTGCATTTGTTATACTTGATTTTCCTGCATTAGGTCTTCCAACAAAAGCAATTTTAAGTTTACCTTCGTGTAAATCAATTTCCACTTTAGGTAAATTATCCACAATCATATCTAAAAAATCACCAGTATTACGACCATTAGTAGAACTAATAGGGAATGGCTCACCAAAGCCTAATTTGTAGAATTCATAAATAATTGCGTCTCTATCGTGAGAGTCGCATTTATTGATAACTAATACTACTGGTTTTGAAGTTTTTCTTAGGATTTGAGCAATATCTTCATCAAATTTAGTTATACCATCTGCACCATCACAAACAAACAATATTACATCTGCTTCATCTATTGCATATTGTGCTTGCTCTCTGATAGATTTCTCCATAGTGTCCTCTGACCCAGGGACAAATCCACCGGTATCAATAACACCAAAATCTTTACCTCTCCAATCAGAATTACCATAAATTCTGTCTCTGGTAACACCAGGTTTATCTTCGGTAATTGCCTTTTTTTCTCCAATCAAACGATTAAATAAAGTTGATTTACCTACATTTGGTCTTCCTACTATTGCTACTAAACTCATAATGTTAAATATATTTTAATGTGATTTTATTCTTTAATTTGTAGAATTGAGGTATAATGTGCGTGAAAAGGGACTCGAACCCTCACGGTCAATGACCACCACCCCCTCAAGATGGCGCGTATACCAATTCCGCCACTCACGCATTAATTCTTTTATTTTATAATATTTTAATAATAATTGAATTATAACTTTTATGAAACGAATTTTTGTACAAATTATTGTTTTGAATTCACAATCACTTATTTTTATTCTCTAATAATAATATAAATAATATTCAATGTTTAATTTTAAAAAAACATTATATTGCTTTTATTAATTTTTCAAAAAACTCAAAAATAATATTATGAAAGGCTTAGTGTTTAATGAATTCTTAGAAATGGTAGAAGAAAAATTTGGTTTTGAAATTTCGAACCAAATTGTTACAAATTCTAATCTTGATACAAAAGGTATTTATTCAAGTTTAGGTTATTATGATTACAAAGAATTAGTTTCAATGGTGGTAGAGCTTCACAAAATTACTAAAATTGAAATTCCTTTATTAATCAAAACATTTGGAACATATTTATTTTCAATTTTTGTCAAAAATTATGGTATATTTTTTCAAAATGAAGATAATCTATTGAGATTTTTGAGTAAAATAGAAGATATTATACACGTTGAGGTATTAAAATTATACCCTGATGCTGAATTTCCAAAATTTAAAATAGAGTTGTTAGATGAACAACAAATCCATTTTTTGTATAATTCTAGTAAAGGTTTGCATGATTTGGCTGAGGGATTAATCCTTGGGGCAGCAATTCATTTCAACACAAAGGTAGAAATTGAAAAAGAATTTGTACAAATTGACGGCACTTGTGTGTTATTTAAAGTGAAAATTGTTTAATATTAAGTTCTTTTATTACAAATTATTTCAATTTAACTTATAAAATCGATAATGGAAAATCTCCTAAACAAAATAGAAGCCTTAAAAGATACTCTTAAAAGAGAAAGAAATTCACGTAAAGAAGCTGAATTAATAATTGAAGATAAATCTAGAGAATTATTTACTTTAAATAATGAGTTAAAAGATATCAATTCAAATCTTGAGAAATTAATTGATATAAGAACACTTGAAATAATTCAAAAAAATAATGAGATAACTGAATTTAATGACAAACTTAAATCTGCTCTCCAGGTTAAAGAAAATATCTTGTCTGGCTTGGGACATGAGTTACACTCCCCACTGCATTTAATTTCTGGTAATATAGATTTATTGAATATAGAACTTACTCAAGATAATAAGACTTCATATCAGTTAATTCAAGAGAATATACATAACTTACAAAAAATCGTTAAAAATATTACTTACTTTTCAGATTTAGAAGTTGGTAAAATAAAACCAATATTTTCTGTTTTTTATCTTTCTAAATTATTTGATTCTCTTGCAAGTGCATTTAATTATATTAATAAAGATGAAAAAATTAAACTCGAATTTATTTATCAAACTGATATAGAAATAATAACTGATTACGAATTACTTTTCCATATTTTACTAAATATCATTGATAATTCCGTAAAATATGCAGAAACAGAATTTGTCAAAGTTATAATGATGATAAATGAAAGTTGTGAAGATGACTACGAAGATAATGATAATTTAGTTGTCATTGACCCAAATAATCAAGATAATGAATATCAAAATAAATTTAAATTAGTAGATTTAAAATTCAATATATTGGATAACGGCATAGGAATCAATCCAAATATTTTAAAAAATATTTTTACGCCATTTGTTAAATTTGACGGTTCAAATTTTTATCAAAATAAAGGAAGTGGGCTTGGTTTACCAATAGTTAAAAAATTAGCAAATTTATTAAGTGGTGATATTGAAATCAAATCAGAAACTAATAAAGGTACTTCCGTTGAATTAAATATGAAAAATATAAAATCAATATTAGCTAATAAAATTGATAAAAATAATGAAAAACTAAATCTGCCAGAAAATTTAAGAATTGAATACTTGAAAATTAAAGATACATTGATTTTAGAAGATTTTAATATCTTTGCTCAAAAATTAATTAAGTATAAAAATATTAATGATAGTATATATAAGTTAGGAATTGAAATACAGAAATATTATGAAAACTTTGATATCGTAGGTTTATCGAATATTTCACAAAAAATTGAGTACAAATTATAATTTGTAATATAAAATATAAAATAATAAAAAAATGAACTACGAAATAAATTTAGAAGGTTCCAAAGTTTTAATTGTTGATGATAATCCACAAAATTTATCATTATTAGGTACTTTTCTAAAAAAATACAATTTTAATTTAGCAGTTGCTTTAGACGGACAATCTGCTTTTGAAACTGCAATAAAATTTGACCCAGATTTAATACTTATGGATATTAATATGCCTAAGTTAAACGGATTCGAATCTGCTAAGTTATTAAAATCTGAACCTAAAACTCAAAATATACCCATTATTTTTACTACTGCCTTGGCTGATACCGTAAATATTATCAAAGGTTATGAGGTGGGTGGAGTTGATTATGTTGTCAAACCTTTCAAACTTGAAGAGTTATATCAAAGAGTAAAAGCTCACCTTCAAATTAAAAAGTTGATTGATATAATAGGTAAAAAAAATAATGAATTAGAAGTAGCAAATTTAGCAAAAGACAAATTCTTTTCTATTATTTCTCACGATTTAAGGAGCCCATTCACAGCAACATTAGGTATGTCTGAATTAATTCTTAAGCATTCTGAAAAGTTCACAAAAGAAGATATTATCAAAAATATTGAACAAATATATGACTCACTCAAACTTCAGTTTAATTTATTAGAAAAATTATTAGATTGGTCAAGAGTCCAAACTGGAACAATGGAATTTAGACCTCAAAAAATTTCCATTAATGAATTACTCAAAAACTCCATAAATAACTTTGTTAATAACATAGAACAAAAAAATATTAATTTTAGTGTTTTATCTGAATTAGATTTAGATAATATATTTTTGGAAGTTGATGAATTTATGATAAATTCATCATTATCAAATCTCATAAGTAATGCAATTAAATTCACCAATAAAGATGGAAATATATTACTTACAATTAATAAACTAAATGAGATTATTGAATTTATTTTTGAAGATGATGGCGTTGGTATGAAAAGTGAAGTAGTTCAGAATTTATTTAGATTGGATATTCACAATGCATCCGTTGGTACAGAAAAAGAAAAAGGCACTGGGCTTGAATTAATTTTAGTCAAAGAATTTATAGAAAAAAATAATGGTACTATTTCTGTTGAAAGCACAGAAAACAAAGGTTCTAAATTCATATTAAATTTTAATTTGTAGATTATTTACCTTCTTTTTTACCAAGATTTAGGATGAGGGAGACGACCCCCCGGTCGTCTCTACAATTAGAAAACAACAACAGATTTAGGATTAGGAAGACGACCCGCCGGTCGTCTCTACAGTTAGAAAAAATATTAATATGTAGATAATACAAAATATATATGTAATATATACGTGATATGTTTTGTAGATAAAAATAATTACATCTTATCTGTGAACTGCTTAAGTTAGCTATGGAAAAAAACTAACAAAATAACCGCAAATATTACCAATCATTATCACCCTTGGAGAATTTATGTCCGTGTTACATAAAAACAAAGTTGTTAAATTAGAGAATGCGACACATATTGTCGCAAAGTCATCGGAATTCAAAATTGAAAATGGGTTTGATAATTATTATCCTAATCAGTTGAAAAATGAGTCAGAAATTCATTATAAATTATTTATAAATTTTTTGGAGGAAAGAAATTTTAACAAATTGTCAGAAATGGTTAAAATTAATTTTAATAAAAGCGTGTCGAGACGGCAATTATTTAACATTGCAAATAAAAATAATTGGCGAGAAAGGGCAATGAAATTCGATAAGGAGATAAATTTTTCTTTGATGCAAGGAGCTGCAAATAGAGTAAAAAAGATGAAAATGGAACAGATGGAATTGTTGATTTGTGTGATGGAAAAAGTAAATAATTCGATGAGAACGTTTAATAATCAGATATTGACAGATTTAGATGTATTTCATCAAGTGATTGATTTTGAGGACGATGCAAAGTTGAAAAGAATGCAGTCAACGATGAAGATTTTTAAAGATTATGTTTATGTGAGTTCGAAATTGCAAAATATGATAAAAGAATCTGGTATGGAGGATTTTAATATTTTTGATTATTTGAAAGAATTTGAAGAAGAAGATAATGGAGAAGAAGAAGTTGAAGATTTGGATTTAGATTTGTTTGAGGAAGAAGAAATTGATGAAGTGGAGGTTTTTGAGGAGGAGGATTTTGAGGAGGAGGATTTTGAGGAGGAGGAGACACCACCCCGTGAAAAAGAATTTTCACGAACCCGCCCCGAGGCAGGTTTTTAAGAGTAAAGAAAGAGGGAAAAGGGTGTAATTGAGTGCAAAGAAGCACACCCTTAATCCCGCAAATTTAGGATTAGGGAGGGGATAAGAAAATAAGAGACCACCCCGTCAGACTGCGTCTGCCACACCTCCACAAAGGGGAATTTAAGAAAAAAATTAAAATGAGTGTAATTGAGTGCAGGATTTTGGGAGGAGAAGCACACCCTTAATCCCGCAAATTTAGGATTAGGGAGGGGATAAGAAAATAAAGAGACCATATTAATTAACATATTTTTTTAAATAATAATAACAATATTTGCATATTAAAAAGTGTCAAAATATATTAGTGTAAGACAGAAAATAAAGAGACCACCCCGTCAGACTGCGTCTGCCACCCCTCCATAAAGGGGAATTTAAGAAAAAAGTTAAAAAAGAGGGTAATTGAGTGCAGGATTTTGGGAGGAGAAGCACACCCTGAACACGAAAATTTAAGATTTGGCAGGAAATTTAAGAGTAGGAAGACGACCCGCCGATTGTCTCTACAAAATAAAAAAATTAAAAAAGAGGGTAATTGAGTGCAGAATTAATAATATATATTAACAATTGCGGCAATTAACATTAATATTAAATTGCAATCGTTTATGCCTAAATGAATTTAGAAAATATAAATATTATAAAAAAATCAATCTATGATTTGACATTTGAAGATTGGATAAAGTTTGTCGAAAAGCTTGGTGAAAAAAAATTTAGAGCAGAACAAATATTTATTGAGTTATACAAAAATAGACGCAAGTCTGTTGATGAATTCAAAACTTTGCCACCAATAATCAAAACAGCAATTAACGAATCCTTTAATTTTGAAATATTTACATCTACCAAAAAACAAGTTTCTGTCGATGGTTCGGTAAAGTTTTTATTCAAATTAATTGATGGTAAAGCAATAGAATCGGTATATATGCCTTGGTTGGACGACGACTCAAGCACTCCAGTCAGAGAAACACTTTGCATCTCTTCACAGGTTGGCTGTGCAGTTGACTGCTCATTTTGTGCGACAGGTAAGTTGGGATTTATGCGAAATTTAACTATTTCAGAAATTGTGGGACAAGTTTTAGAAGTAGAAAAGGAGTTAAATACAAAAATCACAAATATAGTGTTTATGGGAATGGGAGAGCCATTACTTAATTATAAAAATGTTGTAGAAAGTATTCGAATATTAACTAATGACAAAATAGATATAATTAGACCGAAAAGAATTACAGTTTCGACTTCTGGCGTGGTACCGAAAATGTTTAAATTAGCTGATGAAAATTTGGGTGTGAAATTAGCATTATCATTACACTCGACTACAAATGGCGTGAGAGATAAAATTATTCCAATTAATAAATCTAATAATTTGAATAAAATTATGGAAGCAATCGAATATTATTTTCATAAATCAAAATTACCAATAACTTATGAGTATATTCCATTTGCGGGCTTGAATGATACAGAAATAGATGCAAAACGTCTTGCCAAAATTTCAAAAAGATTACCATCAAGAATAAATTTAATACCATATAATGATATATCTTTTACCAATCCAGTTGGATATTCAGCAGAATTAAAACCAACAGACAAAGATGGAATTACTGAGTTTGTCAAAAATATCAGAAAATATGGCGGAACAGTAACAGTTAGAGATACATTTGGGTCAGATATTGATGCTGCTTGCGGACAGTTGGCTTTGTCTGAAAAGTCAAATAACTTATAAGTTGTTTTTGTGTAGTTTGTACTTTATACCATCGAAAAATGCTTTCACAACTGTTTTTCTGGAATTTGAATTATCAGCTCTAAAATACCATATAATCAGATAATTTATTGGACGAAATAATCTAACCAAAAAAGAACCGTGTAATTTATTGATTATAATTGAATTACGAATTATATAATAATGCTTCCAATTAAAAACAAATTTGCCATTTTCATTTTTTTCATCTAAAATATAATCTAATCTTCTATTAGTTATAGCACTTTTGACAATATAAATTGGGTAATTAAATTTACTAATTCTAATAAAGTATTCGGTGTCATCTCCATAAATGAAAAAATCAAAAATAGGCAATCCGACCTTTTGAATTATATTTTTGTGAATCAAAGGTCCCTCGAAAGTTATTCCAACAGCTGGGATTAACTCATTAGAATTATCAATAATTTTATTATCAATAATCTTTTTCCAAAAGCTTTTGAGTGGATTTATTAAATTATAACTAATTGTATCATTCAGAAAAACATTATTTTTATTATCATATCGGAGAGTAGTCAAAACGCATTCTTTATTTGCAAATTTTAGCAAATGCTCTAAAGTATTAATATTGTGAATAATATCATCATCCATTACCCAAATCCAATCACAATCGTAATTTAAAGCATTTTTGATACTAGTAAATTGACCACCAGAAGACCCAACATTATCTTGATTGATAATTATTAAATCACTTTGAGAATTAAGCCAATTTAATGTATCATCAGTTGACCCATTATTAACAATTATAATATATTTAGGTTTAAGAGTTTGATTTCTGAGTGAATTAACTAAGTCTTTTAATAATTCTAATCTATTATAAGTTACAACTACAGCTATTACATTTTCAGCGATATTTGGTATTTTTATTTCACTTATACTCATAATTTGTGGATTTAGATATTAGAATAGATAAAATAGTAGAGTAATATAACAGATTAATGAAATAGGTCAATATTTAGATCAATATTTAGATAAATCTATTTGAAAATGTTGTAAATTATGAGAGTTTGCCATAAAATCTGGAATTAGTTCTGTTGCTTCTTTATGACTTGCCAGAGTAAGTAAATTGATACAATCAATCTGATTTAACCAAGAATATTCCACATGTTCTATTGATAAAGAAACTTTGTCATCTGCAACTAACGCAATAAAAGTAGGGGACAATTGCACACTGTCAGAGTATCTTTCATAGAATTTAGCTAAGTAAGGCAAAATCCAAAATTTAAGTGGTACTAAGCCAGTTTCTTCTTTCATTTCTCTGATTGCAGTTTGAATTGCTGTTTCATTTTTTTCAATTGTACCTGTAATTACTTGCCATATATTAGGATAAATTTTAGTTAGGTTGTTTCTTTTTAGTAATAAATATTCAAATTCCTCTTTTTTAGTCTCGCTTTGTTTATTTATTTTATATCTTATAGTATGTAACTGAATATAATTTGATGATACTATGCTCATTAGTCTTTATTTTTGTATAATTAAAAAGTTGATAGTTATTAAGCTTGTTACATAATTGTTATTTTGTAAAGACATATTTAATGACAACAAATCCAATTATCAATAAAAATAATAATCCCATTGTAATCAATTCAAAATATTTGTCAATATAAACCTTGACCTTAGGTCCCAAAATATAAATAAATGTAGCAACTAAAAAGAAGCGAGCACCTCTACCCAAAAATGATACTATTGTAAACATAGTTAAATCCATTTTGGTAGCACCAGCAGCCAACGTGGCAACTTTATATGGTATTGGAGTAAAAGCAGCACCACCCAAAAACCAAATTCCCTTCTCAGAATTATATCCATCAACAACTACTTGCCAAGCTTCTTGACCGTGATAAAATTCTATTAAACTATTACCAATAGTTGCCATTAAAGAATATCCGAGATAATATCCGAACATACCACCCAAGACACTTCCTATAGTACAGATTAATGCAGCTTTCAATGCTGTCTTGGGGCTTGCAACAGCTATAGCAACTAATAAAATATCTGGAGGCAAAGGAAAAAAAGAAGATTCTGCAAAAGAAATAATAAATAAGATTAATAACGCTTGTGGTTTTTGAGCAAAACCCTCCATCCAAAGTTTTGAATTTT
>Ga0209284_10005945_pt1 | contig 12180 bp, 10 predicted proteins | sample FRY03_FD_187211 | JGI IMG/M metagenome (GOLD analysis project Ga0209284, IMG submission 187211) | Freshwater microbial communities from Lake Fryxell liftoff mats and glacier meltwater in Antarctica - FRY-03 (SPAdes) (version 2) | ecosystem: Environmental > Aquatic > Freshwater > Ice > Glacier... | reverse complement strand
TTCGCCTACGGTTGCTCTCCACCCTTTCTGTTGAAAACGCAGTTACCTTCGACTATGGGGCGGTAACGAATGCCCCAATCGGGACTCTCACCCGACTGTTCAATCGCCTTCACAGGCGCACGAGCGGTGTCTGGCAAGCCACCAGAACCGGAAGCCACGCAGCCGCCACACATCGAACGGCAGAATGAGTTCCCATTCTTCTTCTCCCGAAATCTACAAACCAAAAGATCGTCTGGATATTCCCAATCTGCGTATCGCTAACAGACGCGTTCATCGGCTGTCCAATCCCGCGTGCTCAAAAGGATTCGGTAACGCAGTGACGGACCTGCGTCGGCGAGTCATTCCATGACGCGATCTTCCTCGTCGAGCACCCGAGATTCCCAGAATCATGCCAGAGTGGATAACTGACTCCGGTTTTCGGTTCCGGGGTTGGTTTCCGTGCGGGGACTTTGCGAGTCTGGCCGCGGGCTGCTATCGTCCGCGTTCACTACCGGACCCGATGCGTCCTGGCGGACCTCAAGCGTCCGAATTGTTCAGCCCAATTTACTCCCAGACCACCGAAATTGTCATGACACAAATCAACAAGTACAGCAGTCGAATCACGCAGCCTGCCGCGCAAGGCGCTTCTCAGGCCATGCTCTATGCAACGGGGATGGACGAGGCCGACATGAACAAGGCTCAGGTCGGCATCAGCAGCATGTGGTTCGAAGGCAATCCCTGCAACATGCACCTGATGGATCTCGCCTCCAAAGTGCGCGAAGGCGTTCAGGCCGCTGGCATGGTCGGCATGCGATTCAACACCATCGGAGTCAGCGACGGAATTTCCATGGGCACCGACGGCATGTCCTATTCGCTGCAGTCGCGCGACCTGATCGCAGACTCCATCGAAACAGTCATGTCGGCTCAATGGTACGACGCCAACATTTCGCTGCCCGGCTGTGACAAGAACATGCCCGGCTGTTTGATTGCCATGGCACGCCTGAACCGACCGTCTCTGATGGTCTACGGCGGCACCATCCGCGCGGGTTGCGGACCGAAAGGCGAAAAGCTGGACATCGTTTCTGCGTTCCAGTCCTACGGGGAATACATCGGCAAGAAGATCTCAGAAGAAGAGCGAGCGGCGATTGTTCGTCGTAGCTGCCCGGGTGCTGGAGCCTGCGGTGGAATGTACACAGCCAACACGATGGCATCTGCAATCGAGGCCATGGGCATGACGCTGCCGTACAGTTCATCGATCCCAGCGGAAGACCCACAGAAGCTGGTGGAATGTTTTCAGGCGGGAGCGGCCATCCGCAATCTGCTCGAAAAAGATATCAAGCCGAGCGATATTATGACTCGCGCGGCCTTCGAAAACGCGATGGTCATCATCATGGCCACCGGTGGTTCAACGAACGCTGTTCTGCACCTGCTGGCGATGGCTCGAGCTGTTGGCGTTGCATTGACCCTGGATGATTTCCAGACGGTCAGCGACCGCATCCCCTACATCTCCGATCTGAAGCCAAGCGGCAAGTTCGTGATGGAAGACCTGCACACCATTGGCGGAACCCCAGCAGTGCTCAAGTATCTGTTGGAAAATGGTCTGCTGGACGGAAGTTGCATGACGGTCACAGGCAAAACACTCGCCGAGAACCTGAAGGATCTTCCAGGTCTCAAAGCCGGCCAGAAGATTATTCAGCCGCTCGAAACGCCGATCAAGGAAAGCGGTCACATTCGGATTATGCGAGGCAACGTCTGTCCGGACGGCGCGGTCGCAAAGATCACTGGCAAAGAAGGTCTGGTCTTCAAAGGAACAGCCCGTTGTTTTGATTCTGAAGAGCTGATGCTGAAGGGTCTGGAAGACGGAAAAATCCAGAAGGGCGACGTTGTTGTCATTCGCTACGAAGGTCCCAAGGGCGGACCTGGTATGCCAGAAATGCTGACGCCGACGTCCGCCATCATGGGTGCGGGACTGGGATTAGATGTCGCTCTGCTGACGGACGGACGCTTCAGTGGCGGATCACACGGATTCATCGTCGGTCATATCACTCCTGAAGCGCAGGTCGGTGGAACGATTGCCCTGCTGAAGGACGGCGACGCGATCACGGTTGACGCAGAAAAGAATGAGATCAACGTCGATATTTCCGCCGCTGAACTGGCAGCTCGCAGCAAGGCTTTTGTGGCTCTGCCGCTCAAGGCGACGCGTGGGACGCTGGCGAAGTATATTCGCTGCGTAAAATCAGCGTCAGAAGGCTGCGTCACTGACGAAGAACTCTGATCCGGCAGTGTCTGGGGCAGAGAACAGAATTGGCAGGCCTGGTGGCTCATTAATCTGAGCCACCGGACCCGTTCGCACCACGGTGACCGCTGTCAGCATCTCGAAACACTGCTGAACCGTCTCACCGGCCCCTGAAGCCAAGGCGGATGACTTACTGCTGACTAATCGCAATCCAGCGGTCGCGAATCCAGATCTGCAGCGGCAGCAGAGCAAACAGCCACGTCCAGAACAGATTGACAAGTCCGCTCAGGAACAGACTTAGTTCCACGTTGTGGCTTCTAGCGACCGCCGTCGTAAATTGTGTCAGCCCCAGAATGGGAGCGGCCAGGCAGAAAAACGCGGGGGTCGAAAGCAGGATCGTCAGAGGCAACGCGGCCCAGCGTGTATAAAGCGACAATAGGGCGGCCAGATGGCTGCTCAGCAAGAGCATGATCAGAAAACTGATGACCATGGTCGCTGACAGATGGCGTGAGATAGAACCGCTGCTGGTGATCCACACAACGAAGATCCAGAACAGGCATGGAATCAGCGCGACCGAGCATCCGAGGAACTTTTCGGCCAGTATGCGTGCAGGGAAAATCGGAGTCGTGGCCAGCGTCGACTGCGTCATCTGGCGAACCTCAGAAAACAGACAGCCCGAGGAATACAGCAGCACCTCCAGAGCCAGAACCGCCATAAACGTCAGGAGAGCATACCAGCCATAGTCTCCCTGCAGACGAATACTGGTATCGCCCTGGTCCAGCTGCTGATAAAGGACAAATGCGGCAAACAGCAGGCCACCGCCGATCAGTTTGGCGATCGCGAAACTTCGCCCTCCCGTGAAGAACAGGAATTCCTTCCATGCAATCGCAAGTCTCCAGCAGCGTCCAACAGACCATCGCCGCAGCGACACAGTTTCCGACGGTCCCCCAGCGTCTGTCGGCGAAGACCAGAAATCCAGAGTCAAAGTGCTGATCGAAAACAGGACCAGCGAAATCAACAGGCTGAGCCAGAACTGATTGCCAAAGACCGAGGTTCCAGTCCCGAACGCAGCCGTGGAAACTGGACCGGTCGACAGCGCAATGCCAAGCATTTCAAAGCCGCCGGGTGATCCCAGGATTTCACTCAGTCGATTAAAAACCGAAACCGAACCCAGCACGTCCGGAATGCAGGCCAAAAACTTGATCACAGAGGCCGACAATGCACCCGGCGGCATCGCGGCGAGGCTGTTTGCGATGAGGCTCGGAGTCACAATAAAGAGCCCCAGAATTGCGCCGGCCATTCCGGCCGCGCGACCGGAGGTTGCACAGCGAACACTGCAGAACAAAGCCAGATTGGCGACCAGTATCATCCACGCGGCCATCGCCAGATACGCGGCAATGATATGATTCCAGAGAACTCCGCCAAGCGTGATGGCCAAAAACGTAAACGGCAGCTGAATCACCAGCAGCATCAGCGAACTCACCAGACGAGACGTCGATTTTCCCAGAGTGATTGACAGCGAATTCATTCCAGCAAGACGCAGCAGCGCATAAGACCCGGCATCTTTTTCTTCGGTGACGGCCGTTACGAAGTAGCTGATTCCGGAGACCGTGATGATCAGCACGTTCAGACTGCAGACCGCCTCAAAGAATCGCAGGCCCATACTGCTGGTGCCAAACAAATCTCCGGATGCCATCGAAATCGCGAACAGCATGGCGAACGAAAACGTAGCTCGAATGATATGCGGGTAGATGGACTTTGAATCCATCTTCAGCGTCCAGTTGAAGAGCGTCAGCACTCCGGAAATCACGTGCGTACTCCACGCGTCGTGAGATCCATAAAGGCCTGATTCAGATGGCGTCGCTGCTGGCTGAACCCCACAATGGGCAGGTCAAGGGTCAACAAATCACGCAGGAAATCGTTGGCCGATGTTGGCGGCACCAGCTGGATATTGAAGTCTCGGCCAGTTGGAAACTCCGGTTCTGCGACGGAAGCCACACCGGGCAGAAGTCTGATCTTTTCCATTGCCGTGTCAGAAGGACTGGCCAGCCGCAGATTGTAAGTCGGCTGCTCGTCGGGATTCTCCAGCAGCACATCCATCGGACCGCTGAACTTTATCTGCCCGCGATCAATAATGGTCACACTGTCACACAGCTCCGCCAGTTCGCTGAGAATGTGCGAACTGATAAACACCGTCTTTCCCATGCGGCGAAGTTCCCGAAGAATCTCCATCAATTCAATGCGGGCTCGCGGATCCAAACCGCTGGCAGGTTCATCCAGCAGAAGCAGATCCGGGTCATGCACAAGAACTCGCGCAAGACTGACGCGCTGCTGCATGCCTCGCGAAAGTCCGCTTATGAGGTCGTTGCGTCGGCCGTCCATATCGGTCAGCGTCAGCACATCATGAATGACAGTGTCCCGCTGCTGCGTCGGCAAGCCATACGCTGCCGCAAAAAAATCGAGATATTCAAAGACCGTCATTTGACGATACATGCTGAAGTGATCGGGCATGAATCCAATCCGACGGCGCACGCTGATCGCGTCAGATTTCACGCTTTGACCAAAGACCTGCACATCGCCCCAGTTGGGATTGAGCAATGTGCAGATCGCTTTCAGCGTCGTTGTTTTCCCAGCGCCGTTTGGTCCGACAAAGCCATGCAGAGTCTGGGGCATGACGCAGAACGTCACCTGACTCAGAGCCTGATGGCCTTTGAAGGCATGGGACAGATTGGTGACTGAGATCGCAGGAACCGTCGCTCGGGAAATTTCTGCCATGGACCGGGCTCTTCGTTGGATAAAATTTCAGGTCTCAGTTCACTGTTGCTTTGCTAATGCCATGTCATCAAAATTAATTTGCCCATCCACCATCGTGACAGAATGAGGAAAGCGGGCGGCCAGTTCGTTGCTGTGTGTGACACACAGAAACGCGGCATCACTTTCTGCAGCGACTTCCAACAGCAGCGTGCCAATGTCCTCCGCTGTTTTGGGATCCAGGTTGCCAGTGGGCTCATCCGCCAGCAACAGTGACGGCTGATGAATCAGAGCCCGACACACGGCCACGCGCTGACGCTCGCCGCCCGACAATCGACCGGGCCGCTGGTGCAGTCGATGCGACAGCCCAACGCGGTCCAGCAACTTTTCGGCTCGCGAACGGACGTCGATGGAAGACCCAAAGCCCGCCAGGGAAGGCAGCAGTACATTTTCCAACACGCTGCATTGAGGCAGCAGTTGATGGTCCTGAAAAATGAAGCCAATGTGCTGGTTTCGAAACGAAGCCAGACGGCCAGATTCCAGACGCCACGGATTCTCGCCCAGAATCTCCACCGTTCCCGAGGTGGGCTGATCCAGAGTTCCGGCGATATACAATAGGGTACTTTTGCCACACCCCGAGGGCCCGCGTATGGCCACAGCGCTGCCCGACAGCACTTTCAGGCTTACGTCTCGGAGGATGGAAATTGAACCGCCCGGAGTATCAAACGTCCGGGTCACGTTTTTCATATTCAGCACAAGCGGCATATCAGCTTCCTTCCTGGCGCGTCACAGTCTTCTGCCGATCACAGTCTTCTGCCGAAATGTATCATGGCAGACCGCCGAGCGGCATCCCCAATGGCGTAAACTTAAGGCGAGCGGGGGATGTGAATCCCCTGATTTGTTGCGAATGATGCGGAAATCAGGGCACTAACGTACCCCGCTCGCCGGTCGGATTGCTTAAGCTCACGCCATTTGAGCGGCATCCCGGCGGAGGCGCATTCGAACGTCGAGGACAAGATCTTTCTTTGCCTACGTTCGTCTACTTTTTTTCTGATTTGCCACTTCCGGACGAAAACTCCGCGCCGACCAGTCGCTTCACGCCGTTGGCAGACAAGGCGCCTCGGTAAAGTCGAACATCTGCCATGTTGCCTTTGAAGTGATCCTGCGCGCCCATGCCGATCCGCAATATCTGCTGGCTGGTCAGATCGAAATCGCCGCTTGCGAATTCAGCGGACTCGGAAACCAGCTCGCCATCCACGTAAAGCCGCAGCCGATCCGCGTCACGGACTGCGGCCACATGGTGCCATCCACCGGGCAGTGCCTTGTCCATCGTCACATTACGTCCGACTTCCACCGACAGGACTCGCCCCGACGGCAGCGCGCCGACAAACAGTCGACCTTTGTAAACGGCCATCGACCACGCGCGACGGAACCTGACATCCGGAGTGTGGTCGACGCGTCCAAATCGAGTCCAGTTCATCAGACCATCGTAACGGTAAACTTCCGCAAGCGGCAAAGTTCCGCCATACATTTTCCCGTTGTAAACCAGCAGCGGCATGGCCTCAAGTTCTTCGCCAAGCCGGCCAGTGTCTTCCCAGTCGGTTCCGCCCAGATAGCGATACACATGCGCCATCGGCCATTCGCTGACGAACAGACTTCCGTGATGCACGGCAAAGCCATACGTCTGAGTGGCGTTGGGAATCTTTCCGGCTTCGTGCCAGCGTTCGCCGTCAAAACGGAACACCGATCCTTCGTCGTACGACGTGGCATACAGAGAACCATTGAAGACCGTCATGGCCTCCACACGCTTTCCATTCGGCGTTTCACAGGCCTCCCACTTTTCATCGCCAATGTACCGATAAAACCCGGCCGGTTTGTACAACGAGCCGGCATAGAGCGCGCCATTGAATTCAACCAGACTGGCGACGCCTTCGGTTTCCGCTGACAGCGTGCCGGAGGCGATCCAGGTGTTGTCCGCCCCGAGTCGAAAAATGCGGCCGCCGAAGTTCGAATTGCCGGATTCCGCCAGTGATGAACCGGCGAGCCGATATTTGCTGGAAGCCACGTAAAGTGATCCGTCATACACTGTCATCGCGGAGATTGCGTTGGCCTTGTCGGGAGTTCCCAAATCGGTCCACTGGTCACCGCCTTCAAATCGAAAGACTCGCCCGGCTTCCTCCGCACCCGCATGACACGTCGAAGCGTACAGCTTACCGTCATGAACACACAAAGAAAAAACGTAGACGGCCGATCCAAGCTGGCCATGATCCACAAACTGCTCTTCCTGTTTCGCCTGGTCAATGCCGAAATGCAGCTGCCGGTAATTCGACTGGGAGTTCGTCACGCCACCGTGTGAATACAGTCCGAGATGAAAGCCCGTGCGTCCCGCGGGATCGTACTGGCTCAGCAAATCGCCCGGCACATCTCCCGATGCTTCCGGCGACTTGATCCAGGCCGCAAGGGAAAACGGCTGAGTCGACAAGTGGAGCTGCCCGGCATTCATGACGTCGATCACCGATTGAACGCCATCAAACGCGGCTGATCGGTTCAGCGTGGTTGTCGGCCCGTCGCTTTCAAAAACGATTCCTGTGGCCATGCTCTTCAGATGGCCGGACGAGGCGTCGTCAGCAGTCTCCTGCAGTGGCCAGTGGCCAATCAGTTCCAGCTGTGAAAAAACAGCCGACGGAAACATCAGCCACAAAGCCGCAGTGCAGAGGAATCGCATAAATCAGCCTTTGTCAAAAGGTTGCAGGTTCAGATCGGGCTCGCCAGACTTCGCATGATTCGCGTAGAAGAACATACAGCGAATCACATTCCCGTCAGCTTTTTTCGAAAGACAAAAAAGGCGGCGCCCATCAGACATGGGCCGGCCCAAAGATAGTCAAGCGACGGTTTTTCTTTAAGGTAGAGCCAGGCGAACGGAACGAAGACCGTCAGAGTGATGATTTCCTGAAGAATTTTCAATTGCCCCACGTTCAGCACCTGATGTCCAATTCGGTTGGCAGGTACCTGAATCCGGTATTCAAAGAAGGCAATTCCCCAGCTGATCAGTGCCGCCACAAACCACGGCCGATCTTTAAGGTCCTGCAGATGCCCGTACCACGCAAAGGTCATAAAGATATTGCTCAAAATCAACAGCCCAACCGTCATTCAGACCTGCGACACCCTTTGCTCCTTACGAGATCAAACCAGTGGAACTACGCCAGGTCTCCGCATCCCTCCAGAGCCCGACACACCTCCATTGTCTCGGAGAACTTTACTGATGACCAAGAACGCCGCCGTGACCAATCCGCATTCCACAAAGACACGCACAATAACGCACCATGTCAGAACGTCGACGCACGACCCCTGAATCATGGGCATGGAAAAAAAAAATGTTGGGCGGCCACAGCATACGAAACTGGATGTTTCAACCGTGATCAACGCCATGTTTGCCGCATCGCAAGGCACAATGCATATTTTTTAAACGGCACATTAAATCCGTTGATTTCCACTTTCGAGATGATACACTCACATTTGTTCATTGCATCCACCGAATTTGCTGCGTGCTGCTTCTAGGGGTAACACACATGTTTTCTACTGTGGCAATGGAACGCCAGTTGCCATCCAATGATTTCTGATGTTCTTTTGTTCCGGTGCGTTCGTCTGTCCTTTTTTGGTTTGAAGTTTTGAAAGGGAGTTAGAGCATGAAATTACGAAACCGTGGCTTCACCCTGATTGAGCTGCTGGTGGTTATTGCCATCATCGCCATTCTGATTGCGTTGCTGCTGCCAGCCGTACAGCAGGCTCGTGAAGCAGCCCGCCGCACACAGTGCAAGAACAACCTCAAGCAGTGGGGCTTGGCTTTGCACAACTATCACGACACACATCTGGTGTTTCCTTACGGACACCAGCAGGAACTGTATCTCGGACAGACTCGGCGGCGTGACTCCTGGTTCCAGCGAGTCCTGCCCTACATCGAGCAGGCGAACATGTACTCGACCTACGAAGCGTATCCGACAGTGAATGCGTTTGAAGGGGAGTACATTCACCGAATCACGCTGCCTGCGATTATTGGTCCAATTGGTGCTGGCTCCTGCCCGTCCGATCCAAATACTCCCGGCCGTGGCGGGAATGGTGGTACTGTTGCGTTCCAGAGTAACTATGCGGTTTGCGCGGGCGTAGGGCAGGCCGTTTCCATTGATGCAGCGACGGGCGTCGCGTCTGTGACGGCAGCGCAGATGAACACGCCGAACGTGAATATCGGCACTGGGTTGTTTTTCATGAATTCGAAGACCGGAATCAGGACCTGCACCGACGGATCATCCAACACGTTGATGATGTCCGAAGGGATTATTCGCACCAACGGCGCTGGCGGATGGGGAGAACTTGGTGGCCACTGGGGCGGGGCACCACACGGAGCCTTTGCATTTTCCACAGCGGAAACGCCAAATACTTCCGTCGCCGACCGAGTTTATACCTGCAAAGCCACATCTATGGCGGCGGCACCAAAAAAGGCTCCTTGCGAAAGCGGGAACACTCTCGGTCTGGCCGGTCGCTGGAACTTTGCTCGCAGCTACCATGTAGGCGGCGTTCAGGGCGTGATGGCTGACGGCTCAGTGCGATTTTTCTCAGAAAACATCGACCGCCAGACCTGGATGAAGCTGGGCATGTGTGCCGACGGTCTGACGATTGGGGAATTCTGATTCTGATCCTGCGGGGCTCTCCATTCTTCTATACAGGAGGGAGAGCCTTTTTTGTTCCTGATGCTCGTATATTTTGAACGTAAGAAATTACTTATGACATTCTCACTGTTCCGATCGTTCTCGTTCCTCTCCAAAGGCCCCGCAGTCGTTGTTCTGGCTGCGATGCTGATGGCAGGATGCAATTCGGCCCCTGAAGGCCCTGCGGTTTTTCCCGTCACAGGAACTGTCACATTTGACGGGACCCCGATCACGGAAGGGCGAATCCAGTTCCGTAAAACCGACGGCGATCAGCAGGCATTCTCCGGCGAGATTAAAGACGGAAACTACTCCCTGGAAGCTCAGGCTGGCAGCATGAAGGTGGAGGTCCTGGCTTCTCGGCCAACCGGGAAGTTTGACACTTCTAATCCTGACGAGCCACCGCAGCCAATTGGTGAGATGTACATTCCGGCGAAGTATAATGCTGAGACGTCTCTGACCGCCGAAGTGAAGTCGTCAGGCGGGAACGTGATTCCTTTCGAACTCACTGGCAAGTAATCCCTGTCGGATAATTTCTCAGGAATTCAGCGCAGCAGCCGAGCGATCATTCGCTCGGCTGTTTTCGTTTGCACAGACAACCGGAGGAGCTCGTTTTTCAACGATCTGTGCAAGGCCTGCGGTTTGAGTCGGCGTTCCAGTGCGTGGCAGATGCCCTGCGGTAGAAACGAGATCATTCACTTCACTTTGGGCGCTACGTTTAGGATCACAGACGTTCGCCGTCCTGAGGCGACCAGCAAACGCCAGCGTGTGGGCTGAGTTGCCCCTAACTCGCTGGCGGTTCGAGAGCATAGAAACGCTCGGCTTACGTCAAGCCGGTGAGCACGCCGTTCTTGCAGAAGTCGGGGTTGCCGAAGCTTTCGATGTGATGACCAAATCCGTGCGCGAGGGCGACCAGCAGGCGATTGTGTGGCTCGTCTTTATACTTCATTGACCGGCCCATTTTGAAATCGAGACCGTTGCCCACCATCACGAAGGGAATGTTGTCCAGCGTGTGCGAATTGCCCTGGCCCAGTTCGTTGCCCCACACAACGAGCGTATTGTCGAGCAATGATCCCGTGCCATTCGGTTCAGGGGTTTCCGCCAGGCGACGGACCAGGTAGGCCATCTGCTCACAGTACCACGTGTTGATCTTTGTCAGCTTCTCATGCGCTTCCTTGTTTTCGTTGGGCTCATGTGACAGCTCATGATGACCTTCGTCGATGCCCAGCCAGCGCATCTTTGGCTGACCCACCGAATTTGTAATCTGGAACGTGGCGACTCGGGCAAAGTCGTTCACAAAGCTGTTGACCATCAGGTCCATCTGCATCTTTGAAATCTGCGGGATGTTGTCGTTCTCTTCTTTCACACCGGCTTCGAGTTCGGGCATTGCATGGCCTGCGTCAACATTTTGTGACTGCCGCAGCTGCTCCTCCATCGCCCGCACAAAGGTTGTATGCTCCTCCAGCAGATGTCGATCCGCGGAAGAAACGCGGCTGCTGATCTTTTTCAGATCGTCCTGCACGCTGTCCAGAATACTGTTCAGCACTTCACGGTCTTTGACCTGACCGTACAAGCGTTTGAACATCTGATACGGATCGTCAATCGGTGCCAGCGGCTTGTTCGCCCCGGCGTAGCTCATACGAGTCCACGTGTCGGCTCGATCGGGCACCATGACACCGAATTCCAGGGATCCAAAACGAGTCCGAGTTTCCTCTTTGGACTGCAGGAAGCCAGCAATCTCCTGATCGATGGAAATCCCACTGGCCCAGCCTGCGGGAGTATCCGATCCGCCCTGAATGTTCCCCGGAAACAGTTCCGCTCCCGTCAGCAAACAGCCCATGCCACGCATGTGATTGTCACCGTCGCCGCGAACCTTATCGCAGACGCCTTTCAGAACCAGCGTGCGGCTTTGAAAGTCCTTCAGCGGCTCCATAATTCGCTTCAGAGTAAACTGCTCGCCTTCTTCCTCCGGCCAGAAATCCCAGGGCACAGTTCCGTTGGGACTGAACATCACGACCAGACGCTGCTTTCGCGTCGTGGCCATCATGGGCGATGCGAAGGCGGTGAGATTGGAGATGAATGGCAGAGCCGCCGCGCTGACACCCAGGTTCTTCAGAAATTGTCGTCGGCTGTTCATAGATTGTTACCAGTCACACAATTGGGGAGGGATTTCGTCGAATTGTAAAACGCAGTGAAACAGGCCGTCGAAGGATTATGGCACGGCAGGGGGTTCGGCTACAACCACAGGCTGAGACTCTGGAGTTGTTTCCCGCATGGCCGATCGGCAGGCAATTTCAACCATCAAATGCTTCATCTGAAAATCATGTGTTTCAAAGAACTCGGCCAGTTCGGTAATGGTCTCCGGGCCGTAAGCCAAAACTGGCTGCTGGACCATATGATGAAACAACTGCCGAGCGAACGAACGATGAGTCTCTTCGCTGCGGGCCAGAAATGCGGCCAGTTCTTTGGCACCGCCGAATCGAACCAGTTGTCCGTTTCTCTGCAAAAAATGGC
>Ga0209284_10005939_pt1 | contig 12193 bp, 8 predicted proteins | sample FRY03_FD_187211 | JGI IMG/M metagenome (GOLD analysis project Ga0209284, IMG submission 187211) | Freshwater microbial communities from Lake Fryxell liftoff mats and glacier meltwater in Antarctica - FRY-03 (SPAdes) (version 2) | ecosystem: Environmental > Aquatic > Freshwater > Ice > Glacier... | reverse complement strand
AATTATGCTGGAATAATCCGAAAAGGTGGAATCTTCGATTTATTTTGAAGCTTTGGATGAAACCCGCCGATGATACCTATAGGAGAATCCATAAAAATGGCACACCCTACCTGATTTGTCAAATGGGCGATTTATCAATCAAGCTAAAATGTGGATTTGAGTCATAACTCGGATAGGAAGAAGGCAGAAAATGAAACGAGAAAAGCTGTTGGCAATGGGTGCCTAGCTATTCATGGTATCTGCCATTTTTTCGCAAACGCCCGAAGATGGTGGAAAAGTTCCCTCCCTTTTGTTAAGTCCCTATGGGCAAATTGGTTCAGCAACTCCACCCAAAGTAAAATCCGATATTGCTAAAAAAGAATTAGATCTCCCTGCAATGGAAGTCGATAAAGTGCCCTTGGGTGCGATTCCTCGGGAAGAGCATTCACCTTATTCGCGGTTTTATTTGTCGGGCGAATATATCGGCTGGAAGTTGAACAACACTACAGTTAATCCGATTCTATTTAATGTCCCCGTAGGTATTCTTCAAGTCCGGCCCGCGACATTTATCGTTGAGCGAGATCGGCCGACGAGGGGAATTTTTGCTGAACCCCAATCAGCTAGCTTACTACTACAATCGCAAGCTCAATTATCGCAAAATGGCATTATAGATTATGGCATACAATCTGGGTATAGGCTTGGCGCAGGTTATGTTTTGGAACAAGATTCTGGTTTAGCAATCGTGGGCAATGTCATCATGCTTCCAAAGGATAGTTACTATCTTTCGAGTGTAACTGGGCTTAATGATTTTCCGATATTATTGCAAACAGGTTTTAGCGATACCATTAACATTGTGCTTCCGCCTGTTGCAGGGGGTTCTGCATCTTTACAAACCCAGACTTATGCGATAACATTAGCGCGGCAGGTTGATTCTACTATTTTTGCCAATGCCAGTGCCTTTGTAGGCGGGGCAGAAATCAATGCCCGAGGCCGAGACCTTTATATGGGTGATATGAATTTCAGCGGTGTTTTGGGGTTTAGATATTTTCAACTTCAGGAAGCGTTGAATGTAAATAGCCAGTACACGATTCTTCGGCCCGATGGTGTATTTGATCCTTTGTCTTTAGATTTTACTGTTCCGATCAATATTAATTCCAAAAGTAATGATCAAATTAAAGTTTACAACCATTTCATCGGCCCCCAGATTGGCTTTAATGCAGATTTTAATTTCGATCGCTGGTCGGTTATGACCGGCGTAAAGTTAGGCATTGGCGTGATGCATCAGGTTGCGAAAATTAATTCCCGCACGACCCAAACTGTTACAACAGAAACTTCTAGTCTTAGTCAAAACGGCCAGGGAATCATCACCACCACCACCAATACTTCAACGACAACCTCTGCAGGCGGGTTGTTATTTTCGCCTTTGGATGTTGGCCAATATTCAAGAAACCAATTCGGTTTACTTCCCGAAATTAATGCAAAGCTTGGTTTTAAAGCCACAGAAAGAATCAAGCTGACTGTAGGGTATGACTTTTTATTGTTAGCTAATGTACTTCGTGCTGCGAATCAGACTCAAATCATCCCGTACACCAATCAATTAAATTTTACTTCAAATGGCAGCACACAAAGTTTATCACAGGCGTTGCAAATCCCAGCATTTCAATACAGCACCAGTAATCTAATTATTAATGGTGTTAACGCAGGATTGCAGTTAGATTTCTAAACTGCGATATTTATTTAACCACCCGAATGTGGTTTTCTAAATTCCTGCCTTTAAGAGCAGGCATCACAGCTTCTTGGGCTATTTGCTTTAAGTAGTAACTATTCACTGTGCCGTGAATGATGACCCGATCGGCCAGATCTTCCAAAGTAACATCGCGTAAAGCGGAAAATGGGCAACTTCTTAGCGCATTGCCTGCTGAAGATGCCAAGGCTGAAATAGACATGGGACAAGTTCCTCCGTGAGAGATTTGGTACCCACAACCGTTGGTAATCCTAGTTTAATATCTTAAATTAAGCAAACAAATTCGCAATATCTTTTAATGACAGGGCCTTGCTTTTGCCATAAGATATTTGAAATTGAACTTTTAAGTCGATTTAAGAGGGCCAAATGAAAGTCGCTGAGGTTACCATTTCTCATATGCGAATCCCCCTAAAGCGGCCCATTAGGCATGCTTCTCATCATCGCACCGATACCGATAGCGTTTTGGTTCGTTGCATTTTGGAGGATGGTACTACAGGTTTTGGCGAAGGCTTGCCTCGCGATTATGTCACGGGCGAAACGATTGATTCTTCCATTAATTCTTTAAAAAATTCTCAGATTCTTTCCCAGATGGTTCCCTGCTCCGACTTTTTTCAAGCTATTCAATTAGCTGAAAAACTTTACCTCCCTACTATCCCCTCCGATGATCGAAAGTGTAGTGCTAATGCTGCTCGGTGTGCCCTTGAAATTGCTTTTCTTGATGCCTACGGTAAAAAATTCAAAGAGCCTTTATCTTCTGTCACAAGGTTACTCGCAGGTGATCTTTTTAACCCTGTCAACAAGGTTCGGTATAGCGGTGCCATTACCTCGGCCTCTGGCCTTAAAATGAAATTTAATAGTCTGCTTTATAGCCTTTATGGCTTTACTCAAATGAAGATTAAGGTTGGTATTGCTGGTTATGACGATGCGAAAAGAATTCTTCAAGCGCGCAGATGGCTGGGCAAAAAAATGGACATTCGGGCCGATGCTAACGAAGCTTGGTCGATTGATGATGCTGTAGCTCGCATTCAAGAATTAGAACCCGCAGGCATTACTGCTATGGAACAGCCTGTTCCACACGCACAAGTTTATCTTCTAAAAAAAGTGCGTTCCCAAATTCGTACTCCAATCATGCTCGATGAATCTCTTTGCTCGATGATCGATGCTGAACGCGCTGTCGAACACGAGGCCTGCGATATATTTAACCTCAGGCTTTCTAAATGCGGTGGATTTATTCCTTCGTTAAGGCTGGCTCAATATGCACGCAGGCAAGGGATTAAATATCAGCTCGGCTGCCAAGTCGGCGAGACCGCTATACTTTCCGCTGCGGGCAGACACTTTGCCTCTAGTGTTCGGGATATCCGTTATCTTGAAGGTTCTTACGATAAACATCTCGTGAAGGAAAATCTTTCCAAGCGCGATATAACTTTTGGATGGGGAGGTGTGGCACCTTCTCTTACAGGCTTTGGCCTGGGTATTCAGGTCGATGAAACTTCCCTTGCTCGTGTTACCATCAGGCAGGAGATTCTTCGTGGCTGATCTCCGTTCCGAAATTTTAACTTTCACCACCTCGGATGGCTACCTTCTTACTTATCGTGTTTTCAATGCTGTTGAACACCCTAATTCTGTTGAACATCCCAAGGCTACGGTTGTTTTTATTCATGGGATTCAAAGCCATGGCGGTTGGTACGAATCTTCCTGCAAAAATCTTGCTAGGGATGGTTATCGGATTTTGTTTTTAGATAGGCGTGGCAGCGGGCTCAATCAAGTTACCCGAGGTGATAGTCCTTCCTTTCGAACTTTAATAGACGACCTTAAAGAATTTTTAGTAGAACAGAGAAAAGGTCTGAAAGAAAAAGAGAGGTTGTTTCTTGGAGCTATTTCCTGGGGAGGAAAAATAGCTTTCGGTTTAGACATTCGTCACCCCGGGCTTTTCGATGGATTGATTTTAGTCGCACCTGGGTTCTGCCCTAAAATTCAACCCACTTTTTTAGAGCGACTTCGCATCGCTTTTGGTTGGCTTTTTGTTCCCCGCAAACTTTTCAATATCCCACTGAACGACCCCGATCTTTTTACCACCAACCCAGATGCCCAACTGTTTTTAAAAAACGATCCCCTTGCACTTAGGCAGGCCACTGCAAGATTTCTACTCGATAGTGTAAGGCTTGATTTCTACCTGCGAATATTTAGGAAGAAGATTGAAAAGCCAGTTTTATTACTTATTGCCGGGCAAGATAGAATTATTGATAATTCCAAAACTTGTAACTTTGTCAAAGGTTTTGTTGCTGGAACTTTGGTGATTAAAGACTACCCCAAAGCGCATCATACTCTCGAGTTTGAGCCAGAACCTCAAGAGTATCTTGCAGATATAAAGCAGTGGTTGGCAGATCAAATTTAAAAATAAAACCCCTAAATAATGTAGGAGTTACGCAGTTGGCCGAAACTAGGCCAGCCTAAGCTATTCAATCTGGCTAGCTTTGTCATCTGTGAACAAGCTAAAGGTTAGCGCTGAAGCCTTCATCGACTTCCTGTAGTCATTCCATTGAATGCCACGGCAATGGAAGCAAAAAGGCTCAATCCACCGAGCAATTCATCCCCCTGCACACGGATGCCTACATGCGTTTGCTATATCGCTTACAGATGTCTAATCCTTGGAACGCCAATCTCCTGATTGGCACATTTCCCAGGGAAAATGCGAAATACCCCTGGCTGGGACACTCAAGGCTGGCAACTGCGTATGTCCCACTTATTTCAAATACCAAAATTTAGACTAGATTTTAGCTTTACAATGGCAAAATATGGTAAGATAGGTAAAATACATTTAATTCTTCGAGGTGATTCGTGAAGCATAAAACCAAAAAACCAGATCGAAAAACACTTTTCCTAGAGCCTCTCGAAGACCGGACTGTTCCCGTGGTAGGGGCCTTTGCTGATGCCCCCTTTCACCGATGCTCCCGACTATGATGGCGTGGTTCTTATTAAGGCTAACGGTGGCATTGGCACCGGTAGTCTTTTAATCGGTAGGACTCATATTCTTACCGCAGCTCATGTGGTTACCAATGCGGGGGTAAAGTTATCCGGAACTATCGAATTTGTCACTGCTTCGGGTCCGCCGCAAAGTTTTCCCTATACCGCCAATGATGTTAGTGTTGTTAATGGTTACGACCCTGATGATTTGAGAAATGATGTTGCAGTGATAAAGATAAACGGTGTCGTTCCAGCGACCATTCGAGGATATGATATTTATCGCCTGCATGATGAAATAGGTCAGAACTTTATAATGGTAGGGTTTGGACTTACAGGAAATGGCACCACAGGTGCAATAGCAGATACAGGAGGAAGCAAAAGAATTGGAACCAATACTTTTGAAGCTACCGATACCACTCCCACTACCGAAGGGTTCAAATTCTTTCGCAACTTAGCTACCGATTTTGATAATGGAACTTCTGCGGGTAATGCATTACAAAATACTTTTGATGTGCCATCAAACTTAGGAGTTTTTAGTTCAGGTACATTGGTGGAAACAGACACAGCCAGGGGCGATTCAGGGGGCCCAGCCTTTTTAAGCACCTCATCTGGGTTAGTAATAGCAGGCATTACTAGTGCGGGAATACCACCTGGCAGTAAATTTGCCTCAATCGGTTTTTATGCCCGGGTGTCAGCTTTTAGCAGAGCTATTGACCTATTAGTAGGGACTCCGGCTTCTAATCGGTTGTCGACTACGAATTTTGCAGCAAGCCCTGGGTCATTGGCTACCTCTTTTTCTTCGCCCCATGTAAATATTTATGATTCCACCGCAGTAACAAAACGCGACATACCAGTTTTCATAATCGAAGCCTATGCACCTGCTTTTACAGGCGGCTTAACCATTGCAATGGGCGATGTCAACCGTGATGGCTTTGTAGATATCATCACCGGCCCAGGCCCGGGTGGTGGCCCACATATCAAAGTGTTTTCCGGTGCAGATTATACCGAGCTTGATGGCTATAACTTCTTTGCTTTTGAATCCACCTTCACCGGTGGGGTAACGGTGGCATCAGGCGATATCAACAACGATGGTTACGATGATATTATCGTTGGGGCAGGCCCTGGAGGAGGGCCCCGGGTCACAGTTTTCAGTGGCCGTGACCGCTCCATTCTTCAGGATTTCTTCGCTTTTGAATCAACCTTTACCGGGGGCGTGAATGTAGCTGCAGGGTTGATAAATGCCGGTAACAACTACGATATCATTGTGGGGGCAGGGGCAGGTGGGGGCCCTCGGGTTAAGGTTTTTTCTGGGGCTAATCTTTCGGTAATTGCAGATTTCTTTGCATTCGATCCTACTTTCCTTGGCGGAGTTTTTGTTAGTGCAGGCAATGTTGGTGGCGGTGACTGGGATAAGATTATTGTCGGGGCAGGCTCAGGCGGCGGGCCTAATGTTAGGGTGTTTGATGGCAATGCTAATATGCTGCAAAACTTCTTTGCCTATGTTTCAACCTTTACAGGGGGAGTCCGAGTTGCTGCGGGTATTATGTCGCCTACTTCTACTAGTGCAGATATTATAACTGGGGCGGGGGTTGGGGTTAGTGGCAGGCCTAATGTTAAGGCCTTTAATTCGCTTAGCCAACCTATTGACTTCTTTTTTGCCTATCACCAATCTTTTGTAGGTGGTATCTATGTGGCTGGAAGGGCTTCTTAATTAAAATCAGACCTAATTAAATAAATATAGGAGTTCCGCAGTTGGCCAAACAACCAAATTATGGGCAACTGCGTAACTCCTAACATTATTTAGGGGTTTAAGATTCAAGCTATTTTTACTCTAAGTCTTTCCATACCGATATCGTATGGCTGACCCATTTACCATCTTCCATAAATGATGAGCAGACAATGCCTTTGAAAGTTCCCATAACATCGAAAAAAGTTTTAACTTGTTTCTTTACGCCAAAGGCTTCGTCAATTCCAGGGGGCAGTTGCTCTAGGCCATAATCGACCCAAGGGGTAAGAAATGCCATCATCGCAAGGTTGTCGAAAAGGCAAAACCCTGCAAGGTTTTTGTTGACCAAAGCAAGCTTGGCCAACTTAGAAACTAATGGCGTTTTCTTCAATAAGCGTTCTGCGTGATCAAACGATAAGGTAAGCGCTGAAAATTCTTCCCCTAGGCTTGCTGTGGGTTGTAAGCGCTTATCGATTATGTTAAGCATCGGTATTGGATAGTAGAAAGCTTTACCTGATTTTAAGTCCTTAGTTTCGGGTGCAGGAATTTTTATCGCTGCTAAGGTTCCCGTAGGATCAAAGCCCGCTGCTGCTTTTATGATCTCGTTTAACCCCTCGCGGTATCCCTTAATGGCTGCTTCAAACTTCGCTTTATCGCTGATGCCAAGAATGAAAGCTGGCTCAAGAATAGACAATTCTTTTTTAGATTTGGGGAGCATATCGCTCCATTGTTTATTGCCAAGCTTTGCATCTAAAACGATGGCGGCTTGTCCATCCCGCATTGCAGGTATAAGTTCGTTTAGGGTGATTTTTGCAAGCTTAGTAAAAGCTGGTTCAACCTTTTTTAGAAATTCCGTCACTTGAGCTTTTTGGTCTTCGGGAATGACGGGAATAGCAAAGTCGTTGAAGTAGGTGTAAGCGATGCCTGCCCATTTAGCGATAAATTTTATCTGATTATCATCAGTTTTCCCGCGCAGTACCGAAGCGAAAATTGGATTTCCACCAAAGTTTTCCAGTAACCCTAAAGGTTTTGAAGCTTCAAAAGGCAAATTAGTGGTGTAGTCATAACTAACCGATTCAAAACCCCGGTCACTAATAAAGGATAAACCAACCCGAGCCCCAACCTTAGGCATAAATGGGATGGAATCAGCAATGAAAGCATCTACATCTTTTTCGACGCGCTTTAAAAGGTCTTTGGGCAGGTTGGCTCCAACAAGCATTCCTTTGATTTTTTCACTTAATTCTTCTTGTTTTCCTGAACTTATTTCAACCATTTCTTTGCTGATGTATTGAAGGCCAATAAGGTTTTTACCCGAATGCTTAGAAAGCACAGCTAATTCTTTTGACGAGGCAAGGGCTTCTGTTTTTCCTATGCTTGCAAGAAATTTAGTATCTGGCCCCATCGAGAATACCAAATAATCGTCTTTAATTCCGATGGCCGCTGTAAAGGTAAGCTTGGATATTGCTGCTTTAAACTTTTTAAGTTGTTCTTCTTCAAGGCCTTCGATTTCAATTTCGTTGACAGGGAAGATGCTGCCTTTGATTTTTAAAGTTATAAAATCATTGCCTGAAATTTTTTCTTTCTTCACAGCACCTTTTAATTTAGCGTCTGTTGCTTCAAGCAGGGGAATCTTTTCTTCGATCTTCTTAAGTAATTCTAATGCTGTTTTCTTTTCCTTTAATTTGAACGCAATTAAAATCTCGGGTACCGTGATTTCGTCAGGTGATTCTGCAAAGGCTTGCATCATCGCACTAAGCTGTGCTTTTGATATTTCACCTTGGTCGGTATTGCCTTGCAATAATAAAGTGAGAGGCGCCATCTGGCTCGCATTAATAGCGGAAGAAAAAACGCGAATTGCTTTGGGCACATTCGGGCCAGCAACAAAAACAACTTCATGGGAAAAAAGTTCCCCGCCTACCTTTAGCACTTCTGAAATCAAAGATTTATTCTCTTCGATGCCTGCCGGATATTCCTTGATTTTTTCTAAAAGCATCTTGGTTGCGCCAAGCTCTGCAAGTTTTTTAAATGCTTTGCTATTTAAAACAAGATCGAGTTGTTCCTTGTTTTTTAGCATGATGCCAAAGGCGGTAGAAGTTTTGGGAATCCAATCGATTGCGCAGGGGGTTTTAGTTGGGTTTTCTGCTGCTTTAATTTTTGCAGATGGGAATGTGAACACTAATCCGAGAAATGTTGCACTTAAAAATACTGTAACTAATCTGCTAATCATATTTGATACCCTTTATAGATTTCATCCCACACTTAGTTATAATTCATTCATAAGTGGAAGATAGCAAATGCCACAAATTTATACAATGAAAATTAGTGAAAGATCAAAAATCCCCGGTTCCTCGCTTCGACCACCAAGGAAGCATACCGCCACCATCGATGGTAAGGAGACTGCCGGTAATATAGGAAGAATCAGGGTCAGAAAGGAAAACAATGCCCCGGGCGATTTCTTCAGGCTGTGCTAACCGGCCTAGTGGTAAAAAAGTACTGGCTTTGTGTAAAGTGTCTTCGGTGAAGAATTTTCGTTCGCCAGGGGTATCGGTCCACCCCGGATAAATAATGTTCACTCGAATTTTATGCTTAATAAGTTCAATAGCAGCGGTTTTTGCCATCATATCTAGTCCCGCCTTTGCCATGTTGTAAGCCATGCAAGAAGGGTAGGGCACCACTGCATGAGGTGAGCTGACAATTACGACACTGCCCCCTTCGCCTTGGTTAATCATATGGTTGGTGCAGGCTCGTAAGGTATGAAATGCACCCCACATAGAAACATCAATGGTTTTGTGAAACCCCTTCATATCTGCAATATGAAACATCTCTCGGTCGCTATAAACCGCGCTAGAAACCAGAGTATCAACCTTGCCTAAATTTTTCACTACATCTGCAACCATGTTTTCGACCTGAGTTTGGTCCACTAAATCAACCGGATAAAGCAGGCATTTTCTGCCAAGTGCTTCGATTTCTTTCTTGGCGCTTTCAGCAGTTTCAGGCAGGGTCAGATAATTAAGCGCTATATCAGCGCCTTCTTTTGCAAGGGCGATGGCCGCTGCCCTGCCAATTCCTGATGATGCTCCCGTCACTAAGGCTACTTTTCCTGCTAGTTTCATACTTCTTCCCTTTACTATTTGCTAGATTAAACCTTGTCTGTTTTATCTTATAGGCATTGAAACAAACTGGAACCAAAAGCGTGCAAAGCACCTCGGTAAATTATCGCATTCCTGATTGGCGTAAGCCGGAGGCAGCATATGTGCATATTCCCTTTTGTGCCCATCACTGTGGTTATTGTGACTTCGCAATTGCAACAGGTAAAGAAAATCTTCGCGATAAATACCTCGATGCCCTCGAATCCGAAATAAAAAAACTAGGCAAGCCTCATCCAGTTCAATCTTGGTTCCTAGGGGGCGGAACTCCTACCGAGCTTTCCGCTTTACAGTTGCAACGCCTTTGCTCCATCTTAAAAGAATGGTTGCCTTTGCAAGGGGAGTGCGAGTTTTCTATCGAGGCTAATCCAGATTCCACTTCTGTTGAAAAATTACAAGTTCTTGCAAACTTTGGCCTTAGCCGCCTTAGCCTTGGCGTGCAATCTTTTCAGCAACCTGTTTTGCAACTTCTCGATCGAAAGCATAGTAATCCTCAAGTGGATTCGGTCATAAAAGAAGCCAGAAAACTTGGGATTCCTTCAATAAGTATAGATCTTATTTTTGGTTCTGCAGGCCAATCACTTCATTCTTGGAATCAAGACCTTGCCCAAGGTTTGGCCCTTTTACCTGATCATTTTTCAACCTACGGTCTTACCTACGAAAAAGGTACACCCCTTTGGAAAAGAATGAATCAAGGCGAATTTCTTCCCCTTGATGATACTGAAGAACTTGCCCTTTATGAATCCGCTATCGACACCTTAGAAGCGAATGGCTTCGAACATTACGAGATTTCTAGTTTTGCTAAAGTGAACAAACGATGCTGGCACAATCAGGTTTATTGGGAAAATGCTGCCTATTTCGGCTTTGGTATGGGCGCTGCACGCTATGTCGAGGGCAAGCGCGAAGTTAATACCCGTGATCTAGATTCCTATATTCAAAAATCGTTGTCTGGGCAGGAAACAATCTTTCAATCAGAACAATTAAACTCAAATGAAGAAGCCATTGAAACCCTTGGCCTTAATCTGCGCAGAATGCAAGGCGCTAATCGACAGAGGTTTTTATCTCGCACCGGTTTCGAACTAGATCAAATCACTGGCCCTAAAAAAAATTCCCTCATCCAGCAAGGTTTGCTTAAAGACGATGGCGAAAACCTCTCTCTTACCAGAAAAGGCCGCCACCTTGCAGATTGGGTTATCACCAAATTATTTTGAATACTTAACCTTATTTGCATACCAATTAAGGCTCATTTGTATAGAGCCGAGTAAGCACCAAATTTTCTTGAATACTTGAGCTACTTCCTTCACCTCGGTTGTTTGCCAATCGCGAGCGTAAGCGCAGTTTATGATATTTAAGGCCAGGAATAAAAAAGCAGATCGCACTTACCACACCAAAGATAAGTTGGCAATATTTAGGCCATATTGCCATCGGTATTGTCGTTAGATAAAGGGCAATTGCAGTCGGGTAAAACTCGCCACTTAGCATACCTGCTTTAGTGAAAAATACCGTCCCCGCTATGATTGCAAGAATAGGCGATAAAGTTAGTACAGGCATTCCTAATAATATTTCAGTAAAAAAAACACCCACCGTGGAGATTGCTGCAGATGCCCAAATATGGCCTACCTGCCTTTCTACAAATAATACCGGTCCCCCTTGTTTGCGCAATTCCCAAAAAATGGTGCCCCACACAATTAATCCTCCACCCCAAAGCAAGATATACCACCAAGGGCTGGTGATTCCTGTGCGTGCCATATACCAAGTTGCAACACACTGAGAAAAAATCATAACGCTATGCATCATCCAAAGAATGCCCCAGTTTTCAAGCACAATTGCGTGGTGGGTTTCTCTTAACATTCGACTAAAAAAATTAGAAAAACTTCCCAAACTTCCAGATCGAACCGAAGTCGCTTCCCCCCGAACCCAAGCTTCTAAATCAAGTGCAAGCCCCAGCGCACTTACATACCTTAAATCTGCTTGTTTCTGCAAACATTTTAAACAAATCATTTCAAGTTCTGTATCGACTTTAGGGTTTAATAATCTTGGCCTAACCGGGTCTTGCTCTAACACCAATAGCATCGTATCTACAGGCGAAGCCGCCCTAAATGGCGCCCTACCCGTTAGGCATTCATAAAGGATTACCCCTAGGCTATAAACATCGCTTGCGGGGCCTACTACCCCTCGAGTTACACTTACTTGTTCGGGGGACATATAAGAAGGCGTACCAAGAATTGCACCCGGCTGGGTAAGTTGTGTTTCAAGGTTATCATCTTGAAGGTCGAATTTTTTCGCCAAGCCAAAGTCCGTTACCAAAGGTTGATTTTCACCATCTATCATTACATTAGAAGGTTTAAGATCTCGGTGTAATACTCCTCGTTCGTGCGCATGATGAACCGCTTGGGCTACTTTTGCAACAAGGGTTGCAGCATCGCGCTGCTTGATTGGCCCGGTGCTCAAAATCGTTGCCAAGGTCTGGCCTTCAACATAACGCATACTGAAGTAAGGCTGGTTGTTAAAAATACCTGCTTCGTGAACCGGAACTATGTTTGGATGTTGTAAAAGCGCAATGGCTTTAGCCTCGGCTTTAAACCTAGCCATAACCTCGGGGCGTGCTTGCCCACCGCGCAGAACCATTTTAAG
>Ga0209284_10005928_pt1 | contig 12225 bp, 11 predicted proteins | sample FRY03_FD_187211 | JGI IMG/M metagenome (GOLD analysis project Ga0209284, IMG submission 187211) | Freshwater microbial communities from Lake Fryxell liftoff mats and glacier meltwater in Antarctica - FRY-03 (SPAdes) (version 2) | ecosystem: Environmental > Aquatic > Freshwater > Ice > Glacier... | reverse complement strand
TCCTCCTTTGGCGACACGTATATATGCAGGACCGGGATAGTCAGCGAGATCCTGGATCAACTTTGTCATCTCTGCAGGATCCGCTGGGGCAGCTACCAACATGTTCGGAATGGCGCGCATCAGCGCGAAATCATCGATTGCCTGATGGGTCGGTCCCAGAGGGGCGTAGACCATGCCGCCTCCGGATGCGACTAAACGCACCGGGAGATTGTGCAGAGCAACGTCGACGATCACCTGCTCAAGGGCGCGCCTCGTGAGAAAGGTTCCGATTGTGTGGACGTAAGGCACGTACCCTTCCAGTGCAAGTCCCGCAGCAAAGCCCACCAGATGCTGTTCCGCGATTCCTTCCATCAACACCCGCCCTGGGTGCCGCAACTTAGCAGCCGCAAGCGTGCCAGCACCTAGATCCGAACCAACGAAAACTACTGAATCGTTGGTATCAAGGAGCCCCTCGATTGCCGCGAGAGCTGCCTTACGCATCGAGCACCGCCGTACGAAGGGCACCGAGTTCCTCAGGCTTTAGGTTGGATTTATGGTGCCATGTCGGGTTGCCTTCAGCGAAGGACACGCCACGGCCTTTGACTGTGTGCGCAATGATCGCTCGTGGCCGTTGGCTGGAGCTTGGCAGCGACAGGGCGCGCTGCAGATCAGCAACATCGTGGCCATCCACCTCGGTGCAATCGAAGCCGAAGGCGCTCCACTTTGCTGCAAGCGGTTCAAGGTCCCAAACTTCAGCCACGGGGCCGTAGGACTGGAGTTTGTTGTAGTCAACAACCACCGTCAGATTATCAAGGCGGTGATGTCCTGCCGCGAGAGCCGACTCCCAGACGGACCCTTCGTCAAGCTCGCCATCTCCCATCACGACAAAAACATGGTGAGGTGAATTCGACAATCGAGCCGCATATGCCATGCCCACACCAATCGCCAACCCATGACCCAGTGAGCCTGTCGACGCTTCGACGCCGGGAATATGGCCGTACTCAGGGTGCCCTCCCAGCGAGGACGTATAGCGGCAGAAAGTTGTCAGCTCCTGGTGAGGGAAAAAGCCTTTCTCTGCGAGCATCACGTACAGGGCGATGCACCCGTGGCCCTTGCTCAGAATTAGTCGATCACGCTGGGGCAACTTCGGAAATTTTGGGTCGAATGTCATGACGTCGTCGAAAAGCACCCTAAGGATCTCGACGAGAGACATAGTAGATCCGATGTGTCCTCGGGATCCGCCTTCCAGAGCGTCGATGGCCATGCCACGAAGCATCCGGCCGCGGTCATCCAACAGGGCCACTGACATCTGGGCTGGTGCTGGATCCGCGATCATGAACTCCCTCGTTTGCGTATGACCTGTTGGACTATATCGGAGAGAGATACAGGCTCTTGGCTTGCGAGCGCAATGTACACCTTCGCCCACTTCGTGGCCTCATCTGCGAGCGTCGTATCTCCGGCTTGCAGGTTGCGCTGTGCCCGTGAAAGTGTGATTGCCGCCCACTTAAGACTGAGAAGTGGCCAAAACCGGGTTAGTCGCGCAACATCGAGATCGTAGGTAACAAACGCACCCTCAAGAAACGTCTTCGCGCAATCAACTGACCATTTAGCAAGCGGGTGCAAAAGCGAGTCGCACGTTAACTTGTGTGCGTCATCCCAGCCGAAGAATTCCAAGTCAACGCACCTCATACGCCCTGTGATTTCGTCCCACAGCAAATTATGCGCTCCGAAGTCTGAAGGGCTCAATGTAATTGCGGCTCGACCGGACTCATCACCGTCAATCCTCAACTCGAGTAATAACGGAAGAATGTGGGTCTTGGTAAAATCGGCGACGGGCCCGGGTACTGCTTGCAGGGTCTCGAACCTTTTTGCCAGTTGGTCACCGATGTCACTGATGTTGAGCACTTGATCTGTGGCCGGCATCACCTGCTCCGGCGTGACGCTCTTGCTCAAATAATGAAGTTCGTTGGCAATACCGAGCATATGCGTGACGGATTGTCGGTCAAGGGCTGGCCGGACCCCGTCGATCCAGGAGTAGATAGCCCGCTGACCGTCAGCTCCGATACCGAGTGGTTCGGCAAACCGGTCGGGCAGTTCCGGGTGGAGAAATTCCAGCGCCGAGAATTCCTGCGTCAACCGCTGGTAGCCGTCCGCCCGGGCCGAGTAGTCCTTCACCGCGTAGTCCCTCTGCTCGAACTTGACTCGGGTGATGGTGCTGTTACCTCCCACTCGAATAACCGGGGTTTGCTTGGCCAAGTTGATGATGGTCAGGGCATCGGAATCGCTCAGCATGAGGCAAGCCAGGTGGTAAGAATGGTGAAGTTCGCGGGTTGGACGGCTAGTGCGGAGTCATCGAACATACCTGCGTCCAGCTGATAGTGGAAGCGCCTGATGTCAATTGGCAGATCGGGGTGCTCAAGCACCTCAATCAGGTCATCGACGAAGGCCTCACAGCCAAGAGATGCAATTGTTCGTACTTTCTCCACCCGAGTGCTGCAGAAGTAGATGTCATCTTTGATGACGTGGCCAGGAACGATGCCCTGGTTCATTAGCCACGCTTGCGCTGGCTCACGCAGATCGCGGGCACCGAATTGCACCGGGGTGGTTGCAGTCTTGTGGCTAACGATGAAGACGCGCACATTCAGCGTTGCACACAGCTTAAGAAAGTCGCTCAGACCACCAGCTGGTCGAGCGAAGGTGAGGCCATCAGTGTAGAGAAGTGCCTGGAACCGTTGCCACTCCAAGTCGTCATCTTCAGACTTGCGCAGGAGTGTGCGAATGGACTCTCGATCAAAGAATTCTCGAGGGAGACCTATTCTCGCCGCGATGACCGGGTAGGCCGGGGTGTAGTCAATGACAGTGTTGTCTAGGTCAAGCCCGATTCGATTAGGTACCCCCATCAGAGTCCGTGGCGTTAAGGATCTCATTCATCCGTCGGATATTGAAATATTTGGACTCTGTCAGCGAATTTGGCAACTGACCGTTGGCAAAGGCACGTTGCAAATCGATGACGGCGTCATTAATTGTGAACTTAGGACGGAAGCCGATGGCATCGGCAATGCGCTCAGATGAAATTCTGTACGAGCGCGGATCTTGCGTCGGCTCGATCCGAACGTCGACCGGACCGTCGACGTGTGCAGCGACGATACTGGCGATCTCGCTGACCTTCATGTTGTCCGCCCCAACATTGAACACCTGGCCGTTGACCTTCGAAGCTGGCTGCTGGAGTACTTCGAGGTATGCACGGCACATGTCCTCGATGTGAAGGTTGGGGCGGTACTGGTCGCCCCCAAAGACTCGGATTACTTGCTCGTTCACAGCATTATTCGTGAGGATATTCACCGTGAGGTCTAGTCGCTGTCGGGGTGAATAACCGCACAGGGTCGCAGGTCGAATAACTGTAACTACGAAATCTTCACTTGCCGCGTCCAAGAGGATTGGCTCGCACATCGCTTTGTACTTGGAGTAGTCCGTCAGGGGATCAAGCGGGAGATCCTCCGTGACACGTTCTTCCTCTTTCACTCCGTATACCGATGAAGAGGATGCGTACACGAATCTGCTCACTCCGGCGGATTTAGCTGCTTGTACGAGTGGCTCAAACGCCGTGAAGTTTATCTCCTCTCCCAATTGAGGGTTGAGGTCGTAACTGGGGTCATTCGAGATGCAGGCGAGGTGGATAACGTCTGTGCATCCTCTCACGGACGCGTTCACGGTGTCTCGATCGCGGATATCTCCAACCACGAGTTCCAGCATCGGATTGTCAGCAAGTTCTCCGAAGACATCTGTGCCATACCAACAGGTATCGAGCACGCGAACTCGGTATCCAGCCTCGATTAGTGAGGGCACGAGGCGGGCTCCGACGTATCCTGCTCCTCCCGTGACGAGGACCTGTCGCGAACCATGGTTCGCCTGGTCAACTGTCATTTACACAGCTCCAATCTTCCTTCTCGCTGAATCAAATCTTGCACTTGTTTCACTACTTCAAGGTGGACAGAATTGCCTTGCTCAAGGTGGTACGGTCTAGCGACTGCTCGTTACCCAAAAATGAAACAGCCCACGCCCCAACTAAATTTCCCAAAAATCCAATGAGCACAGGGGGCGCACCCACTGCGGCCAACAACGCCGTGATGGTAAGGACCGCATCACCTGCGCCGACACGGTCCGTGACGAACGGCGCCAGTGCGGGGGCGTGACTAATCGAGCCATCCTGGGAATATAGATCAAGCCCAGCCCCACCTAGAGTGACCAGGATTCCCATCGCCCCGATCTTAACCTGCAGGGCGGGAATAAAGGTGCCGAGGTCGATATGGCGGCGGCGCACCTCAAGGCGAGCCTCAAGACCATTGAGAGTCACGAAGTCAGCCCGAGGGTACCGAGACACGCTGTTGAAACCCCTATTACCCGCATTAACCTGTGTGTTCACCGCGAGGAAAAGGGGCAAATCGGCTAAGGTCTGGATCGATGCATCGGAGATCAGACCGTGGCCATAATCCGCAACAATCACTACGTCAGCGTTTGCTGCCTTATCTCTAATCGCCTGGATAAAGTCTTGTTCAGCCTCCTGGGGTAGTGGTGAGTCGTCCATGTCATAGATCTCCAAGACCCGAGCACCAGTTCGATTGTCGATCAACCGTTCCTTGCGGATCGTTGGACGTGGATCGATGTTCACCGTGCGCAAGTCAACGCCACGTTCGCGCAGCAGGTTTAGCTCCTGATCGTTGTGGTTTACGTGGTTAATTCCGGTAATGACCGTGGTGGCGGCGCCCAGACCGGAGCAGTGCCCCGCAACGGCCAGAATGCCGCCAGCGTGCAACACCGACGAGCCACGCGAGAAACATAGGACCGGATCTTTTGATGCCTTACCAAGCGCCTCGCACTGGGTGTAGACGTCAATGATTGCTTCACCTACGACGACGACACGGAGGGCTGCAATGCGGTCGAGCCAGCCGGTAACCTCTTCGATTAAAAATTGTGCACGAATCCTGGCGATCCACTCGCTGGCAGCATCGGAGTGCCGCGGGAGATACCGGTTGATCAGTTCGGACGAGCTGAAGACGATTTCGTCAGTGTGCACCAGTGCTCCACCGAATGATTCCACGAGTTCGCGTTCCCGTCGGATATTGCCCGTGACGTCAGCATCTTCATCCACATAATCACCACCCTTGACGTAGAAGTTGGGCTTGATCGCGGATATCGCTGGTAGGGCGGTGGCATCTGGGGTGATCATGACGAAGTCGACTGACTCAAGGGATGCGAGCGCCTCTGCGCGCAGGGACTCGGGAAAGGCCGGGCGTCCGGGACCCTTGTTGACGAAACGATCTGCCGTTATCGACACCACTAGGACGTCAGCCAACTCTTTGGCATGCGCAAGATGCCGGAGGTGGCCGGGATGAAGGAGATCAAATACTCCGTGACACATCGCGACCCGCAAACCCTCAGTGCGTGTCACTTCTAGGCGCTCTACCAAGCCGTCCGCGCTGCAAATCTTTGCGTCCACACGTCGAGCAGCTTCTGAGCGTGTCACGTCTTGTCACCGAGATACGTGAACCACTCGGTCGTCGCGTCAGCGATGCTCTCCGGGTTCCACACTGGAGCATCACGCCAGTAGTCGATGTGATCCAGCATCGAGCGCACGCCGTCTTCAAAGCTGACTTCAGGCGCCCAGCCAAGAACTTCACTAATTCTCGTGGTGTCCGCAAAGGTACAGTCAGGTTCACCTGGTCGCTTAGGGATGTAACTGGACGGGCCTCCTAACATCCCAACCAAGGAGTTAATGGAATAGGTTCCACCTGAGCCGACGTTGAAACTCTGACCACGGGCATCACTGAGAGCGGCTGCCAAGAAGGCCCTCGCGACGTCGGTCACATACGTGAAGTCTCGTGTCTGGGTTCCGTCACCAACAATCGTCATCGGCGCACCAGCAAGTTTTTGTGCGAGGAAGACCCCAAACACTGCGCCGTAGGTACCCGAAGTGCGCGACCGCGGCCCATAGACATTAAAGAGTCGAAGGGCGACAACAGGGAACCCGTAGACCTGACCCCAATGCAGGGCGGTCTGCTCACCTGCCCATTTTGTGAAGGCATACGGGTACTGGGGCTGGATCTCGGCGGTTTCTGGAGTTGGGTAGGTGTCGGGAATCCCATAGCAAGACGAGGATGCTGTATAAACCAATTTTGAAACGCCCTGGCGACGCGCGACGTCGAGAACGATCACTGTTCCATCGACATTTGCTGAGAAGTAGCCCAGAGGGTTAACGATCGACGGCACGATGTCAGCCAGAGCAGCAAGATGGAACACATTGTGACAGCCAACCATAGCTTTCTGAACGCTTTGTTCGTCTTGAACGGACCCTTCAATGATGGTCAGCATTGCGCCGCTGGCTACATGGTCAAGATTGGCGCGCCGACCTGTGGACATGTTGTCAAGGACTACAACTTCGTGACCCTGATCAAGTAAGAGATCCACCAAGTGACTTCCAATAAAGCCACACCCGCCGGTCACAAGGGATCGGGTTGGTGCTGCATGTTTGTCCTGCACTATTTGGCGCCTTTCAACTGCTCAGTAATCATGTGGTTGACCATCAGGTGGACATCTTCGACCGGACCGTAAGCCCCCTTTCGAGTTGGCACGTGCACAAGAAGGTCAACCATGGTTGCTAACCGACCACCATCGAATCCGGTGAAAGCAATCGTTGTGAGCCCTAATTCCTTTGCAGCATCAACGCAAGCGAGTACGTTGGGTGAGTTTCCTGATGCTGACACTGCGATCAGGACGTCTTCTGGCCGGGCCAGGTGAATGAGTTGTCGAGAAAAAACTTGATCGAAGTTGAGGTCATTCCCCGTAGCAGTAATGATGGCCTGATTGTCGGTGAGCGCAATGACGCGCAGGGGCGGATTTACCAAGCCGCTTCCCAGCATGAGGTCTGTGGCCATGTGACTGGCTGTTGCCGCGCTACCGCCGTTGCCAACCACGAAGACAGTGGCACTTCGCACACGTGCCGCCAATAGGGCATCCGAAACGGACTTAACTGCATTAAGGTCTACTGAGTTAAGGGCGTCAATGCACTCGTCAAGGTAGGCACGTATGGTGAAGCCAGCCACAATATTCCCCTCGATCGATACCATATTTTTAACCGTATACCAGCCAAGAGATACTATCAGAGAGTTTGTTCAGCCACGCTTACACCTAGCAACGAGAGGCGACGCCCCGTTTTGTCCAGACCCAGCACGAACGGTCGCGTGATCCTTTGGGACATCGACGGGACCCTGGTGAATTCGCGAGCCTCTCGAGCAGACAAGCATGTCAAGGCGGCTGAGGTATTTCTTGGACGTGAACCGCCCATTCATGAGCGTACAGCGGGAAAGACTGACCGCCAGATTATTTCGGAATTGCTTCGTGAGAACAGAACTGAGCCCGAACTCGCAGCTGTCGTTGAAACCCTAAAGATTCTTGATTCGCTTTCCATCAAGGAGATTCGAAAATACCCCGTTTTGTGCAATCCAGGAGCCAAAGATGCCCTCGAATTGGCTAGCCGCGCCGGCTGGGTCAATGGTCTGCTCACGGGAAACACTCCCGTCCGGGCCCGCGCGAAGTTGAAATCAGCCGGTATCTGGCAGGTATTCAACCAGAACTATGCGTACTTTGGTCATCAGGCTACAAGCCGGGGCGACTTGGTGGCCACAAGCGCATTTGCGATCCGATCCGCGGGCTGTTCCATAGTCGTGATCGGCGATACTCCCCTTGATATTCTGAGCGCTCAGGAGCACGAGCTTAAAGTCATTGCGGTAGCTACCGGGCCCTACTCAGCAGCAGAATTGAGTGGCTGGCATCCCGATCTTCTCCTCAATGACTGGAAATCGGGTTGGACGTCACTTGCTGAGTTCTTGAACTCCGACCAAAACTAAGTCACTTTAGAGCGGTCTAATCATTCGAACCCAACTACCTGTCGTAGTTTCTGTCGCGAATTTCTATCACATCCTGTAGGTCACGGGGGTCGGCCCTGTCCAATCCTGGGACGGTATAAACCTTTAGCCGCGGCCGACCAACAACCTTCATGGAGGCTCGATAAAGGTGTCCGACCCTGCTGCGACAAATTTACGCGTCGAAAATTTCAAACGAAATCCGAGGGGAAATAAGACTTCATGAGGTCGAAGTAGTCGAATTCGCAATCGGCACACGGCCGAAAAAGCACTTGGTTGAATCAAAAGAACTTACGCCCTGACCTTCACTCGTAGCTTCAAGGACTTCGGACTTAAACTCAGTCTCAGCATCGTTGGAGACTGTCTTAGCCGAATCATTCTGGGGAAGAACGAATCTAAATTGCTTAACCTCAAGACGTGGATCAACGTTGTTGTACGGAGTGCATCCATGACTGAATACATCGAGAATTTTCACGACGCAGCGCCAACCTTCACTGACTTTGCTCTCACCAGCGAAATACGCATCCGTCAACTCTACCTGCCCCAAATAACCCCAGACCGATCCAAGAACAGGGTTCATCTCAATTTGGACCGAACACCGGCGCTCTCCCAAGAACTTACGTGCTAAAAAAGTAAATGTGATGATGATTAGGTACTAAAGACCCAATAGCTTTGCCTGTAAATCGAAGTCCGGTACCAACTTTCTTACGTTTTCGAATGAGCCACTAATCACGAGTTCACCGTCACGCAAATAGATCACCTGATTGAAGTTACGAATTGTTGCGAGGCGGTGAGCAATAACTATCAGGGTGACTTCGCCGACAAAGGAATCCAGCGTTTCTGCAATCGCTTTTTCAGTCTCAGCATCAAGTGCGCTCGTTGCTTCATCCAAGACAAGTAGCCGCGGTCGGCTATAAAGGCCCCTCGCAATTCCTAGACGTTGCCTTTGACCACCACTGAGCTGGACTCCATTTTCGCCAACCTCGGTCTCGATCCCTAGACGATCCCGGGACAAGAAGTCTGCGAGGTGAGCGCGTTCAAGTGCTTCCCACACAAGGGAGTCATCAATATGTTCTGGAGGGATTCCGAGAGCCACGTTTTCACGGACCGTTCCTGAAAGCACTTTGACGTCTTGAGGGACGTAGGCCATGGCTCCCGGCCACTTACTCACGACTTCCAATGGTTGCAGCCCAGCTATTTTCACGTCCCCTGAACTTGGGAGTAGCACTCCAAGAATGACGTCAGCCAGGGTTGACTTTCCGGCACCGGTGCTTCCGACCAGCGCAACCGACTCCCCTGCACCGATAGACAGTGACACATTGGAAAGTGCTGGATGATCTGCCATGGGGTACTGCGAGGAAACGTCCGTGCACTCCACCGTTGCGGAGAAACCAGGAAACTCGGCATGAATGGCTGCGTTAAATTCCTGAGCAGTCGTTTCTGAGACTTTCGCTGGAGAGTAGGTCTCCTCTGCTTCTGTCAAGGCATCCACCAAACGATAGGTATAGTCCGCCGTACCTGCTGAGTTGCGAATATTTGCCATGGCAGTCTGCAGCCGCATGAGTGAAGGGAAAATCCGCGAGGACGAGGCGAGAAAGACTGTAATGATTGCAACGGCTGAAGTAACATCACGTGTGACTGACATGAAGAAAACGAGCAGCCCACCTCCAAGGATCAGGCTGATCTCAAACACGTACTTACCGACTTGATTCAAAATATATGCATCGGCTTGAACATTGGCTGCTTCCCAACGCAAGCTTTGGAAACGGGAAATAAAAAGCCTCCGCCTGCCCGCCACCGTGACTTCACGGTAAGTTCGTAAAGCATCTTGGATTGCAACCATGCTGCCAATCTCAGCGGTGGTGGACCTCAAACCCAATGACTGCGCCCAATTCCCAAGCAACCCTTGAAGTAGAAGCGCAACTGATCCAAAGAACACGACGGTAAATAGCGCCACTAAAGGATCAACAAAAATTAGTCCTACAGCCATGCTGAGCACTAGTGCGATTTCGGCTCCCATCACAATAGACGGACCAAGTGTGCCGATTGTGATTGCGTTGATTCCAGTCGTAAGAGCAGCGGTGGTCTCTTGACTGGACCGCACTTGAAGTTCGAGCAGTGGTCGGTTGAGTAGTCGTTCCGCAATACTCCCTGCAATCAGAGCCTGGCGGTTAGCAATAAAACGGAAGATTCGACGAGTAAGGAAAAGGCTCATTATTGATTTGGCGACCAGCAGAATTGCTGCAATGAACGCCAGAAAAATGATGGCGTTGGTCCCAGTTGGTAACAAGTCTCCCAGAATCGAAATCCCGCTGACATTAAGTGGCGTACCAGTGGCTGCTCCTGCAGCCGATGCAGCAACCAGACCTAGCAATAGCACCCCGGCGAGGTCGAGAAGGGCAAGAAGCATCTGTAATCCGGTTGCGACAAAAAGGACTCTCTTATCACGATTATTCAGAAGCGCTAACGCTCGTTTTACGCTCTGTCTGACAGACATGTTCAACGCGATAGCTCCAAGGCGCGGCGCTGGGAGGTTCCAGAACTGTACTGAACTTCTCCATCCATACGCGCAGGCTACCTTTCGCTCCCTGTCAGAGAGTCGCGCAGGTTTGGTTTACTGGCAAAGGCGTGCGCCCTTAATAAAATTGCCAAACGCTAGGCTTGGGTGATTCTTTGAAGGAATACAAAGTCGGAGGAAACGTTGACGCAGGCAAAGCGGGCATTCATTACCGGGGTGACCGGGCAGGACGGCTCCTACATGGCTGGGCAACTGCTGGACAAGGGCTACGAGGTGCACGGGTTGGTTCGGCGCTCCTCTTCGTTTAATCGCGGCCGGATCGACCACTTGCATCATGACGAGCACCTGGCCGGTCAAAATCTGCACCTGCACTACGGAGACGTGACCGACGCAGCCCGGATGCATCAATTAGTCTCTGAATTACGGCCCCATGAGGTCTATAACTTGGCGGCTCAGTCCCACGTACGGGTGTCTTTTGACGAGCCGGCCTATACGGCGCAGGCGACTGGGGTTTCGACTTTGAACTTGCTGGAGGCGATTCGTTCGGTTGATAAATCGATTCGGTTTTATCAAGCTTCGACTTCTGAGATGTTTGGTGCCTCCCCTCCCCCGCAGAATGAGGACACGCCTTTTTATCCTCGTTCGCCCTATGGTGTTGCAAAGGTGTATTCGTATTGGATTACCAAGAATTACCGTGAGGCCTACGACATGTTCGCGGTGAATGGGCAGCTGTTCAATCACGAGTCGCCTCGTCGCGGTGAGACGTTTGTTACCCGCAAGATCACCATGGCAGTGGCAAATATTGTGAAAGGGACCCAGAAAGAAATCTGGATGGGCAACCTTGATTCGATTCGAGACTGGGGTTACGCGCCCGAATACACCGAGGGCATGTGGCGCATGCTGCAGGCGGACACGCCGGATGACTTTGTGCTCGCTACCGGTTCGGCTTACACGATAAAAGACTTCCTGGAATTCAGTTTCGCCCACGTTGGGCTGGATTGGGAAGACTACGTTCGCTTTGACCCCAAGTTCTTGCGGCCTACCGAGGTCGACGAGTTGATAGGAGATGCTTCCAAGGCCGAGCGGGTGCTGGGTTGGAAAGCGTCGGTGTTGCCTCCCGAGCTTGCTCGAATCATGGTCGACGCTGATATTGCTCGCCTTGAGGGTGCTCCTGAAGGACAGTTTTAATTGAGTGTGTTTGTGACTTCATGCGTGCACTGATCACCGGGGTGTCGGGACAAGACGGCACGATTCTGGCTTCCATGCTCGCCTCCCAGGGGTATTCCATTGTGGGAATGGTCAAGCCAGGAACACAATATTCGCGGTTGTTGCGTTACGTTCCCAGCGTTGAGATCGTTGAGGTTGATCTGACCGATCACGCTGGAATTCGATCCGTGATTTCCTCGTTTTCTCCGAGTCACATGTGGAACTTCGGTGGCTTCACTGCTCCTGGCGACTCGTGGGATCACTCCGAGGAGGTCTTCTCGGTCAACGTTGACTCGGTTCGAGTGATGTTGGAAAGCCTTCAGCGTGTGAGTGACTCACCTCGATTCTTCCAAGCTTCATCGGCGTCGATCTTTGAAGGAGTGGACCGAGCTCCTCAAACAGAGTCCATGCAACCTGAGCCCAAGAGCCCCTATGCCGTTTCCAAACTTGAGTCAATGCAACTAGTAGCGGCCGCTCGGCGTGATCTGGGGCTTTTTGGGGTTTCTGGGATCTTCTACAACCACGAGTCACCTTTGCGCGGTGTTGGTTTTGTCACGCGCAAGGTGAGTCAGGCTGCAGCCCGGATTTCAGCCGGATTGCAGG
>Ga0209284_10005926_pt1 | contig 12230 bp, 10 predicted proteins | sample FRY03_FD_187211 | JGI IMG/M metagenome (GOLD analysis project Ga0209284, IMG submission 187211) | Freshwater microbial communities from Lake Fryxell liftoff mats and glacier meltwater in Antarctica - FRY-03 (SPAdes) (version 2) | ecosystem: Environmental > Aquatic > Freshwater > Ice > Glacier... | reverse complement strand
TGTACTCAAAATATATTCAGTTATAAAAAAAGAATATTCTTTACTAATAACTTAGTATATTATGCTACTTAAGGAAACGAGTACATAATCTTTTTAATCTCTCAATATTATTAAAATCTCTAAAACTTTTCTAAATAATTAATTATGTACTCAAAATATATTCTCTTATAACTTATTAAAATATATAGTAATATCACTTAGTATAATTATGCTACTTAAGGAAACGAGTACATAATCTTTTTAATCTCTCAATATTATTAAAATCTCTAAAACTTTTCTAAATAATTAATTATGTACTCAAAATATATTATCTTATAACTTATTGAAAATATATAGTAATCTATTAGTATATTATGCTACTTAAGGGAAACGAGTACATAATCTTTTTAATCTCTCAATATTATTAAAATCTCTAAAACTTTTCTAAATAATTAATTATGTACTCAAAATATATTCTCTTATAACTTATTGAAAATATATAGTAATCTATTAGTATATTATGCTACTTAAGGAAAACGAGTACATAATCTTTTTAATCTCTCAATATTATTAAAATCTCTAAAACTTTTCTAAATAATTAATTATGTACTCAAAATATATTCTCTTATAACTTATTAAAATATATAGTAATATTACTTAATATAATTATGCTACTTAAGGAAAAACGAGTACATAATCTTTTTATTTTCTTAAATTTATTAAAATCTCTAAAACTTTTCAAAATAAATAATTATGTACTCAAAATATATTCTTAATTAAATAAAATATTCTCATTTAACTCACTTAGTATATACAATGTGATTCTCATTGTATATTATGCTACTTAAGGAAAAACGAGTACATAATCTTTTTATTTTATTAATATTCTTAAAATCACTAAAACTTTTCTAAATAATTAATTATGTACTCAAAAAATATTCTTTTTAAAATACTATCTGATATCTTAGTATATTTATACACTACTTAATGAAAAACAACTACGTAATCTCTTTATAATATTTTCTAAATAATTAATTATGTAATCAAATATATATAGTAAGTTTTATAAAAATAACCATATCATATTATACTACTTAAGGCAATCGAGTACATAATCTATTTATTTTCTTAAATTTATTAAAACTTTTAAAATCTTTCTAAAAATTAAATTATGTACTCAAATGTATTCTCGTATAATCTTATTAAAATAAATAGTAATCACTTATCATATTATACTACTTAAGGAAAATCGAGTACATAATCTTTTTATTTTCTTAATTTTCTTTAAATCTCTAAAACTTTTCTAAATAATTTTTTATGTACTCAAATGTATTCTCTTATAATATTTAAAAATACATTATGAATCACTTTGTATATTACGCTACTTAAGGAAGTCTATTACATAATCTTTTTATTTTATTTAAATCTCTAAAACTTTTCTAAATAATTTTTTATGTACTCAAAATATATTATCTTATTAAAAATAGAATATTCTTTATCATCTCTTAGTATATTATGCTACTTAAGGAAAATAAGTGCATAATTAAAATTAAATAATGTACTATAATGACATTCTTTTCACTTAAAAAAGTCTACAATATTAATAATTATAGTATATTAAATGTCAATAGAAGATATTAGTTATCTTAAAAATAATAGTATTAAACAAAGTTTTACATTTTTAATTGACAGTAAAGATCGTGATAGAAATATATATCCATCTCCTAATAATTATGTTGTTGATTTCGTAACACCTTTTAAAAATATTATTGGTATGGAAATTATAGATGCAAGTATTCCAAGAACAATGTATAATGTAGATGTTGAAAATAATACAATATATTATTTTATAGGAAAAGACGATGAAGAAACATTAATTAAAGATGGTATATATGAAAAAAATAATAGTTATTTACATTTAATAAATGTTAATAATATAGGCAATAAAATATCTCAAAACGCATTAAATCTTTCAGATGGTATGTATGCTTCTTTAAGTGATAGTATAAATTTATATAATATTTATAATAATGATAGTGATATCGGAGGTAATTTAAAAGGAATTACATTCTCATTAACATTAAAAGCTAATGCATCTTATAAACCTAATATTGGAGATGATAACTCATATAATATATTAGACTTTCGATATAATCACCTTATAAATGAGAATACATCTTTACGTAGTCCAATTATAATAGAAATAATAAAACAACCCCCCGCAACATTAAATGATACATATATTTTTGATATTAAGTTTAGAATAGGAAATGAATTAAATACATTATTAATACAAGACCTTGATTTGAGAGTTTTTACACATATTAGTTGGTCTATTTCATCTGAAAATGAATGGAAAGTATATATTAATGGTATAACAAGTTTATCAAAAAGTTATAATTCAACACAATCTATAAAAAATGTATTTTATACACATAAATATATCGGGAAAAAATATAATGTAGATCAAATCAACGGTGATTGGTTTTCAAATAATGCTTTAATAAAAAACTTTAAAATATATAATAAAGTTCTCATACCAGATGAAATAATACAATGTATGAATAATGAAAGTATGAAATTTTTACCTATTTGGTATAAAATGAATGAAGAATTAGATAATAATATAATAGAAAATGAAGGATATAATAAATTAATAGATTATAAAGATATATTTAACAAGATAATGATTTATCCAGGTGATTATACTCTGAAAACCTTTTTTAGTAATTATGATGAAATACAAGATTTTGAAATAGGTTTTAAAAAACATTCTGAACCATCTGAATTAACAAACTTAATGGATATCTATTCTAAACTTCCTTTTATATTAGATATGAAGAGATCGACTATTTCAGAAAACGTAGGATTTGACTTATATAATTCTAGTAATACAAATAATAGATATGCTTATAAAAAGATATATGATAATTCTATTATGAATAAAATATTTCACAGTATATTAAATAATAATCAAAATAAAGAATTTAATAGTGTTAATGTTGATAAATATATTATAATATCTCCAGGTATTGTTTATTTTATTGGTAACAAATACATTATTATGAGATGTCCTGAAATTGAAGAACATTTATATAGATCATTGTCTTATTCAAAGGTTTCTCTTGGTTTAGCTAAGTTTCGTGTAGATAATATAGGTATTAATAATGAAAAACTAAGTATAACAAAATTACCTGTTAGAGAGTTTCATCCAATTGGTAAATTATCCAGAATGACATTAAAATTTGAAACAAATAATGGTACATTATATGATTTTAAAGGTGTAAATCATAATATCGTATTCGCTATATATTATTATGAACCTATTCAGAAAAACTTTCCTACAGGTTCAGTATTAAATCCAGAATATAAGATGAATTATATCGAATATCAATATAAACAAGAAGATATTGAAGGTGATGATGATGATGAAGATGAAGAAGACTTCTCGAGAGATAATATAGAAACATATATTAAAAAAGAAAAAGAATATGACGAAGATGGTATAAAACTACAAGAATATAATAAATTTTTTAATATTAATGATATTTTTGAATAATATTAGGTCTGTAATATTGAAAGTAATTCATTCACTTGTACGGTTCGTAAATTATCACTATTTAGATCATTTAAGAATACCTTCTTTTTATCACTCTCAATTTTATCACAAGATTCTAATAATACCTTTATTTTCTTTTTTTCATCTGCTGATACAGGTATTATTGGATTTTTCGCTTCATTTGATTCTTTAGGTGTCGCAAAAGTTACAGTTTCACCGCCTTTATAACCTGAACCAGCAGTATCTATTTTAACACTTTTTATAATTCCATCTTTCATAACTGCTGTTCCTGTAGCTATAATTCCACCAACTCCAGGTTTTTCAAATGTAACGATTGGTGCGAATACATAACCACTTCCTCCTTCAGTAATTTTTACAGATGAAACACCGTCAATAATTATATCTAATTCCTTATTATCTATTTTTACCTTTTCTGTTCCATTATAACCTGAACCAGGGATTATTATCTTAATATTTTTCATTTTCTTATCTTCAAATATAATTTCACCTGTCGCTTTTACTCCTGTTTTATCTGTTGGTTCAGGGAAAATTAATTTACTTTTATCGTCTATAGGAGTTTCTATATCATCTAATGATTTTATATCAATACTTGTTATAGAACCTATAATTACTTCCCCTTTTGCTGACTTCTCAACAACTGTTTGATTAGTTGTAGTTTCCGTATCTGAGAAAAGTTCTATATTATTCTTAAAAATACAATTATATAATATTATCATGAAAATTGTAATAGCAAATATCAGTGACATATTATTAAATAAACTTTCATAATCAAAGTTTTTCATCATTTAATCTCTTTATACTAATATATTATAATATTAATAATTATAATTATAATATACATATATAGATATTATGACTGAATTAAATTTATTATATGGTGCTGAAGAAAATATAAACTCTATATCAGATATAGAAAAAAAAGACACTGCATATTCTTCAAAAATATCAGGACATCAAATACATAAAATGGCTTCTCAACAAGATTCTTCCAATGATGATATAGTATCACAGCAACAACAACAACAACAACAAATACAACAAATGCAACAAATACAACAAATACAACAAATGCAACAAAAGCAAAAACAACAAAATGAAATAAAAAATCAATTTCAACAATCAGACAATATGTATAACCAAAGACGTTTTGAATATACTTTCCTTGATAGAATGAATATGAAAAAGTCAGAGGTTTTAAAACTTGCATTATTTTCTTTAGTAATTGTACTTGGTATTTCAATAGATAGATTAAGTACCTACTATATATCAAAATATATAGGTGATAATGTTTTAACAGACTTCCAAGAGTTTTTATTAAGATTTAGTTATCCTATAGCTATATTCTTGTTATTATGGACTTTTAAAGCATTATAATTATTTTTTTAATATTTAATATTTATAAATGGGAATTCTTAGTATTTCTAATATAATATATATGATAATAATATTATTATTTTTAATTAATTTAATAATCAATTTAATACATTTGTTAAACTTTATAAATAGTAGATTTATATTAAACACTTCGCCAATTAGAAGTGAAGCCCCGAGATATGATAGTTTAAACAATACATATTGTGAAGAGAAAGAATATACAATATCACGAATATATATTTGTTTCTTAGTATTTACTATATTATTTATTATATTTTTCGGTAATACTATTGCGAATAAATTAAGAGGATTTAATAATAATAAAATGATAAATGAAATTGAAATTTTCGGATATGATAAATATTTTAATATGTCTATAAAGTCTGAAACAGAATATAATATTATAAATACACTTAGATTATACATATTATTTTCTTTTATATATTATCTTTCTATTATTCTCTATTCAAATAATGGTTTCAATAAAACAGAGAGTGACGTAAAAGAAAATATGAAATTAATAGACGATATTGTTAGAGAAAACAGAATATGTGAACTTTATAATATATTAATCAAAAATGATTATAAATCTCCAATATACAAATTATACGAATATGTAACCAAATATCCAAGTTCAGATAAAACTGAACTATTATTCACATATATTTTATCTACTAATGTTTCATTTTATCACGATAATTTAAAAATGTCTATGTACCAAGATGATGAAGTTGATGAAGATAAAAATAAAGATAAAAATAATAATATTTGCGAAAAATCGTCGAATTGCTTTTTTATATCATTATCAAATTTTAAGAAGAACCTTATATTTCCAAAGTTTGAAGATATATTAGATAGAGTAAGAATATTAGAAAATATGGACGCAACAGAAAATGATGTTAGGGCAAACTATGAAAAAATACGAGAAAATATAAATACGTATTCACATAATATTACAAAAAATAAAGATTATAATACAATTTTATATAAATTTAATTTAATATTTGCATCTATCCCAGCTATAATACTTTCACTTATTGCTATTATATTCTTTGTATTTTTTGAATGGACTTTTTTAAATGTTTTAATAAATGATTATTATAATGATATAGATGATTATTTGAATGACGGAACAATTACATTTATAATAAGTATAATATATTCAATAATAGTTTTTACAATTGCTATAATTATTAATTTATAAATATAGATAAAGGTTATAAAACATTTTAATTATTATGAGATTAATATTAAATGATATAAATGACTATATTGTAGATAATGTGATAAAATATATAATTATATTTATAATAATTATTATAATAATACTTACAATTATATGTATTGTAAACTTTAATTTATATAGTTTATACAGTGTTAATGCAATATTTAAAGAGAATATATATGAAACCTCAATATTCTTAAAACTTAAAGATGTTTATAATTTCATGTTAATAAATTATATATACAAAATGAGTAAAAAAAAAGATGAAAAAATGAAGCTAAAACGTATTGAAGAATCAACAATAGATGACTATAATATACAATATTTTAATAAAGATATCGATAAGATATTATTACATATACAGATAAAAGATATTTATAGAAAACCTGAGAATAATGAGATAATTGAACTTTCGCAAAATGAAGCAAATATGTTAAATAGTTTAATTCTAACAAACAATAATTTTATAATATTAAAGTCAGATTATATTGATAATAAAAATATTAAATATTATAAATATGAAGCAATATATTATATAAATGAAGATAGTTTGTATAATATACCAGAATTATATGATAATAAAGCATCATATTTATATTTACACATTTCTAATAAACTTTACGAGTTTATATTATTATTAATACTTCTAATAATAATTATCGTATTTTTAGTATTAATATTCGAGACTTATATATTATTAGTAAATTATCTAATTAAAGAAGATACTCAAGGAACAAATATAATATATTATTTAGTTCAAAATAAAATGGAATATATTATTGTATTAGCATTAATAATAATATTTTGTATATCACATAGTATTATTTATAAAAATATCTTTATAGATAATGTATATAATAGAATATATAATGGTATTTATTTGGAATTAATTAAACCTGATGATTATGTAAGAGGTGAAATAGAGAATGTATATACTATTATAAATATGGAATCATTAAAAGATAATAAGGAAAAATTATATAAAAATAATTTTTTTATATTAAAAAGTCTATCTAAATATAATGTCAATACGATTGAAGAAAGTATAATTGACATAAATAATGAAGAAAAAAAAGAGAAACTTGATAAATATTTAGAATTATGTCTTAAAAAAAATAAATTATTTAAAATATATAATTATGAAAGAGAACCACAAATAAAAAAATATTTAGAGCATATTCTAAATAAAAAAATCGATAAAAATATAACATTAGATTATATTTCTTCAAGTTTATTCATATATATAATATATTCATATTTTATTCATAATAACGAGGATGACCCTAATATAATTAATAAATTAAATAAAATATTATTTAATGAAAGAGTAATTATAGGAGACTATAAAATAGACGAGGATATTGAATATACATTATTATTGCGTTCATTATTAAATGCTAAGTTGGATAATCTTAAAATAGAAAGTGATATAAATAGTATAAAAGATAAGGTTATTGAGAAATACGAAGAATATTATAAACAAAATCAAGATTTATATAAAGAAGATGAAAATATTAAAAGTTTATTGATAAAATTATCTTCGGAAAATATAAAAGATAAAATTAAATTAAAAATAGATAATTTTTGTGAGTTTTTAAAAGAAACTAATAATAAAATAGACTTTGGTAGACCTGTATATTATTTTAATTTATATCTGGCTTTAGAATTAACTATTTGCTTTGTAATAATTTTATTAATTTTAATAATTATTTATAAGTATAGTGGTGATGTAAAAATTAAAAAAACTTTAACTATAATTATGATAAATATTATAATTATTTTTGATACCCTCTACGAAGCAATATTGGGTGTTATTTAAAATATTAATAATTTATAAAGTAGAATAACAATAATATGACAGATAAAGAAAAAAAAGCTGGTATATATGAATTTATATTTACAACATATGCTATATTAATATTATTTATGATAATTATTTTATGTCTCAATAATTTTTATAACTTATTAATTTTTTTAGGAGACGACGATGAAAAAATTATAAAAAACGCAAAATTTAATGATAAAATAATTATAAAAGATTTATTTGGATTTAAAATAGTAAATTATTATATAAATAAAGCAGAATACAATAAATACCCTAATACTTTTTGTAATTTATCATTAGATATTAATGAAACTATATTACAGTTTTTTACAATAATATCTATAATTATAGCAATTATCGTAACATTATTATTTATTATACAATCTATATCTCGTTCTATAAATTATGATAAAGATATTTTTGATACATTTAACTTATGGTATATTTATAAAAGTTTTACTGTACTTGTGATTATCAGTATAATTCTTTTGTTTGTAATAATTATTTATAGAATTAGTAATAATAGTGAAGTTGATGAATTAATGAAAAATATTAGAAAACTTTATATTTTTGACAAAGACGATCATGATGATTTATATCTACATAATAAAATAAGACGTGATTTCGATAAATTAGATGAAAATATTAAAATAAATGTTAAATTATCTTTGGAAACAATAAGTAAATATAATATAGACAAAATAGAAAACGATAATCCTTTCTTAAATAATTTATATGAGTTGTGTAAAAAATTACATCATAAAGATATAGAGAAGTCTGATATTGATGTATTTAAGACTTTTAGCAAAATTATTAATAATTACAGTAATACTGTTAATAATGAAAATAAAAAAAAAGATTATTTTAAAGATATATTTACTATAGACTTTAATAATGAAAAGTATAATAATAAAGATGTAGATATTATAATATTATCATCTTTATTACAATCTAAATATCTACATGAAAATGATGAAAATGATAATAAAGATTATATAAGTATTCTTAAAAATGAAGTAGGTAATGAAAAAATAGAGGATAAAATAAAATTAATAAATATTATGAAAAGTTCTAAAAGAATTGTATTTAATGATATTATATTAATATTTATAATAACATTTATTTTAATATTTTGCTTTATAATTCTTTCATTGACATTATACTATATAAAAATAGATAATATTGATTGTAATATCAAGTATACGAATTCTTCTACTATATGGACTTTAGATAAAATAAAACCAATATATACAAAATTATGTCAAATTGTTAATGATATATTTAATTATATTAAAGTTATATTATAATATTATATTTAAGGAATTACTAAGAATGAGATATTAAATGGAAAATAAGTATTTACTAAATATTAAAACAATACAAGCATCAACATTTAAACAAGTAATTGATGCTTTGAAAGAGATTCTAATGGATGTTAATTTAGAAATTGATGAAACAGGTATAAAAATTGTAGCAATGGATAATACACATATTGTTCTAATACATCTCAAACTTGAAGCTGAAAAGTTTGAAATATATGAATGTGAAAAAAAAATATATGTTGGAATAAATATGTTGCGTCTCCATGCTTTGATAAAGACAATTACAAATAATGATATTCTATCGTTATATATATTAAAAGATGATCCTAATCATTTAGGAATATCAATAGACAATAATGATAAAAATTATAAAACAAATTATAAGTTATCGGTATTAGATATAGATGTTCTGAATATTCAAATACCACCTGTAGACTTCCATACAATTATTAATATGCCTTCTTCTTATCTTCAAAAAATTATACGAGATATGCATAATCTTGCTGAGTTTATTGAGTTTAGAAATATTGGAGATAAATTAATATTAAGTTGTAAAGGAGACTTTTGTCAACAAGAAACAATTTTAGGTTCTGAAAAGTCTCAGGCAATTACAATAACAAAAAATAATAATGAAGAAGAACATGAAATAATACAAGGTATATTTAGTTTAAAATATTTATCTATATTTACAAAATGCACTAATCTTTCTAATACTGTTGAAATATATCTTAAAAATAATTATCCAATAATTCTTAGATATACTATTGCATCTTTAGGAGAAATAAAATTATGTTTATCGCAACAAGATGTATCATAACATTATAATATGCTATATATAAAAAATACTATGTTTTTTGTAATTTTGGGTATAAAATATATTTATAATATATATTTTGTATTTTACATAATGTTTTTATTAAAACCTTATATAATTCATCAATGCATAAAAAATAATTATTGGAATATATAATATCTTTGTCATTTATAATATAATTAATTTGTTTTTTTATTTCTTCGAATATACTTATAAGTTTATTCATATTATCTAAAATATTATACAATTTCCTTAAGTAATATAAAAGTAATTTTTAGAAGTCAGCTTCTAAATCAAACTTTCGTAATTCCATAAAGTCTTGTTTTCCTCCAACATTAGCTTTACTATATTGTGATACACGACTTTCAAAGAAGTTAGTTTTTGATTCTATTGAAATACGTTCCATAAAAGGGAAAGGATTTTGTGAGTTCCATATTTTATCATAATTTAATTGTGTTAATAGTCTATCAGCAACAAACTCAATATATACAGACATTAGTTCTGAGTTCATTCCTAACATAGAACATGGGATACTTTCTATAATAAAGTTCTTTTCTACATCTACAGCTTCTTTAACAATTTTATGAACCTCTTCTTGAGATAGTCTATTTTCTAATTTTGAATATAGTAAAATAGCAAATTCAACATGCATTGCTTCATCTCTACTAATTAACTCGTTTGAAAATGATAATCCTTGCATTATACCACGTTCTTTTAGCCAAAAAATACTACAAAATGCACCGCTAAAAAATACACCTTCTACAAGAGCAAATGCAAGTAGACGCATCGCAAATGTAGACTTAGGATCTTTGTCATTTATCCATTTAAAACACCATTCTGCTTTCTTCTTGATACACGGCATATAATTAATAGCATTAAGTGTTTCGCTTTTTTCTTTAGAATCTTTAAAATATGAATCTATTAATAAAGAGTAAGTTTCTGAGTGGATATTTTCCATTGACATTTGAAATGAATAAAAAAACTTTGCCTCGAGTACTTGAACCTCGTTTAAAAATCTTTCTCCTAAATTAATATTTACAATTGTATCACTTGAACTAAAAAAAGCCAATATATGTTTAATGAAATATCTTTCATTATCTGTTAGTTTATTAAAGTCTTCAAGATCTTTACTTAAATCTAATTCTTCAGGAGTCCAAAATACACTAACAGCATTTTTATACATTTTCCACATATCATTATGTTGTATAGGGAATATAGTTAAACGGTCTGAATTCATCAAAATAGGTTCATCAATATCTGTCATATTATACTATATATATATTATATTTTTATATATATATTTAAAAAAAATCATTATTCATTAAAATCTGTATTAAATTGTGAATATGCTGTGTTACCTACTACACCAACACCTGTAGCAGCTGCTATAGGTTTAAAAATGATGGATAAAGCCAACCATATCCACGATGAAATCATTATTACAAAACCAAAAATTATCATACCCAAACCTATATAATAATATTGATTACCTGTTGTAAAGTCATTTGGATTTAAAGGGTCATATAGAATTTCAACACTTTGTCCTTTATTAACAGTACTTGAAGAAGTATATGCGTTATTATAATCCTTACCAGCTACAATATAAGATACTGTTACTTGACATGTTGTAGATGTTGATTTATTATTTTTTTCATTTGTGTTTGTTGCTGTTACACAATCAGAACTTTCAACAACTCCAGGTGTTGTTTTTGTTTTTTTGATATTTATGTCTTTCACCCAAAATCCAACAAGTATCATAATAATAGCTATGAACGTAAATGATAGAGCATATAATACACTATATATTATACCAATCGTTGCTGATGTATCGTATATAGGTTTTAATACATCTTCGTTCTTTTTAATATCATTAATAACATTTCCAACTAAACCATCACCACCTTTTTTCTTCATTCTAATTAATATTTAGAAATATAATAATAATAATTATGAAGAACATAGAATACAAGTATCATCGTTATCTTCTTTGCATTTCATTTTTCTTTTAGCAAAGTCTGGATCAATAGTAAATTGTTGTGTTTTTGCTCTTGGTTTTGTACGAAGATAATATGAACCTGTTTTTAAACCTTTTGAATGTCCATAAAAATGCA
>Ga0209284_10005925_pt1 | contig 12231 bp, 13 predicted proteins | sample FRY03_FD_187211 | JGI IMG/M metagenome (GOLD analysis project Ga0209284, IMG submission 187211) | Freshwater microbial communities from Lake Fryxell liftoff mats and glacier meltwater in Antarctica - FRY-03 (SPAdes) (version 2) | ecosystem: Environmental > Aquatic > Freshwater > Ice > Glacier... | reverse complement strand
AATCGTGCAGGATTCACCAGCACTGCCACAGGAGACCCCATTATCTCCACGGACGGAACGGACACAAATATAGGACTCATCCTCAAAGCTAAGGGGTCAGGGAGTTTATCTTTAGATGCGGGAACCTCAGGAGGTATTAATCTAAACGCATCATCCTCATATGCTATTCATGTTAGAAGAGCAGCCTCTGTAACAGGAACGTTAACAGGCACTGCCGCTAAGACGGGCGCATTTGTTAATCTAACCACGGGAGCTGTCACAAACACTGGTAGTCTGTCATCCGGCACCACCTCATTAGGAGGCCTGACCACTACAGACACCTCAACATTTGACTTTCTTCCCACCGGGATGATATGCTGGATAACTCCGGGACAGGATGGAACAGGGTGGTTAGAATGTGGAGGACAGGCCATTAGTAGAACAACATATGCCACCTTATTTAGTACTATTGGCACATTGTATGGGGTGGGGGATGGTTCCACTACATTTAACGTACCAGACATGAGCAGAAGAACCCTTATAGGCGCTGGAGGGACAGCCGTATCAGGTCCTGCCAACACTGTAGGTGCTACAGGAGGTGCTGAATCACACACCCTCTCATCTTCCGAAATGCCTGCCCACAATCACACGGCAACAGCGAATAATTTTTTAATTAATGTTTCTGATGGGGGAGGCATTGGAGGATATATATCTGTCACGTATCCTGCTTCCACGTCCACAGGCGGGGGAGGAGCTCACGATAACATGCAACCATCAATTGCGCTATTTTGCGTTATAAAGAGTTATTAGGAAAAATTAATGTCAAATTTTCTTGGAAATCCAAAAGTTCAATTCTTTGATGCAGAAGGAGCATTCCTTGCAGGAGGAAAGTTGTATTTTTACGAACCCTCCTCAGTCACCCTCACTAACACATATCCCACTTTAGCAGATGCTGATGCCTTAACCAACCCTAACGCCAACCCCATTATATTAGATAGCCGAGGGGAGGCAGTGGTGGTTACGGCGGATTCTGTTAAAATGTCCCTATTTGACTCTAATAACGTTCTAATATACACTGTCGACAACGTAGGAGAAGCGTCTGGCACCGGTAATAATGCTGTCTTCTACGTTGAGGAGGAAGCCACAACGAGCTATTTCACTATCACCAGTGGGGCATCAGGGAACGCTCCCTCTATAGCCATCACTAGCTCTAGTGCAAACAAGGGGATGAAAGTTGAAACTAAGGGAACGGGAACGTTAGAGTTGAGTGGAGGGTCCTCAGGAGAAGTGGTGTTTGGCAACACCTCCACAGGAGCCATTGCTTTTAACTCGGACACCACATTCCATAGCAACCTATCGGTGTCTGGAACTTTCTTGTCCAATAATGCAACCCTTTCTGGAACGCTATCTGGAACAACCCTCAGTGCAGGAGCAATGGCAGCCGGGTCTCTGAGCGCACAGGGGTCTGTGAAGGTTTTGTTATCGGGATACATCATTATGTTTGCAGGCGCTTCTGTTCCCTCCGGGTGGGTGGAGCTCACTGGTCAAGCTATCAGTAGGACGACATATGACGCCTTATTTGCACAAATAGGCACCACCTACGGAGCTGGGGATGGGTCGACAACATTCACCTTACCAGACATGAGGAGAAGGGTTGCGGTGGGTAGAGGGGGAACAGGCACTTTCACTCTAGGCAATACGGCAGGCAACGTGGGAGGGACCGAAACTATCACTCTCGCCACAAGTGAACTACCTGCTCATACACACACAAACTTTGCAGGGACCAGTTCCTCATATGCTAGTGGAGGAGGCATCACCTTAGGCAACAGCCTATCGACAGAGACATCTGGCTCCGCTGGGTCTGGAGGAGCGCACAGTAATGTCCAACCCTCCATTGTGATGATGTATATAATGAAGCTTTATTGAGGAAATGGTATGCCATATTATTTAGGGTCTCCCAAGATGCAGCAATTCGCATCCATTACAGCAGAGTATTTAAGTGGAGGAAAGCTATACACATATTCTCCCGGCACTACGACAAAGATGGTTTCATATAGAACGCCTACGGACGCCTCCGCAGGGGAGAATCCCAACAGCAACCCTATAATACTTGATAGCAGGGGGGAGACTGATGTGTGTTTTAACTCCTCCGCGAAAGTGGTGCTATATGACAAGGACGACAATCTAATTTGGTCCGTGGATAACATATCCTCTTCTGGGTTCTCAGGGAACGACGTTGTAGCCTTAACAGTGGTTGCAAACACAGAGAACCAAGTTACAATGACAAATGCTGTCTCAGGGTCTTCCCCTATAGTGGAAAGCTCGGGCACAGGCGCGAATGTGTCATTGAATGTCACCTGCAAGGGGTCTGGGACGTTAGCCTTAGGAGATGCCACTGGAAACCTAGAAATTGCCCTCACCTCCTCAGGAAGCGTGTCATTTAAGAGGGATTCCACAACAGCTGAAGACATAGTTGTCAGTGGCAATTTAACGTCCGCTTCGGCGGTGCTGACAAACACCTCGGCAGCTGCCACCACCATGTCTGGGACGGCCACAGTGACAAGTGTGACAGCTTCAGGTAATGTAAGTTTTTTACCTACGGGATGTGTCATGTGGTGTGCTGTATCGACAATTCCCGCAGGGTGGTTGTCATGTAATGGGCAACTCGTTAGTAGAACAACATATGCAGCATTATTTGAGGTGATAAACACCGTCTACGGAGCTGGGGATGGGTCGACAACATTCGCCTTGCCAGATACAAGAAGACGTGCTATAATGGGTAAGGGAGGGACAGCCGTATCAGGTCCTGCCAACACCTTAGGTGCTACAGGAGGAGCTGAAACACACACCCTCTTATCTGCCGAAATGCCTGCTCACACCCACACAAATAGCAAAATTGTGTATGCCTCAGGATTCACTGGGTCTTCTGGAAAAGCTAACGCCAACTCGACATTTGGTAGCGACACGGGCACTACTGGGGGAGGAGGAGCACATGCCAATATGCAGCCCTCAATGGTTATGACTTGTTTAATTAGAGCACGTTAACTCGTTGGGAGAAACACGTTGGAAATCCGGACAGCAACACAAGCATCTATTGACCGCTTCTTCAAAGAGGACCCTCAATTAGCCTATTTAGGACTTTCTGATGAGGAACTCTCTTGTATGTTTCAGAACGAAACGTACAAAATGAACAATTATTCTACATATTTGTCCGTACAAAAAGACGACAAAATGGTGGGGCTGCTGAAATATGAATGGTTTACGACACATTGTATTAATTTCCACATGTATATAGCAACGAACATGAGGGATAAACGCTCCCTGCTGCCTATAAGTCAGGCAATAAAGAATTATTGTGTAAACGAAATAGACGCAATGAAGGCTATATTAATGGTGCCTTCAACGTGTGAACACATACACAACTTTGTAGAGCGTTGGGGATTTAAGAAAGAAGGTGTCATTACAGATTGTTATCAATGGCGACAAGAGACGGTGGATTTAATAATCTACGGCATAAACATATCAAGGAAAACATAGTATGTCAACTCCCGGCGGTGGTGGCTTCGAGAAGCCCAATAGAAAGGAATTTAACCCTAGTGCAGGCACAGGTCAAGGGGTGGGTAGTGCCACCATCCGGAAGGGCGCTAAAGGTCGTCCAGACGAGCAAGTGGCTCAAATGAACGTTAGTCAGGCTCTTGAGTGGTTTAAGCAGGCAGGAGCTGCTCAAGTTGCTGGATATACAGAAGGACTCTCTTATTACGAGAAGGCAATGAAGGGTGCTGCCTTAGAAGTGACGGCTGGATATAAAGAAGCCAACCAAGTGTTAGGCACATTGTCTTATTCCTCCAATCAAGCCATTAACGAACAGATGAGAATGATGGGGCTCGACCCAATTTCCAACTCTGTTAATATGAAACGAGAGGCTAAAGATAGAGGATTGTCAGCAGACGTTCAAGCACAAGTGGCAGCAGCTGAAAAGATTAAAGACCCAATAGCAAGGGCTACTGCTCTCCAAGATATGGGAGCGCTGATTAGTAAAACAACGGCAGACAACATAACTAAAAGTGAAGCTCTTATTAAGCAATCATCAGAAACATTCACGTCAGCGGATGCGTCTAATCTGGCTTTTCTCAAAAGAACAACCCCCTCTTATGCCGACCAAGAAGGATTTAGAATAGCCGGCGTAGACTTAGGTTTGATGAATCCCGGTAGTGGAGGAGACGGAGGGTTTGCCAATTTAGGGGCGTTCCTGAACAACACATCCGCACGCAACAAGCCGAAGGTTGATGCTCGAATAGCTCAAATGGAAGCTATGAAGGTGACAGCAGACAAACAGAAGGCACAGGCTAGTGGGTTAGTGGAACTAAACGCACAATACGACGAGTTTGGGGTGAATTATTCCTCAATGTATTCTCCAGAATTCGACAGCGGATACACAGGCTCTCAAGTGGAAGCTAGAGTGGCAGCCACCCCGGGATATCAATTCCAGATGGGCCAAGGCACGCAAGCTATTGAACGCCAAGGAGCAGCTAAGGGAATGCTTGGTAGTGGTAACACATTGACAGCATTAACAGATTATGGACAAGGGCTCGCTCAAAACTTCTACGGCATGTATATGGACAATCTATCACGTATTGTGGCAGAAGGCAGTCCGGCTACAATGCAAATTGCCACTAATAAAATCTCTGAAGGTAAAGACCAATCCGTCATCACCCAGAGTGTTGCTGACGTTGGAAAGAGTACGTATGGACTCATTGGAACTGCTAAGGCCAATAGCCTCTATCAACAAGGTAATTTATATGCTCAGGCTAGTCAATTTAACGCTCAAGCACAGCAGGCAGGTATTGAAGCAGCTAAGAACAGGCAAGTGGCTCAATCCACTGCAGCCATGCAATCTGTGGCAGGTATAATGAATGCTGGCACAAATCAGCAGAAATTCAATTATGGGATGGCTCAGAACCAACAAGGAGGCCAAGCGTTCTACGCTTAGGAGAAATACATGGCTAATAGATATAAAGACAAGTATGGCAACACCTTCACAAACTTCTCAGGAGACGGCAACGCCACAGGGAAGGCTCCTGCCAATATTCCCATAGATAAACAATCGCTAGGGATTACAAGGGACAACGCTAAACCAGAGCTTCCTGCCGGGATGGAGAAGCAATGGTATCCGGGAATAGGCCTACTAGGCCCCGACTTGGAGGGTGCTGTTAGAGGCACTCAAATGCAACAAGACTTCCAAATGAAGAATGCAGCCAACGCTCGAGCAGAGGAAGACCTTGGCATCCGTAAGGAAAACCTAGGCATTCAGAAAGACTATCTATCTATTGCCCAAGAAGACCTAGGTATTAGGAAAGAAGACTTAGGAATACGCAAGAGTGATTCTCTAATGCGCCAGAAAGCCTTCGGATACAAAGAAAACGAAATCATGAAGCAGAAGATGATTGATTCTGGAATGCAAGAAGCCTCTCAGGCTGGAGGGTATTCTGGGGTTATTGATTTTCTTAAAGGAGCAGACCCCACACGGGCCATTGCGTTCCATGCTGATAAGCTCAAGCTTGATGCTCAAATGATGACAACAGATGTTATGAGAGCAACAGCTCCTTCAAAAATGCTAGAAGCTCAAGTGGAAGGATATGGCGTATTAGGAAAATTCGGACAGGCCATATTGAGTGCTCCAGAAGAGCAACAACAAGCCATGTACGACCACGTTCTCCCAATGGTGAGACAAGTGAACCCAGACGCTCCTAAGAACGTGAAGGATGCGACAGGAATGTTTATGCTTGCTTCTTCTCAGGCTATGCCATCGAATCAATTGTTTGGCTCTACATTAGGAGGCACTAAAGCGCAATCTAACGTAGCAAAATTGGACGCAGACTACCAAGCAGGGGTGAAGGCAGGGCTTAGCTCAAACGACCCTAGACAGCTTGCGTTGGCGGCTAATAGGGACATGTATGTAGAGAAGGCTCAAATATCTAGTTTCCAGAAAGTGGCGGCTGAAATGAAAATCCAATCCACCACGTTACAGAATGACACTACGAGGTTTAATAATACACAGAAAGTTCAGAAGGAAGTGGATACGGCAAGTAAGGATTATAACACCTATATGGACTTGTCTACTAGGTTGAAGACTCAATTCGACATACTAACCCAAGACGTCAATAATCCAGCAGCTCAAGGAGCTGTTAGTAGGTTAATGGCTTCTATGGTGCAAAAGGGTATTTTGACAGACAGAGACGTTTCCGAAACTGTCCATTCTGATGCCGGGTGGAACGCTATTATGAACAATTATGGAACACCTTGGTCAAAAGGGGAACTAGTGAACCTATCTCCCAATGAAATCAAGAATCTCTCAACAGTGTTTAATTCCGTAGATGGAGCTCTCTCTAATAGACAAACAGCGTTAGAGAAGAAGTATTCCGAAAAAATAGCTGGATATGGGGATGTAATCAGGAAAGACCAAATCATTATGCCCTCTTCCATATATGAACAGAAGGGAGCAGACAAGTCCTTAGATAGAATTATCAAAACTAATGGGCTTGAGAACTATTCACCAGAGATACAAAAACAAGCAGCTGAAGCAATAGACTCTGGAGTTAGTCCGGCCCTTGTTAAGCTCAGGCTTTCTAAGCAACAACAGGCTCCTCAACAATAGGAACACATGATGGCAGACAATATGTTCACGGCTCCTCCTTCACCTGAGGAACAGGAAGCTCTCGCTAAAATGGGAGAACAATCTGCTGTTCCCGAACAGGCGAACAGCTTAATGGCTCCTGCGTCTCCAGAAGAGCAGCAAGCCCTCCAACAACAGCAAGGAGCCTCTCCTCAAGGGGCTGCTCCTATGGCTTCTGAGTCCGATAGAATAGCTGCTGACGCTAATGGCGTGCCCATTACTAAAAGCGCATTCATGGACAAAGTGGACATTATGAATAGAGGTTTTGACCAATATGCTATAGGTGGAATGCAGCTTCTTAACGAGGGAGTTAAAGCTCTCTCCGGCGGACGTCTGGATGCTTCTGGAGCGTTGTCTGCTGCCAATCAGCGTAGCCAAATGAGACGCGATGAGGCATATGCCAGAACTCCAAGTCCCGGAGCTGAAATATTAGGCCAGATTGGAGGAGCAACAATAGCGTCCGCTCCAGCCTTAATGGCAACAACGGGAGCAGGAGCATTAGGCGTGGCACGAGCCATTGGCCAAGGAGCTGCGTCTGGTGGTATGGCAGGTGTTATGGACGTTGCTGATACAGGAGAAGACCATTTACGAGCAGGTGTTAAGGGAGCAGCCATTGGAGGAGCTCTCTCGGGTGGCGTCGCTGCTGTAGGAGCTATGGCACGTACGCTGTTCCCTAAAATTGGCGTCTCCAGCTTTGTCAAGAAAGTGTTTCAACCTAAAGCTGCTGCTGTTGAGGACATTGCGTCCAACATTAGCACAGACGCTGGCGGCATAAAACAAGGGCTCGCCAAAGTTAACAAGATTGTCCAAGAAGGAACACAAGGGCGCACACCCGGAGAAGCAATCCCTGGAATGCTGACACGAGCTAAGGAGCTCTCCCTTGTAGCAGACGACGCTGATAAGGCCGCTGTTGCTGCTCAAAATCTACAGACACAAAATCTAGGTAAGAAGGGAATATATGAAGCCGTTGCTGGAATGTCGTCTCCCAAGACTAAAGCATTGCAGAAATCCTCGTTCGACACCATTAAGAATGAATTCATTTCACCTGATGGGAAGTTGAGCACAGCTCCATTGAAAGCAGAAGTGAGAAGCATATACGGCAACGTCACTGCCTCTAAAGAATACATTCCTGATTTCATTAAAGAAAACGCAACGTTGGCTCAACGCTACAAAATAGCCTCTAAGACGTTTAGTGAGAAGCCTAATTCTGTGGCTCAAATGCACAAGATTAAGGACATGTTGGATACAGAAATAGACTCGTTAGAACCAATGGGTAAAATCATTATGAACAACAAGCCCGTATCTCCTGAAGACTTACAGCAGCTCCATCAATTGAAGGCTGCCAACCTGAAGATTAAATCCGTATTGTCCCAAAGTGACGCATATAATGCCGCTATGAAGACAACACAGAAGATAAAAATCAGAGAGAATTACGAGAACATCATTAGAGACAAAGGCGTTAAAGCAGGCCAAAGCGGGAAGCTCAGCTTAGAAGAGTTGCATACGTCCATGTTCGACGACAGTCATAAAATGAGACAATTCGTTAAAGACGTTAGAACAACAGGGGGCGACCCAGCTCAGGCTAGAAAGATTATTCAACTGTCTGATAGTTTGCGGCAATCCCCGTTGGCTAGGGTTATGAAGCGTATCAATGAGGGTGAGTCAACAGTGGCTGTGTACGGACGGGATGTCGGGATAGTCCATCGTTTCTTGAACAAAATAACTATTGACCGCTACCGCAAAGCACTGCTAGACATAACACTTAGTGGTGACAAATGGGCTAAAGATGTGTCATCCGTGCTAGATACAAAGGGTCAACTTCCACAAGCCGAGAAGCTATACAAGCTTGTAATGAAAGTGGGAGCTCAAGGAACAGCAGCAGCGGCTTCTGGGAAAGCGGCTTCTAAAGATGAGGAATAACAATGGAAATGAGCAAGAAGGGACTAATAGAGCTGGCAGGTCACGAGGGAGTGTGTTTGTCTCCCTACTTAGATAGCGTAGGTGTTTGGACAATTGGGATTGGGGCTACAAGGACGGAAATTCCCAACCTGAATGGTTCCCATAAGGACATAACAATGGAGGAAGCTCTCGAGCTATATAAGAAGAGCATTGTTCGTTATTCTAATGCCATCAATAAAGCCCTCAAGGCTAACGTGTCTCAAGAGCAATTTGATGCATTAGTGAGCATATGTTATAACATTGGTACAGGAGGGGCATCTAACAGTACGTTCATGAGACGTATAAATGACGGCCATTCCCTTGTGAGCATTGGAGCTGCTATAAAAATGTGGAATAAGCCTAAGGAAATAAAGCCCAGACGTGCTAAAGAGGCCCTTCTTTTCGAGACAGGCAAATATAGCAATGGCGGACGTGTGAATGTATTCCCTGTGAATAGCTCTCACAAGCCTGTCTATTCTAGGGGCTATTCTGTAGACCTGAATAAATTATTATAAATGTGTTGACATTAATATTCAATATGCTATAATAACAAATAGAAGGGCATGCATGAATGTCCCTCCTGTGAGAGGACGGCGACCTCCTAATAACCCTTTCGTCGAGCCGACAACAGCTATATGTTGATAGAACGCTGAGCTGCCTACGATTAGTAGGGCAATCAAGGAGGCGGGCAGGTGCAACTCCTGCATATATTATGAGGGGAATTAATTTAAGCACACCTTCGGGAAAGCTTATTAATGCCTCTCACCCTCTTCCCCGATGGGAAGCTTAAGTCCTCGTAATTAGCTCGAGGCAATCCTAAGTCTCTTAGGACTCCTAAGTCCAACGCCACAGTTGGCATTTTAGCACATTGATGTGCAGCCTCCAGAAGGGGAGCTTAACGGACGGAAATCCAATAGCTCCCTGAGGCATCTATTCTGTTACATGAATTCTTAATAAATTCTAGACAAAAAAATAGCCACTCCGAAGAAATTCCGGGTGGCTTTTTTACGTCTATAATTTATTTATTTCTTCTTGGAGCTGCCCTAATAGAAGAGCTATTCGTCTCTTCCTAGCAAGATGGAGCATATCACTCGTGTTTCCCGGAGGACATATTCCTGTAACGTCCCATCTCCTTTCCACAAAGCGTTTCTCAGCATTTGCCCTAGCTTCTTCAAATTTGCTATAATGCGTCATTGCATTCTCCTCCTATTTAAGGAACTATTGATGTTACGTTGTCTTTCTTTATATTCGCCTTAGTTCTCCTGCTACGGAGCTCTCTTAGAATGTCTTCTTGGTAATGCTTCTGTATCTCTATTTCATTTAAGAGCAATTCTGCTATAGCATCATACACTTCTCTATCATCACTCCATTCCATAGAGTTGAGACTCTGTGTTAGCTCCAGCACCATTCTGGAATATGCCGCTTCACTCTCTCCTGTAAATTCAAAATCGTCCATATCATTTCCTCATTTGTTGTGTATAAGACACGTGACATCCATAATGCTCTCCTGTTTCAGGGCAGCATTTCCACACATAATAGCCAAAGAGGCTCTTATGTTCTCCACAAGGCTTGTCCTTGCCCCAAACGCTCCACCCCTTCCCATCCCTAGGGCTATCCCATTCGTTCCCAAACCCACCCTCAAAGGCCTGTATATCGTCGTAGCGTTCGTGCACCATCTCTCCCCTGACGTAACATCTATATCGTCGGTTTTCTGATGTTCTCCAAGCCTTGCAGGAATTGTTTCCTCCCCATCCCACAATTGGGGTTTTAAGTCTACTTCTTGACATGTCCCCCTCCTTCCCGTTCGGGAATAAAAAGGGAGAATTCTCTCAAAATACAGGAGAATATTCCCCCTCGGGATTATTTAAAATGTCTTTTTATCCTATTTTGTAAATCTTCGTCTTCTGCTCTAACATACAAGTCATGTCCTTTATGTATAGACATCATTTCCTTCTTTGTCAAGAAAGGCTGGCATACGTCTTTGAACATTCCCTTTAACGAGCTGTCCATATTAGGTAGATGTTGTATCATGTCCCCAGACTTCCCTCCTGTCCCTCCTGAATATGTGTGGAACATTAAGAACGTATGAGGCATCATTTCCATGCTGTCTCCAGCAATAGCTATTAAGCTGCCCATGCTGTAGCTCTCATATGTAACAACACAATGAATATGTGCCTTAGAGCCTCTTATAGCTTGCACAATCATGAAGCCAACGTCACATCTCCCTCCTGTACAATTAACTAGGAGGTCTATCTTGTCTCCCTCTGTAGCTTCTTTGAGACCTTTAATGAGCTTCTCGTATTCACTAAACTCTTTAATAGGACCATATAGGTCCCACTCCGTATGCTTTTTAGTGCGTATCACTCGTTCTGTTGGCATGTGTTTCTCCTACAGGCTCATTAAGAAATGCGTTAATGTTTTTAGCATTGCCCCTGTTGGTCCGTCTTTATTATAAGCCGACCCAGCTATGTCCAAATGCAACCAAGGAGTGTCTCCTACAAACTTCTCAAGGAATGCTGCTGCTGTACACGCTCCTGCTGAATTGGCAGAATTCGTTATATCAGCCACAGGGCTCTTAAGCTCTATAGCCTTCCTGTGAATGTCCCACAGAGGCAGTCTCCAAAGCAGCTCTTCCTTCTCTACGGATGCCTTTAATATACCCTCTGCGTATTCCTCAGAGTTGCTAAATAACGCTGTAGCAGCCCCTAGAGCAGCCTTAGCGGCTCCTGTTAATGTGGCTATTGTAATAATCAAATCAGGAGAATGCTTTATAGCTTCCAATATTCCGTCAGCCAATACAAGCCGTCCCTCAGCATCTGTATTATCAATCTGTGCCCTAATGCCATTTGGATAGGTGATTACGTCGCCGGGTCTCATAGCATCATGACGAAATACATTCTCAGCACAGCAGCCATATATGTCCAACTCTCCATTAAACTCCTCACACGTCATAGCAACGCCCAACACTGTGGCAGCTCCTAACATGTCGAATTTCATGTCCTGCATCCCGTTAGCAGGTTTAATACTGATGCCTCCTGAGTCGAACGTAATGCCCTTTCCAACAAGAGCTATTTTAAGAGAGCCTTCTTTCTTCCCTCTAACACTCCTACCAAGCCAAGACCTAGGACCTCCCACTGCTGAGAGGCCTACAAGGTGGGGGTCTACATAAGCATACCGTTGAGTATCAAACTCCTCAGCCAACTTAATTGGAGAGAGGACGTTAGCAGGTAAGTTGCCTAAATGCTTTATTAGTTTTAATGCTTTCTTCATCATCTTCTCCCAATAGAATCCACTATTTCGGCACTAAACGAACAGGCTATTAAGAAGGTTTTAATTTCTTCAATCACCTCGTCTAATGTGACAGCCTTAAACTCATACGACAATGTGCTGTCATTCTCTTTCTCTTTAGAAATAAATATATACTTAGTCATATCATCTCCCATATCGGTCTTTGAGGTAGTCCAGAGAAATGAAGAGAGGGTCGAAAGACCCATTAATCACCCTATGGAGCATAACCGCCCCTCTCCAATGCTCATTACCCTGAGGTCCCTTATAATTTTCTGAATGGGTGTAACATGCTCCGGCCACAATGCCCCATTGCTGTGTCCCATCTAATGTAAACCTCGTAGCAACGTCCAGAG
>Ga0209284_10005917_pt1 | contig 12250 bp, 11 predicted proteins | sample FRY03_FD_187211 | JGI IMG/M metagenome (GOLD analysis project Ga0209284, IMG submission 187211) | Freshwater microbial communities from Lake Fryxell liftoff mats and glacier meltwater in Antarctica - FRY-03 (SPAdes) (version 2) | ecosystem: Environmental > Aquatic > Freshwater > Ice > Glacier... | reverse complement strand
GCCACATTCAAGTTACAAACGCAACCCCTGGGTTAAATAATAATTGGTTCATTACAAATATAGGTGTTTCGTAATTGTAGCGTTTTCTAGGTCTATTGTTTAGTATAGTTTCTATCTCCTTTACATAGTCATCAGAGACAGAACTAAAATCTGTTTTCTTGGGTATGTATTGCCTGACTAGCCCATTTAGGTTTTCATTGGATCCTCTTTCCCAGCTGTGATATGGTGTAGCAAAAAAGAAGGGTACTCCTAGCTGCTGGGTTACAGATATATGATCAGCAAACTCCCGTCCATTATCCGAGGTTATTGTACTCAGAAAAGGACTCCATTCTTCTAGTAGTTCACACATGGCTTTACTCACTACCTGTGCTTCTTTAGATGGCACTTTGCACATTTTCAAGACTCCCGATGCTCTATCATTTATCGTTAGGATTGCTCCTTTATGGTCCTTGCCTATAATCAAGTCTACTTCTAGATCTCCAAACCGCTCTCTTGCTTCTACAACAGTAGGCCTGTGCTTAATGTCAACTCTACCCACAATGCCTCTTGATAGCTTGCTAGAGCCTCTTTTCTGGTACTTGCGACCTCGTCTTCTTAGATGTGTATATAGGTCTCCTCCAGCCTTCTTGTTAGACCATAAATACTGATAGAGATACTCTATGGACATCGTTTCTTCTCCTTGTTTTTTAAGAATACCAACAACCTGTTCTGGACTATAATCTTGTCTCAAAAGACTCTCACAATGCTCTTGTAGCTCTGGCGTAAATTTGATAGCCCGATACCTCTCTTTTTGTCGACTTAGGCGTTTACGTTCTGCCAATTCACTGGTGTACTTCTTACTCCTAGCATCACAGTTACGTTTACGCTCTCTGCCCACGTTAGACCTATCAATGCCAATCACTCTGCCAATCTTAGCATTACTATAGCCTTGCTCTAGCATCGATTCAATAGTGTATCTTTGTTCTTCGGTTATTTGTTTACTCATCTTTACAACTTTTTGTCGAGAAGTGAAGGTAGTGAAAATTTCCGAAGATGATTAGGGGCTAGCCCCTAATCATCTCTTTTTAACCACCATAAACTAGCTCTTTAAATTGTTGCGTTTGTGAGTTGAATTTAAGATGGACAAAACGTGACAGCCGCAGAATTCCATAAAAAGTCGATGGCTCTATGAGAGTTTTTATAGTAGTTTTCTAACATTAAATACTTTCTCTTAATTACATACTGGCACTGCTTTTGTTTACTTTGTATTAACTATAAAAGGGTTGATCATCAAATGAAAAAAATCGAAACATCTAAAAAGTACATAGTTTTAGGACTATTAACGCTAGTGGTTTGGGGCTGCTCTAAAGTGCCACTTACCGGAAGAAGACAAATTAAACTTTTGCCAGAAGTGGCTCTTATACAAGCAAGCTCATTGAGTTATCAGCAAGTACTAGATACTGCCAATATAGTGCGTGCAGGAGCTCAAGCAGAAATGGTAAAGCGTGTGGGAAATCGAATAGCTGCTTCTGTAGAGAAGTATATGAAAGAAAATGGCTTCGAAAGCAGATTAGAAGGATTTGACTGGCAGTTTAACCTGATACAAGATGACAATGTAAATGCTTGGTGTATGAGTGGAGGTAAAGTGGCTTTCTATACAGGAATATTACCCATATGCCAAGACGAAACTGGAGTAGCCGTAGTAATGGGTCACGAGATAGCACATGCTATAGCTCGTCACGGAAACGAACGCGTAAGCCAAAGTTTAGCACTCCAAGGTCTTGCTACGGGCACAGATTTACTGCTTCTTATAAACGAAAAACCTGATGCCGCTCGCCAACTAGTAAACATGGCTTATGGTGTAGGAGGTCAACTTGGGATGCTTGCATACAGTAGAAAGCACGAGAGTGAAGCGGATGAAATGGGCCTTGCCTTTATGGCTATGGCAGGATATAATCCGAGTGAAGCTCCCGTGTTTTGGGATAGAATGGGCAAGTTGGGTGGGGAGAGACCTCCCTTGATGCTAAGCACACACCCGCACCCAGAAAAGAGACAGGAAGATTTAAGAAAACTATTGCCGAAGGCAATGGTAATCTACAACCAAAACAAGAAGTAATTGTTAGAAAACTAGTGAACAATACAGCAAAATATAACTGGTCTTGTCTTTGGCAGATTAAGGTATTAGGAATAGCGATGCTAGGTGCCATTGCTATTTCTATGAATACTGCTACGCCAACGGCAGAGCAGATACTGAAAAAAGCAGAGCAAAAGGTAAGTTCGACCTCCGTAATAGCAGAAATGGATATTACCATTACTAGGCCACGCTGGACTAAGAACATGAGTCTAAAGACTTGGGCTAAAGGGACTGAGTATGCAGTGGCGTATATCACCGTACCGGATAGGGATAAAGGTACAGTGTATCTTAAATCTGGCAATGATGTATATAATTACTTGCCAAAAATTAAGAAAACGGTAAAGCTTCCTGCTACACTACTAAGCCAAAACTGGATGGGAACAGATATGAGTACAGATGATCTAGTGAAACTAACTCAACTGACTCAAGACTACTCTGCAACAGTGAGTGGATCTAAAATGGTAAGTGGCAGAGATTGTTATGAGATAACACTGACACCAAAAGCAGATGCCGATGTACTCTGGGGAAAGCTAGTGACCTGCATAGATAAAACGGACTACATACAGCTAAAAACCGTGTTTTACGATGAAGACTTAGAAGCTGTAAATACAATGGTAGCTAGCGAGATAAAGAATCTAGGAGGTAAAATGCTAGCTAGTAAAATGGTAATGACGCCAGCTGGAAAAGCAGGACAAAGTACTACGGTAGTATATCAGAGTATGACTTTTAATAAAACCATACCTAGTACTTTTTTTACAAAAGCCAATATGCCAAACGTAAAACCGTAAGGCATACTTCTCTATATTTGAACCTTATATGCGGGGGACAATATTATTTATAAGTGCTATAATAGCAGTATTAAGCTTTGGGCAATCTACGGCTGTTCGTACATCTAATCTCACGGTGTACAAACATTGGAAGGTAAATCTATCAGAGAATGAAAATGTACTAGAACTCACTAGAATTAAAAACAACGAAGCAGCACCTAAGCCACTTATGACTAGTGATGTAGTTAAGGCTAAGATAGATGCTCAGCGTCATAGAAAATTAGTTAAATCTAAAACGTCTTTTCTAAGTTCCAAAGGGTATGCCAATGAAAAATTGGCAGACAATTTTAATGGTAAACCTTTGGGAGTAGCAGGTATCCCAAATGATAATACCATGGCTATAAGTAATGGGGGTATTCTAGTAAGTGCTATTAATACTTCCATTACTATATTAAATGAGAAAGGGGAAATGCTCAAGTTTAGATCTCTCTCTGGCATAGTGGCTGGGCAATTAGGCGTGCTCGACAGATATTACGATCCTAAGGTGACTTATGACCCGATAGCAGATAGATTTATACTTGTATTTTTAGAAGGAAGTACTAGTAGCGATACACGGATAGTAGTAGGTTTTACCGAGACGAATGATCCTACGGGAGATTGGAATTTTTATGCATTAAACGGTAAGCCTTTAGGCGGTGCTACTTGGAGCGATTATCCTATTATAGCTCATAATGGAACAGACTTATATATCACTGTCAATCTATTGCGAGATAACGAAAGCTGGCAAGAGGGTTTTGTAGAGAGTTTTATTTGGCAAGTCAATAAACAAGACGGGTATGATGGTAAAGATGATCTAACCCAGAATCTATTTTCGGGTATAGAGTATGGCGGCAAGTCAGTTTGGAGTATTTGTCCTGTGCAGCCAGGTGTAGATTTTAATCAAGATAATATGTATTTCTTATCTGTAAGACCAGATGCAGAGAGTAATGATACTTTGTTTCTGCACGAGATTACAAATAGTTCTACTAGTGGGCAGGCCACACATACACTAAAAGTACTGAGATCTAATGCCACATACGGCGTGCCTCCAACTGCTTATCAGCCTTTGGTAGAGAGTTCAGATTTTAGACTACAAACCAATGATACACGAGTACTCTCTGCATTCATTCATCAAGGAGATATACAGTATGTACAATCTTCTATTTTACCCAACGAAATTAAAAGCGGAATCTATCACGGTGTTATTCGTGATGTAGCAAGTGCCCCATCTGTTACCGGAACGTATATAGAGTCTAGCACTTTAGATTATGCCTACCCGAGTATTGCATTTGTAGGTCAAGCGGTAACGGATAAAAATGCAGCGTTTATCACATTCTCGCATGTAGGAGAGTCTGACTATGCAGGTACAAGTGCCGTTTATTATAATAGAGGAACTGATGCTGACGGAGTGTATTCTGAAGCGATACGGGTAAAAAACGGAGACAGCGTTATCAATACTTTTGTGGCAGATACTGCAGAGCGTTGGGGAGACTATACAGATATTCAGCCGAAGTATAATGAGGTAGGAGTAGCATGGTTATGCGGTAGTTATGGTGACTCTACTGGTAGAAATAATGTTTGGCTTGCCAAAATACGAGTAAATGAAAAGGTAATTACGGTTGATAAAATAATCACATACCCCAACCCAGCAATTAACTCAGTATGTGTAGTCGCAGAGTTTACTCAAGATGATATAGTCAATATACGTTTAACGGATACCAGAGGTGCTCTAGTGAAAGAATTGACTAATGAGGAGGTACGTGCAGGTGCTACTGAGTTCCTATTGAATATTTCGGGGGTTTCTTCTGGAGCGTATGTACTTTCTATTATCAATGATAAGGATGAGTTACTTCATTCTCAGAAAATCTTAGTAGAATAAGCTTCTTAGCTTTAGCCTCTATCTAGTGGGACCTAAAATAAAAAACCAATACCTTTCTACTTTTAAAAAAAAACATGTTGCTTTGACCCTAATGAATAAAATTCTGGTAATGGGCAGCGGTAGCTGGGGAACAGCATTGGTCAAAATAGTACTAGAAGACCCAGCTATGCAGGTTTCATGGTGGGTAAGGAAAGAAGAAACTGCGAAACACATTAATACTTTTGGCAGAAACCCCAAATACCTGCGTTCGGTAAAATTTGATACCAATAGACTAACTGCGGGCAGTGATGTGAAAGAGCTTGTCGCAGCCAATGATACTATTCTACTGGTTACTCCATCTGCCTTTGTGTCAGATATACTAGATCAGCTTACCAATGAGCAACTAGCAGGTAAAAAGATAATTTCTGCCATAAAAGGAGTAGAGCCGAAGAGCCTTAAAATAGTGGGAGAGTACCTCTTCGAAAATAAAGGAGTAAGTCAAGACGATTTTGGTGTAATAACAGGTCCTTGCCACGCAGAGGAAGTAGCACAAGAAAAACTAAGCTACTTGACCTTTGCCAGCACCAATGCCGCCTTCTGCGAGCAGATGTGCGCTGCTTTAGATTGTGGCTATATCAGAGTAACCCCCAGTGCAGATATATACGGTACAGAAATAAGTGCAGTACTCAAGAATGTATATGCCATAGCTGCGGGAATGTGCCATAGCTTAGGCTACGGAGATAATTTTCAGGCAGTGCTAGTGAGTAATGCTATTCGCGAGATCAAACGTTTCATAGCTGCCGTACATCCTATAGATAGAGATGCAGATGATAGTGCCTACTTAGGAGATTTACTCGTGACTGCATATTCGCAATACAGTAGAAACCGTACACTCGGAGCTATGCTAGGAAAAGGCTACTCGGTAAAATCTGCTCTTATGGAAATGGAGATGGTAGCAGAAGGATATTACGCTACAGAAAGTATCTATAAGCTGAATAAAATCCACGGTGTAGAGATGCCGATATTAGAATTTGCATACAACGTAATATACAATGGAAACAATGCCAAGCTAGAAGCGGAAGTATTGACTAAGAAGCTGAATTAAAGCCAAAATGAAAAAATTTCTTACCACACTTATATATGGCACATTAGCGTGCATCGTGCTTATCTATCTGTTTATTGCTATGCACTGGCCAGGATTCGAAAATGTAGCTTTAGGAGTATTGTGGCTCCACGTAGGATCGTATCTTACCTATTCTATGATAGTGCCAGAAAAAGAATCACGCATCATATATCCTTTGGCAGCTCTATCTGTGGTAGTGCTAGTCAATATATTTAAGCTGGGTGTAGATGCCACTTGGATGGGAATGGCCGTTTATTTCTTTTTGACAGCGTATGCAGCATTTCACTTATTAGCTAAAGACTTTTTAGATGAGAATGATCTTCCTTTTTTAAAGAAACTCAACATAGTAGCTATCGTTATTTATTTGCTAGGCGGAGTAATGCAACTAGCTAGTTTACAGTTTTCTAGTCAAGTATTTATAGTGGGTAGTGGTTTGCTTGCACTTATGCTCCTGCTCACAGGCAGTACCAAAGGATTAAAGCGAAAGAAGTAGTTTAGCTCTGCTGACTTATAGCATAGTTTACATCCATCCAGCCACCACCGTTGTAGCATTCTATTCCTTGTGCTTGGAGAAAGCCTGTAGCTCGTCCACTCCGTCCACCACTTACGCAACATAGGATAATTGGTCCGTCTATGTCTTCGAAGTCGTCTATGCGTTGTGATACTTCGTTCAGAGGGATATTGATAGAACCTAGCACATTACCGCCCATGAATTCTTCAGGTGTTCGCACGTCTACTACTTTAGCTCCTTTTAGTATTAATTCTTGTATGGTCATTGCTTAGTTTTTAATTGTTGCGTTTATGAGTTGAATTTAAGAATTGTGTGTTTCTCAAACCTTATTGTCAATCTAGGGACTGCATCAGCAGTTTATCCTCACTTTCTATATTTTTGTTATAGTACAAGGGTAGCTTGGGGTTAATAATCTGATTGTGCGTGTAGCTACGTATGGATATGATATCAATAGACCTTAAACACCGGCAACCTATTGTGTTCCTTCTCGTAATGTGGACTGTGCTTGTAGATCCAGTTAAGTTGCTCTTGAGCAGTTATACTATCCTTTGATTGCTTCATCAACTCAAACTCAGCTTTTAAGTCTGAATCTTTTTCTAGTAGTGCAGCCGCTCTATCTTCAAATACATAAGAGCTGTAATGCTCTTTCTGCTGCAATACAGCATCAAAGAAATTCCAATTAAAATAGGAGTCCGGTCCTTCTGGTTCTAGCATTTCTAGGATGAATCTATCTTTGTCTGTGCCCGTAGGTATGAGGTAATCTCCCTTCCGAAAAGTCCAAGTAATAGTATCTGCCACTGTAGTCGTATTATAGTGAAGATAGTGTTTTTCGTATGGTTGTTTTACAGTTTCATAGTCGGTTATGCTATTAGAAATTACGGTGAGAGTGGTGTCTCTTTGTAGTTCAATCATCTGCACACCGTTCCATCTTAATCTATCTTCTACATTAGTAAAACCTCTACGCAATATGTATGCTGACGGTTTATCTCTTCTGTTAGTCTCAGCCAGTACATGTTGGTACAACATTGTCTTGGTTATTGGTTTGGTTCTATCATAGTAGAGTCTGTCCTCGCCAGTTACTTCACTTTTTTTGTAGCCGTATTCGTATCCTTTAAATTTTAATGGTAAGATGTCGTATTCCTCTAGTTCCCAGTCTATGGGTAAGCTATTAGCAGACGCTACGGCTTGTTTTTGAGCAGCACGGGTTTCCTTAATCTTGGTGTTATTCTCACTGCAAAACTCCACACTACTTAGCAAGTAGTCATACGTGGATTTTACGCGTATATCAAACGGCTTAAGCATATGTGTCTCAGTAATGAAACCAAATATATTGTGCAGCGTAGTCAATCCGCTACTGTATCTCGGTGAATCGTAGAAAGTCTCATACCTATCCTTCAGCGGTCCGCTGTGATGGTTTACATACGGCACCATTTCGTTTCCTCTAGCCTTCATTTTAGTTTCTAATGCCGGTATCATTTCACTTCTCAGGTACTTACCCATTGCATAGCCTAATTTATCAGGTTGAGTGCTCAAGTAAGTAATGTTGTACTGATAGTCAGCTCCGTTACTCACGTGGGTTTCTACATACATGTCTGGATCTATAAGCTGAAGGAGCTTCGCAAAGCTTTCTGCATTTCTACTATCACATTTCACAAAGTCACGGTTCAGATCTAGGTTTTGAGCATTGCCTCTAAAGCCATATTCCTCTGGTCCATTTTGATTTGCACGACTGTAGCCATCTCTGTTTAGAGCACCTCCGATATTGTAGTATGGTATACAGACTAATATACACGAGTCTAGAAGGTGTTTTTGGGTAAGTAAGATATCTCTAAAAAGCATCATACTAGCATCTACGCCGTCAGGTTCTCCTGGGTGTATAGCATTGTTAATGAAAATGATAGTCTTGCTGGTTTCTTTAATCTCGGAGAGTTGCTGACCGTCCTTAGAAAGCACAATAGTGTGCAGCGGAAACCCAGCATCGGTCATTCCGTATTCTTGTATGTGTACTTCGTCAAAGGCGGCAGAAAAATTATTCCACCATGCTATACCCTCCTGATACGAGGCAGACTGTTTACCCTCAGAAGTTTCAAAAATGGTTTTAAAGTCTTGTGGTTTTGGCGGAGCCATAGAAAGAAGTGAGAAAGTCACTAAGATGAAAAGGATATGCTTCATAAGGCAAAGCTAAAGGTAATTTGGTTTCTGGTGCATTATAGATTTGGAATTTGGTGCTTGAAATTTGAATATTGCGAAGCAATGCAAATCACAGGTAATCTTCGTAAAATGAACACCGAGTTGGTGAACAAAATTCCTCAGTATACATTAGGCATGAAGGATATTCTAGATCCATTGGAGCCTATAGATATGAATGCATTAATTGGTAAACCTATTCGTATAGAATACGAAGGATATCTCAACTCAGTGCTTTCAGGACAGAAAATGAATAAGGCCTTTGGTGAAGGATTGACGTATCCGGAGTTTATGGAAAGTCCGCAGGCTAGTCCCAGTATTATGCGACCAGAACTGAGTGAAATACATAATGGCATTGCATTGCGGGACTACGAGTGGGAAGTAAGAAATCACTTGCAGCCTCACTATGTCTATATAGCACTCACGAGTAATTATAAAGTAGGAGTGACCCGCACTACTAATATGCCGTATAGGTGGATGGACCAAGGAGCTACTCAGGCTGTTATACTGGCAGAGGTGCCATACAGACAACTTGCCGGACTCATAGAAGTAAGCCTAAAAGAGCACATCAGTGATAAGACTGCGTGGCAACGAATGCTAAAAGGCATAGTAGAAGTAGACAAAACTATCCTAGAAGTAAGAGATGAAATGGCCGGACTATTGGCTCCAGAATTTAAACAGTACATCAATAAAGGCACAGATATTACCGAAATTAACTTTCCTGTACTGCAACATCCCGAGAAGGTAAAAAGCCTAAAACTAGATAAGGTAAAGGTGATAGAAGATAAACTGGTAGGAATCAAAGGGCAGTACCTCATTTTCGAGGAGGGTGTGATGAATGTAAGAAGTCACGCTGGGTGTAGAGTGACTGTCGAGGTGTAAGGACAGTCCCCCTGAGCGGAGTCGAAGGGTGGAGGTTGTCGCCTTTGTAGGATCTGGCCTCGAGGTGATTTCCTACGTTCCCACAGAACCAAATCCTCAATTAACCGTTTACCAATCAACTATATTATTTTCGCACCATTGGGACATACACAAACATCTGATCGTAAAAAAGACCACATAGAACTTGCTTTCGAGTCTGTGGTAAAAAATCAAGACGACCGCTTTTACTATGAGCCACTTTTTAGCGGACACCCGCAGGGTGAGCTAGAGCCTGTACAGTTTGTAGGCAAAGCGATGAAAGCCCCCCTTTGGGTGAGTAGTATGACAGGTGGCACCAAAGAAGCAGGGACTATCAATAGAAACCTAGCTAAAGCTTGTGGTCAGTTTGGTATGGGCATGGGACTAGGAAGTTGTAGAATAATATTAAAGGATGATGAATACTTGCCCGATTTTCAGCTCCGCAAAGAGATGGGAGACTATCCACTCTATGCAAACCTAGGAGTAGCTCAGCTAGAAGAGCTCTTTGAAGCGGGAGAAGAAAAACTAGTAGCAGAACTTATAAAACGTACCGAAACGGATGGCTTGATTATTCACGTAAATCCACTCCAGGAATGGCTGCAGCCAGAAGGAGATATTTTTAAAGCGTCGCCATTAGACATCATAAAGCGAACGCTAGATTTGAATGTCAAAGTAATCGTAAAGGAAGTAGGTCAAGGGTTTGGGCCAGAGAGTCTTAAGGCTCTAATGAAGTTGCCGCTAGCAGCTATAGATTTTGGAGCACATGGAGGCACTAATTTTAGCAAACTAGAGATGCACCGTAGTGATACCATGCGTCATGAAGCGTATGACACAATAGCCTCGTGGGGACACAGTGCTGAGCAGATGGTAGGATTTTATAATTGCCTAAAAGAAGAAATAGGTGAGGCAAATCACAATGCAGATATACTAATAAGCGGTGGGGTACGTGACTTTATGGATGGCTACTATCATACAGAACGTATCAATGCAAACGCCATCTACGGACAAGCATCTGCTTTCCTAAAACACGCTAGAGGGAGCTATGCTGAGCTGGAAGAGTACGTTGAGTTGCAGATAAAAGGATTTCAATTAGCACGGACATTTTTGACTCTGAGACGCTAGACAATAGATGTTAGACTTGCTCACGCTTTAAGTAAAATTGAGTAAAAAGAAAGAGATATAGTAAGAGGTAGTGTAATGGTTGCAGGGGGCTCTAATAACGCACGCCTAAGACATTAGACAATAGATATTAGAAGTTAGACTTGCTGACGCTTGAAGTAAAAATGAGTAAAAGAAAGAGATATAGTAAGAGGTAGTATAATATTTGCAGGAATTCTATTATCTCACCTCTAAAGTCTAACATCTAAAAACATAAGATGAGTAAAAGAAAGAGATATAGTAATAGAGAGCTTAATGTTTGGAGGGATTCTACTATCTCACCTCTAAAGTCTAACCTCTAAAAACATAGAAGATGAGTAAAAGAAAGAGACATAATTTTAGAGAGCTTAATGTTTGGAAGAAATCACGGGTAAATAATCCTAGAGTTTATAAAATCGCCGAGACATTACCAGACAGCAAAAGATTTGGGATTATAAGTCAAATGAAACGTGCTTCAGTTTCTATTATGACTAATATATCTGAAGGAGCTGGTAGGCGTACGGATAAAGACTTTATTAATTTTTTAGGAATGGCTCATGGTTCTTCTACGGAAATAGAGAATTTGCTAGTAGCTAGTCTAGACCTTGATTATATATCAATAGAAACCTTTGCTGAGCAAGAAGAATACATACACGAAATTCAGAAAATGTTAAACGGGCTAATGGATAGTCTCGAATAGCAGTCTATTATCTAAAGTCTAATATCTAAAAAAAGTGATAAAAGGATTCAGTAAACTAACAAAAGAGGCCAAAATAGAATGGTTAATAGATAACTATTTCAATGGAGATAGTGGAGCACGAGAAACGCTAGAAAGCTACTGGCACAGCGATGAAAAGCTCCAAAAGCTCCACGATGAGTTTATAGAAAATACCATAACCAACTTCTATATGCCAATGGGTGTAGCTCCTAATTTTCTGATCAATGGGAAAGAGTATGCCGTACCTATGGTGACCGAAGAGAGTTCGGTAGTAGCAGCGGCCGCTAAGTCGGCTGGTTTTTGGGCAGATAAAGGTGGTTTTAAGGCTACTGTTAAAAGCACTACTAAGATTGGTCACGTTCACTTCCTTTGGAAAGGAGAAGACAAGCAAGCTCTAGCGGAATTAATAGAAGATATAAAAGACAAGTTTTATTCAGAAACGGAGTCAATAACCAAAAACATGCGAAAGCGTGGTGGAGGAATACTAGGTATAGAGCTAGTAGATAAGACTTTTGATGTGCCCCACTATTATCAGCTAGAAGCAGAGTTCGAAACGTGTGATAGTATGGGAGCTAACTTTATTAACTCATGTTTGGAGAAGTTTGCAGATGTCCTAAAAGCGGAGATTACTAAATCTAATCTATCTCCTAACGAAGTGGAAGTGGTGATGTGCATTCTCAGTAATTTTACTCCGAAATGCCTAGTACGTGTAGAGGTAAGTTGCCCCATAGAGCAGATGGTAGAAGGTACAGATATGTCGCCGCAAGCATTTGCAGAGCGATTTAGTACGGCGGTACGCATAGCAGAGACCCAGCCATACCGTGCAGTAACCCACAATAAAGGGGTAATGAACGGGATAGATTCTGTGATTTTAGCTACGGGAAATGACTTTAGAGC
>Ga0209284_10005913_pt1 | contig 12256 bp, 7 predicted proteins | sample FRY03_FD_187211 | JGI IMG/M metagenome (GOLD analysis project Ga0209284, IMG submission 187211) | Freshwater microbial communities from Lake Fryxell liftoff mats and glacier meltwater in Antarctica - FRY-03 (SPAdes) (version 2) | ecosystem: Environmental > Aquatic > Freshwater > Ice > Glacier... | reverse complement strand
CTTCCCCATTGCCGATATTATTTCGTCGTTAACACTTGGTTTTATTGTGTTATACGGTGGATTCAAAATATTGAACGGAGACAATTTTACCACACTTGGTGATTTATTTTCTTATACGATGTTCATAGGAATGTTGTTCAATCCATTGCGTCAAATTGCAGATAAATTCAACGAAATGCAACTGGGAATGATTGCCGCCAATCGGGTTTTTGATATTCTCGACACCCAAGACCAGATTCAAGATACAGGAAGAATTGAAGCACCAATTTTCAAGGGAAATATTCAATTCAAAGAGGTGCATTTTGGTTACATCGCAGAAGAATATGTTATAAAAGGCATTGATTTAGAAGTGGCCGCTGGCAAAACCATTGCCATTGTTGGTGCTACCGGAGCAGGAAAATCGACCATTGTTAATTTGTTGAACCGTTTTTATGAAATTAACAGAGGAACAATTTGCATTGATGGACAAAACATTGAAAACTACACTTTGACATCACTGCGCAAGCAGATTGCCGTGGTTTTGCAAGATGTTTTTCTTTTTGCCGATACCATTTTTAACAACATCACACTCAACAATCCCGAGATAACAAGAGAACAGGTTTTGGCTGCGTCGAAAAAAATTGGAGTTCACAAATTCATTATGAGTTTGCCCGATAATTACGATTTTGACGTGAAGGAACGTGGCGTAATGTTGTCTTCGGGTCAGCGCCAATTGATTGCTTTTCTTCGTGCTTATGTGAGTAATCCGAGTATTTTAATTTTGGACGAAGCGACTTCCTCCATCGATACTTATTCCGAAGAATTAATTCAAAAAGCCACCGAAACCATCACCAAGGGAAGAACTTCCATCGTTATTGCCCACCGACTGGCAACTATTGTCAACGCTGACAAAATTGTAGTTATGGACAAAGGTCTGATTGTGGAGCAAGGAACGCATCAAGAGTTGATTTCTAGAGAAAGAGGCTATTATAAAAATTTGTACGATTCGCAGTTTGCCGTTGAATATTAGGGATTTTTGATTGCTGATTTTTGATTAACGATTGCTGATTGCAGATAGACGAGTCCTCTAAAAATAGACAAATTTGTATTTACTAACACCAAATCTAAAATTAAGAATCGTTACTCTACAATCAAAAATCACTTAATACGACTGCAATGTCATTAAGTTAAGAATAAACCAATAAAAATGATTGCTGATTTTTGATTAACGATTGCTGATTTCAGATAGACGAGTCCTATAAAAATAGACAAATGTCTATTTACTAACACCAAATCTGAAATCAAGAATCGTTAATCTTCATTCAAAAATCACTTGACTTAATGACATTGTATACTACCGCGTGAGGGATAGAAGCTAGCTACCGAAGTAGCGCGGATAGCCCGACCGCTTTTGCGAAAGGGGGCGAACTGAGTGGTTAAGAGAGCGCCCCCTTTTGCAAAAGTGGTCACGCCCAAATAAATATTCTAACAATTTTAAGTTATTACCAAAAAAAACTTTAAACCCTAAACTTTTCCTTTAATAAAATAAATCCTTAAATTTGCAAACTGAAATTAATTTAGAAAAAACACACAAATGACACGAGCTTTTGCGACTGCATTTTTACCATTTTAAAATAAACACGAAAAAATGAAATACGATATTATAGTTTTAGGAAGTGGTCCAGGCGGATATGTTACTGCGATTAGAGCATCACAATTAGGCTTTAAAGTTGCCGTAATCGAAAAAGAAAGCCTTGGTGGGGTTTGCTTAAATTGGGGTTGTATCCCAACGAAAGCATTACTAAAATCAGCACAGGTTTTTGATTACTTAAAACACGCTTCGGATTATGGATTGACTGTTTCGTCCTTTGATAAAGATTTTCCAGCTGTGGTTCAACGTAGCCGAAGTGTTGCCGACGGGATGAGTAAAGGGGTTCAGTTCCTGATGAAAAAAAATAAAATTGACGTGATTGATGGTTTTGGAAAACTAAAACCAGGCAAAAAAATTGATGTTACCGATAAAGACAACAAGAGTACTGAATATTCAGCTGACCACATTATTATTGCTACTGGCGCTCGTTCAAGAGAATTGCCAAACTTGCCACAAGATGGTGTAAAAGTAATAGGTTATCGTAAAGCAATGACTTTAGCAACACAACCAAAATCGATGATCATTGTTGGTTCTGGAGCGATTGGAGTTGAATTTGCCCATTTCTACAATTCAATGGGAACAGATGTTACTATTGTTGAATTTATGCCAAATGTTGTTCCTGTGGAAGACGAAGACATTTCGAAACAAATGGAGAAATCAATGAAAAAAGCAGGAATCAAAATTATGACAAGCTCTTCTGTAGAAAGAATCGACACAACTGGAACAGGTGTAAAAGCATTTGTAAAAACTGCAAAAGGTGAGGAAGTTTTGGAAGCCGATATTTTACTTTCTGCAGTGGGAATCAAAACCAATATTGAAAATATAGGATTAGAAGAAGTAGGAATTGCTGTTGACAGAGATAAAATCTTGGTAAACGCCTTCAACCAAACCAATATTCCAGGATATTACGCTATTGGAGACGTCACTCCGGGTCAAGCATTGGCGCACGTTGCTTCTGCCGAAGGAATTAATTGTGTGGAGAAAATTGCTGGTCTTCACGTGGATCCAATTGATTATGGAAATGTTCCTGGTTGTACGTATGCTACTCCAGAAATCGCTTCTGTAGGGTTGACCGAAAAACAAGCGAAAGAAAAAGGATACGAATTAAAAATTGGAAAATTCCCCTTCTCGGCTTCAGGAAAAGCAAAAGCTGCCGGAACTCCTGATGGTTTCGTGAAAGTAATTTTTGATGCAAAATATGGCGAATGGTTGGGTTGTCATATGATTGGTGCCGGTGTTACGGATATGATTGCGGAAGCAGTTGTTGCCAGAAAACTGGAAACCACGGGTCACGAAATCCTAAAATCGATTCACCCGCACCCAACAATGAGTGAAGCTGTAATGGAAGCTGTTGCTGATGCTTATGGTGAAGTGATTCACTTGTAGATTCCAGATTTAGATTAACGATTTTAGATTTATATCGAAATCCGTTTTGTGAAAGCAAAGCGGATTTTTTTTTATGGAACAACTTCCCTATTACTAATTTTTTATAAATTAATTGTATCTTGACTACTTATATATTAAGAAAAAATATGTGAATTATATAGAATTATGAAAAACTTATTGATTTATTTTTAATAAATGATAGTGAATTCACTACATTTGAGGATAATTATCAATTATGATTACAAACTTTTTTTTCCGACTTTGAAATACCCAACATCCATTCCTTGCCCAAAGGATAATTTATAATAACCTACGATGAATAATGACAGTAGAACTAAAGAAGATCTTGTAAAACAGTTGCAGGATTTACAAGAAAAACATAACGCAATTCTATATTTATACAAAAAAGAAATTATTGCAAACAAGCTAAGTAATGAATCCTCAAATACGGATTCTAAGCTTTCCAAAGATCAAACTTTGGAGCTCATTCAAAAACTGGAATTGGAGCACGATGAACTAATATCATTGAAAGAGCAAACTAAAAAATTCCAATTTCTTGCCAATGAAATATTAGTTTTACTTAACAGTAATCTTAGCCTAAAGAAGATAATCGATGCTGTACTTAAATTAATTCAGACAGAACTAAAATTTTCTGCCATTGGAATCTGCCTCAAAATGAATAATGATTTACCTTACTTTTCACAAATTGGTTTTTCTGAAAGTTGTATCCGCAATGAAAATTCCTCCATTGCAGAGGACAATGATGAACAATTATGCAAAAATAAAGACGGTAGCCTTAGGCAGGAATGTAGCTGCTCATTTGCTTTTTTTGGTAAAACAGACTCTGAAAATTCATTGCTCACAAAAGCAGGAAGTTATGTAACCAACAATAATTACCCAACATTTGAATTGTTTTCTGATAAAGATCCAGAATTTCATCCAAAAAACACCTGTATTCATTCAAAATATGGTTCCGTTGCTATTATTCCCATTAAGGCAAACGAAAAAATTGTGGGGACGTTACAGCTCAACTATGAGGCAATAGATGCATTTACTAATGAGGAAATTCATTTTTTTGAAGGGATTTGTTCTAACATTGGCACAGCATTAATTCGCAAACAGGCCGAAAAAATAATAAAAGAAAGTGAGGAAAAATACAGAAGTTTAATTAAAAATATGCCTGATGGGGTATATAAAAGTACCGACGAGGGAAAATTTATTGAGGTTAATCAAGCTATGGTCAAAATGCTGGGATATGACAGCAAAGAAGAACTGATGGCTATTGATATAAAAGAACAATTATACTTTAATTTGTCTGATCGCGACAGTAAAGAACTTCAAGAAAAAGAAAAGGAACTGGGGATTTACAGGATTAAAAAAAAGGATGGTTCCGAACTTTGGGTTGAAGATCATGGGTGGTTAAATTTTGACAAATCCAAGAATATTCTTTATCACGAAGGAGTACTTCGGGACATCACGGAACGAATATTGGCAGAAGAAAAAATAAGGGAGAGTGAAAATAAATTGCAGGGAATGATTTCAGGAAATCCCGATTTAGTTTGGCTAAAGGATCAAAATGGTGTTTATCTGGAAAGCAATTTCCGTTTCGAACAATTTTCAGGATTTTCAAAAGTAAATCTTGTCGGAAAAACAGACTATACTATTTTTGATAAAGAAATAGCTGACTCTTTTAGAGAAAATGACAGAATAGCCATTGCGGCAGGTAAATCAGTATTGAATGAAGAGAAACTCACTTTTGCCAGTGATGGTCACACAGAGTTAGTTGAAACCATAAAAACTCCGCTATATGACAACAAAGGTCAAGTGATGGGTGTGATGGGAATTGGTCGCGATATTACCGAGCGTAAGCAATCAGAATTGGCTTTGCGGGAGAGTGAAGAACGATTTAAAACTATATTTAATGATACCCCGATGGGTATTGTCCTGATAGATTCTAACACAGGACACATTTATGAAGCCAATCACATGTTTGCTCAAATTGTAGGCAGAACAATCGAACAAATAAATACTATTGACTGGATGTCCATTACACATCCTGAAGATATGCAAGAGGATTTGGATAATTTGGCACTGATGAATTCTGGAAAAATTTCAGGATACCAAATGAAAAAACGGTATTTAAAACCAGACGCTACAATAGTTTGGGTCAACTTGACCGTTATTCCCATATCTATAAACAAGGGAATTCATTCCAAACACCTTTGTATGGTTAAGGATATCACTGAAAGCAGACTATCAGAAGATAAACTTCGCAAACTTTCGCAAGCGGTAGAGCAAAGTCCAATAACAATTGTTATTACGGATACAAAAGGCAGTATCGAATACGTAAATCCAAAATTTGTGGAAACAACGGGATACAGTCTAGAAGAAATAATTGGGCAAAACCCTCGAGTATTAAAATCAGGACACACAACACCAGAGGAATACGAACAATTATGGCAAACAATCACTAGTGGAGGTGATTGGCGTGGAGAGTTTCTTAATAAGAGAAAAAACGGGGAACTTTACTGGGAATCCACGAGTATTTCGCCCATAACCAGCGCAAAAGGTGATATCACACACTTTATTGCCATAAAAGAAGAAATCACGTATCGCAAAGAAATAGAACTTTTATTGGAAGAAAAAAACCAAAAAATTAAAGCTCAAAACGAAGAATACAAACACTTAAATGTAGAATTAATAATTGCTAAAAATCATGCAGAAGAAAGTGATAAGCTAAAAACATCCTTTCTAGCCAATATGAGTCACGAAATACGTACTCCTATGAATGGTATTCTGGGTTTTGCTGGACTACTTAAAGACCCTATGTTATCAGGCGATGAGCAGAAAGAATATATTGATATTATAGAAAAAAGTGGCACCAGAATGCTCAATATTATCAACGATATTATTGATATTTCAAAAATAGAATCCGGACAAATGAAAGTAAAAATGACGGAATCTAATATAAACGATCAAATCGAATACATTTATACATTTTTTAAACCAGAAGTCGAAATCAAAGGGATGAAATTGTCTCATATAAAAAGTTTGTCTTCAATAGATTCAATCATTAGAACAGATCGTGAAAAAGTATTTGCAATTCTAATCAATTTGGTTAAAAATGCTATCAAATATTCAAACGAAGGTCAGATAGAATTTGGTTATACTAAGAAGGGTAAATACCTTGAGTTTTTTGTAAGTGATACCGGTATTGGAATTCCAAAAAGCAGACAAAAAGCGGTATTTGAACGTTTTATACAAGCCGATATTGACGACAAAATGGCCATTCAAGGAGCCGGATTAGGATTGTCAATTTCACAAGCTTTTGTTGAAATGCTTGGTGGAAAAATTTGGCTTGAAAGTGAACTTGGAAAAGGAAGTACTTTTTATTTTACCATTCCATACGATATAAGTGTTGAAGAAAATGTAGAGAATCAAAACCTTGTCATCGATAATGAAATAGTTAGTCATCTTAAAAAACTAAAAATTCTTATTGCCGAAGATGATGAAATATCAAAACTGTTCATAAATAAAGTAGTTCAACCTTTTAGTAAAGAAACGCTGAATGTTTATAATGGAGCCGAAGCCGTTGCCGTTTGCAGCAATAATCCCGATATTGACTTGATCCTGATGGATATTAAAATGCCCATAATGGATGGATATGAAGCTACGCAAGAAATTCGAAAATTTAATAAAAAGGTTATCATTATTGCACAATCAGCTTATGGACTTAGTAGTGATATTCAAAAAGCCATTAATGTAGGATGCAACGATCATATTTCAAAACCTATAGACAAGCATCAATTTTTAACTTTATTGCAAAAGCATTTTACATAATTCTTTTTGATGGAACAGTTTCATAGTCAATGACAAGCAATAAGAAGGTTTCAATAGTATGCAACTTTATATAAGTAGTAATTAGGAATAAAATATTGCGAATTACCTGATTATAAATATTTTACGTGCATAAAATATCATATTAAATAATTCTAGTTACTGATAAATCCGTTTTGGATATCGGGACGAATTTGTTTTATGACTTTTTAAATATCCTTTTCTTAAGCCGTTTTAATTTGAATCAAATCCTTACTTTTAAAATTCTGATTTAAAATTATTCTTTATATTTGTTGGTTAGAGATTAAAATCTGTTTTAAGTTTAAAATAAATTATACTATGCAAAACATTCCTAGTGTTGACTTGCGTGATTTCCTTTCGGATGACCCGAAACGTAAACAAAAATTTGTAAATGAAATCGGAAGTGCCTTTGAAGAAATTGGATTCGTTGCCTTAAAAGGGCATTTTTTAGACGACCAATTAGTCGAAGAATTGTATGGCGAAATTAGAAACTTTTTCGCATTGCCATTGGAAACAAAACACAGTTATGAAATTCCCGGCATTGGCGGTCAAAGAGGTTACGTTTCTTTTGGAAAAGAACACGCCAAAGGCCGAAAAGAAGGCGATTTAAAAGAGTTTTGGCACTTTGGCCAATATGTCGAAAAAGACTCCAAACACGCCGCGGAATATCCTGATAATGTGGAAGTAAAAGAGCTTCCTCGTTTTAACATCGTTGGAAAAGAAGCGTATCAAATGCTCGAAAAAACAGGCGTTTATGTATTGAGGGCTTTGGCTTTGCACCTTGGTTTAAACGAATTCTATTTTGATGAATATGCCAAAGAAGGCAATTCGATTCTAAGACCAATTCATTATCCGCCCATAACTGCTGAACCCGAAAATGCCATTCGTGCGGCAGCTCACGGCGACATCAATTTGATTACCCTTTTGATGGGAGCACAAGGTCGAGGTTTACAAGTTCAAAATCACGACGGTCAATGGATTGACGCCATTGCGCAGCCAGACGAATTGGTGATTAATGTAGGCGATATGCTGTCCCGTCACACCAACAATAAATTAAAATCCACCATTCACCAAGTGGTCAATCCACCAAGGGAATTATGGGGAACTTCACGCTATTCCATTCCGTTTTTTATGCATCCGGTCAGCGAAATGAAATTAGATTGTTTGGAAAACTGCATCGATACCAATAATCCAAAAAAATTCGAAGACATTACTGCTGGAGATTATTTGTATGAAAGACTGGTAGATTTGGGATTAATAGCCCCCCAACCACCGAAGGGAGAGTAATATTGCTAAAAAAAAGGAAAACGTTTATCAAACTCCAAAGTTAAAATTGGGTTTAATTTTTTATCAAAAATTTATGGACTTACAAGAGCAATTAAAAAACTTATTTCCAGACCATATCGAATCGGAACCCGAAGAAGTTCAAGAAGAAGATTACGTTCTTTTCATCCAAAAAGAACCCGTAATTTGCAAATTCGAAAAGCGAAAAGGAAAAGCCACTACCATAATCGAAGGCTACGAAGGAACGGACGAAGATTTTAAAATCTTGGCTAAAGAAATCAAAACCAAATTAAGCGTTGGTGGCACTTTCAAAGACGATTCCATCATCATTCAAGGAGATTATCGCGATAAAATTATGCAAATCCTCAAAGAAAAAGGATTCAAAGTAAAACGTGTAGGAGGATAAAATTTCAGAATTCAGAGTTTAGAATGCAGATTTAGAATACAAATATCAGAATGCAGATTTCAGATTTCAGATTTCAGATTAAAATTGAAATAATTTATACAAATATTAAAAAATCACTTTGTGCCTTTGCGCCTTTGTGGCAAAAATTTAACCAATGATAAAATCATCAGAATTGATACTCAATCCAGACGGAAGTGTGTATCATTTGAACTTACAACCCGAACATATTGCGCACGACATTATTTTTGTAGGCGACCAAAACCGTGTCGAGAAAATCACACAATTTTTTGACAGCATTGAGTTTTCGACCCAAAAAAGAGAATTCAAAACCCAGACCGGAATTTTCAAAGGCAAAAGAATTACGGTGATGTCCACCGGAATTGGTCCCGACAATATCGACATCGTGATGAACGAATTGGATGCTTTGGTCAACATCGATTTGAAAACTAGAACACCAAAAGAAAAACTAACTTCCTTGAATATTATCCGAATTGGTACTTCGGGATCGTTGCAAACCGATATTCCTGTGGATAGTTTTGTAATGGGGAAATTTGGTTTGGGATTGGACAATATGCTCCGCTCCTACTTGATTGACAATATTACGGAAGTCGAAATGGAAGACGCTTTTATCAAACACACCAATTGGGATTTACTTAAAGGACGTCCTTACATCATCGCTTGTTCAGAAAAACTGGAAAAACGAATGGAAAGCAATCGCATTTTCAAAGGAATAACAGGAACAGCCGGCGGATTTTATGGCCCACAAGGAAGAGTGTTGCGCTTGAACATTCAAGACGAAAATCTCAACTCCAAAATGGACAGTTTCAATTACAATGGAAATCGAATGACGAATCTCGAAATGGAAACAAGCGCCATTTATGGATTAGGAAAACTACTTGGACACAATTGCTTATCGCTGAATGCCATTATTGCCAATCGTGCTTCGGGAACTTTTAGCGAAGATCCATACAAAGCCGTTGATGAATTGATTGCCTATGCTTTGGGAAAATTAGCGGAGTAAAATCAGATTGAATTGTGAAAATATTAAAAGTTAGTCCATTAAATGGCTAACTTTTTTTTTTAGAATTCGTTCTCCATTGATGTAATCTGAGGGTCGTTGTCTCAAGATTTTATAAAAAGTATTACTAAAAGTGGGGACACTATTATAACCTACAGCCAGCGCCACTTCATTAACAGATAGATTTTTTTCCAACAATAATTCTATTGCTTTTAAAATCCTTCTAATTGTTAGGTACTTAATAAATGACATTCCCAAATCTTTTTGAAACAACCGATATAAGGAGCGTTCGCTAAATCCAAATCGGGCAGAAATTTCAGAAAAATATAATGGTTCCTTTAAATTAGCATCTAAATAACTCACAATTTTAGTCAGCCGAATATCCTTTGAAAATGGTAGTGATAGCGGCAAATTATTTATACATATTTTAGGCAAAATCGCTTTTATAGCTTTGGTTATATCGTAATTACGAGTTCCTTTATTTATATTTCCATCCCATCTATTGGTAAAAAGCATCATTTGCAATAACAAATCGTTAATTGGATAAATCCCTTCCGATTCATAAAAAGGATGCTCCTTCTTTTTTACAGGAAAATATAAATTCCGCATTATTACGTTTTCAGAATTGGTATGAATACTATGTTCCACTCCTTTTGGAATCCACATAAAATGGCGCGCAGGGAGGAAATAGGTATTGGTTTGCGTAATGACATAAACAATCCCGCCTTCCGTATATAACATTTGTGCTTTGTCGTGCTTGTGTTTAGGAATCAATAATTCCCCCATAAAATCATGATGACAATAAATGCTTTTTTTATCAATATCAACTTCCTTTAAATAATATTTTTCTGCTGTCATATCTTAATTTTTGATTGTCTGAAATGAATACATATTTGTCTTTTTAAGATATTTTGTCAATTATTTATTTTACTATTATTGTAAAAATAAATTATAGGATAATATAAAATATTTTAAATTCATTAACAAAAAAATATTTTATTGGTAAATTAACTACTAAAAAAACAAAAAACATGCACTCAGAGCGAATTCGATTTCAAAGTTACAAAGACAAAATAATTTCTGCTCAAGAAGCAGCAAATTTTTTAAAAGATAAAATGGTTGTTGGCTCAAGCGGATTTACAAAAGCAGGCGACAGCAAGGCAGTGCTTCCAGCATTTGCAAAAAAGGCAGAATTCGAAAATGTCGCCATCACGCTTATCACAGGCGCCTCTTTAGGGCATAATACGGATGCCGATTTAGCAAAAAATAATGCCTTGTACCGAAGAATGCCTTTCCAAGCAGATAGTTCCCTTAGAAAAAAAATTAATGAAGGAGATGTATTTTTTATTGATCAGCATTTGAGTGAAACTGCCGAATTATTGGAAAACAAGCATCTTCCAAAACTAGATTTTGCCATTCTTGAAGCTACCTACATTGATGAAAACGGGAATATTATTCCAACAACTTCTGTGGGAAACTCGGCTACTTTTGCCCATTTAGCTGATAAAATTATAATTGAAATAAACACTTCTATCCCATTTAATTTCAAAGGTATGCATGATATCTTTATTCATAAAAAATATCCAAATCGTAATATCATTAACATTAAATCTTCCGAGGACAGAATTGGAGTCGATTATATAACTATTGACCCTGACAAAGTTGTCGGGATTGTGTTTACAGAACTTCCAGATAGTGCCGCTTTGGTAAGCGAGCCTGATGTAAAAACTACAGCAATTGCAAATCATTTGTTAGCATTTTTTGAAAATGAAATCGAAGTTGGAAGATTGACAAAATCATTAATGCCTTTACAAGTCGGAATTGGAAAAGTGGCTAATGCAGTGATGTCTGGATTTTCCAGAGGAAATTTTGAAAATTTGGTTATGTATTCTGAAGTATTGCAAGACAGTACCTTTGAATTGTTTGATTCCGGGAAAATGGATTTCGCTTCGGCATCTTCAATTACAGTTTCGGAAGCCTGTTACAAACATATTTTAGACCATTTCGACCAATATAAGAACAAAATGGTGCTTCGTCCGCAAAATATCAGCAATTCGGCAGAAGTTATAAGACGGTTGGGCATTATAGCTATTAATACCGCTATTGAGTTTGATATTTATGGTAATGTAAATTCAACGCATATTTCAGGAAGCAATATGATGAACGGCATTGGAGGCTCAGGGGATTTTGCCAGAAACAGTTTTTTGAGCATTTTTGTCACGCAATCAGCTTCAAAAGAATTTAATGCTATATCGCATATAGTGCCTATGATTCCTCATGTGGATCACACAGAACATGATGTTGATATTTTAGTAACAGAACAAGGTTTAGCTGATTTGAGAGGGCTTGCGCCAAGAGAACGCGTAAAAGTAATTATTGAGAATTGTGCACATCCGGAATACAAAGAAGAACTCTTTGATTATTACAATCGTGCCTCTAAACGTGGCGGACAAACGCCTCACCTTTTAGAGGAAGCTTTTTCTTTCTATACCCGATTATCAAAAACGGGTACGATGAAACAAAAAAAATCAATGGAAATAGTTTCTTAATTTTTTTTTGATCCCTCATTCAAATATTATAAATGTTTGAGGGATTTTTTTATTTATATATCAAATTTCTAGCATAAAGTTGTCTTCCCAATTCTGCCAGAAAAGGGAATCCAATAGCGTCATAT
>Ga0209284_10005911_pt1 | contig 12258 bp, 13 predicted proteins | sample FRY03_FD_187211 | JGI IMG/M metagenome (GOLD analysis project Ga0209284, IMG submission 187211) | Freshwater microbial communities from Lake Fryxell liftoff mats and glacier meltwater in Antarctica - FRY-03 (SPAdes) (version 2) | ecosystem: Environmental > Aquatic > Freshwater > Ice > Glacier... | reverse complement strand
ATCGAGCACCCAGTTCACCCCCTCTTTTACTTCAGCAGTGTAGTCTGTTGGCCCATAGCCAAAATATGTGTCCGTTGGTAGCTCTTGAAACAAAAAATCACTAACATCAATTAAACCACCGAAAACTCCGGAGAAGTCCGCATAACCCATTTTCCAGGCCATATCAACATACCGTACTACCTCAATAAAAGCAAAACCATCAAAAAAACTAAAAGTTACTGCGGTTGGTAGGCCATTGGCATCATAAGAAAAATTAGTAAATCGTGTGTCAGCTACCCAGGCTGGTACAAAAGCAAAGTTATCCCAAGTGTACCGGGTGGCTTGCGATGGAACACCACCCATATAATTGATTTGCAGCGAGTCACCACCTGAGAACACCAAGTTGCCATTGTCCTCTTCAAAAACCAACATAGATGTTTGGTTGCCCTGTGCGTCATAATTCATGGTAATTCGTTCAGCAACTGCCGGAGGGGTACCAGGCAAAGTCTCGACTATTTCGATACGCGTCGTGCGTCCCGCTGCATCGTAGGTGTACTCGTAAAAAAAATCGGGGACTGAAGCACCTCCTAGATCTGAGTAGAAAATAATACTCGAGATTTTTCCAAAATTGGTATATCTAATTCTGGCTCGGTCTTCCAATCCCCAAGCTGCTCCATCCCAGCCGTAGGTCAACATTGAATCTGGAAAGCCAGAAGCCGCTACACGAAACTGTGCATCGCTCCTGTATAAACGTGTGTCTTTTATAAGCTTTTCAACTTTAGGATTCATTTTTTTCAATCCAAAAGGTAAATCTGTTTTTCCTGCCTGAGCAATAAAGGCCAGGAGAACTAGTCCAAGGGTCAAAATTTGTTTCATGATAGCTGAGTTAGTTTTTTGTAGCGCAAAATTAAATTGATTTCTCGTGAAATGCCTAAATAAATTTTTTGAAACGCTAAAACAGCTGACTTTCGACAATAAATACCCATCACATGGTAGACTTTATAACAGTAGCCCGCGCTTCTGCTTAGCCGTATCCTGCTTGCATGGCGATTTATCTGCTGCCTAACCGACGCGTGTTGACCCTTCAGCGCGGGCGAGATACTTCGTGCCGGTTGGGCCGGGAGGAGCTAAGGGTGCTCCTAAGAACGTTCCTGAGTCCGACAGCCGACAAAAGTGCATCCTACCGCTTCGAATAATTCATGTCAACACAGGTGTTTTCCTTACTTACCTTTGCCTTCCATGACACCACTCAGCCTTCTCGAAACCACCGCCGCCTTGTTCGGAGTGCTGAGCGTGGTTTTGGCGCGTTATGCACACATTGGGGTCTTCCCCACAGGCCTCATTAGCACACTGCTTTACATTTACATTTGTTTCGGCGCCGGTTTATATGCTGATATGGGCGTAAATGCTTGGTATGCCAGTATGAGTGTGTATGGTTGGTGGCGGTGGGCGCAGCCGGTGGCGGGAGAAGTCGTGCGGCCGGTGGCCTTTGCCAATCGCCGCGACTGGCGCATTTTCGGACTACTGAGCGGGGGTAGTCTGCTTGCTATTTACCTCGTTTTGCAGCGCTACACCGACAGCACCGTGCCCCTAATAGATGCTTTTACTACCTCTTTGGCCATTGGGGGCATGTATTTAATGGCAGAAAAAAAAGTAGAAAACTGGTTGGTCTGGATTGTGGTGGATGTGGCTTCCATCTTTTTATACGCTTACAAAGGACTAGCAGTAAGCAGCCTGCAGTTTGTGGTGTTTACTGGCTTGGCCATTTGGGGCTATTACAGCTGGCAAAAAACCGCACGGCAAGCTCAAAAATAGCTGGCCGCTAGTCTACTTGCAACGCCCGCAATCCTAGCTGGTTACCCCCCGACGGCGCGGGAACTTGCCCCATCCGCTCTACCGGAGACACCACCTGCAGTGGCCTCCTCAGGCAAGGGCCAATAATACACCAGCAGTGAAACCATCCACAACAACAACATCACCAAAAGGGAGCGGCACAAGGCTTTTATTGCATCCATGCCCTTATATACGACTGGTTTTTAAAACCGGATTGCAGTCGCGCAGCACTTTTGTAGTCCCAGATAGCCCTCCCTGCTAATCGGCCGAGTATTCAGCCAAACAGGCTTTAAAACAATAGAAAGTAACAAGGCAGTGGCGGCAATAAAACGGTTACAATCCTTTTATTTAGAAGATTTAGCTTTAATTGCTGCTTTCCATCGCAGCACAAAACACTATTTCGGGCATTAATGTTAATTTTACAGGATGGACGAAGCTGAGATACTCACCCACATCAACGCCAAACTACCTGGCACTTTGGGAGAAAGTTTGGGTATGCACTTTACCGTGGCCCGCGCGGGTTACTTGGAGGCCACCATGCCCGTAGATTCCCGCACGGTGCAGCCCTATGGCATTTTACACGGTGGCTCGTCGGTAGCCTTGGCCGAAACCTTGGGCAGTGTGGGTTCGAACATGCTAGCGGGCGAGGGTTTGGTAGCGGTAGGACTCGAAATCAACGCCAACCACCTTCGTGCGGTGCGTTCAGGCTCGGTAACGGGCAAAGCCAGTATTTTGCACAAGGGCCGTCAAACCCATGTGTGGGATATCAAATTATACGACGAGCGCGACCATTTGGTATGTGTTTGTCGCTTTACCGCTGCCATCGTAAACAACCGCGCCTGATTTGATTCACACCTCCATTAAGCGCATCGCCTCTTTGCGAAAGCTGTTCAATACAGCGGTAGCCAGTCAGTTTCCGATGGTGAGTTACCGCTTGCCCGGTGCTGCCGAGCCAGAAAGTTGTTTGCAGCTCGACGATCTCCCCCTGTTTTGGAGCGAAGGAGCGGTAGATGGCTTTGTTGTGGCCCCCTTCGACTTCTCCAATACCGCAGCGCGTTGGTTGCGGCGCGATTTAGCCTTCACTGGCTTTCAGTTCGACCCTGTTCAGGCCCGCACAGGGATGTTGCATACCGGTCAATTACTCAAGTTATCGGCCTTTTACGACCAGTTAGGCGCGGCTGACAGCAACAACTGGCCGGCCCAAACGCCACCACCGGCTCCTGAGGTGACGCACGACAATTACCTCGTGCAAGTGCAAGCCGCTTTGGCTGCCATTGCCCGGGGGCCCTTGCAAAAAGTGGTGCTTTCGCGCGTAAAGCAAGTACCGCTTGCTGCAGCCGCCCATCCTGCCGAGCTTTTTGAAAAACTATGCCAGGCCTACCCACAGGCCTTTGTAAGTTTGGTGAGCGTACCTAACCTCGGCATATGGCTGGGTGCTTCGCCAGAATTATTACTCAAAAGCACTGCTGAATCCTTCGAAACCATGTCGCTCGCTGGCACCCGCGCCTTTGCTGAGGAGATGGCCCCTTGGACCAACAAAGAAATCCGGGAGCAAGCTTTGGTTACCGATTACATCCGCGAAAAGCTCACCGCCGCTGGCTTAGCCGTGCACATAGCCCCGCAAGAAACGGTGCAGGCCGGACAAGTGTATCACCTACGCAACCTCATCCGCGCCGACGGCCATGCCAGTTGTTTTGCCTTGGTGCAGTCATTACATCCCACGCCAGCCGTCTGCGGACTCCCTGCCGCAGCCGCGCGCCGCTACTTACAATTTCATGAAGCCCATCAGCGGGGTTTATACGGCGGCTTTTTAGGCCCAGTAGACGCCCAAGGTCATACGCAGCTCTATGTAAACCTGCGTTCCATGGAGCTTCACAAGGGTACCGCCAGCTTGTATTTAGGCGGTGGTCTGGTAGCAGGCTCTATTCCAGAGGCCGAATGGCAAGAAACTGAGCACAAAGCTGCCACTTTACTGCGTATCTTGCAAAACTGATCCGCTTTTTGGAACATGCCCCATCCCGATAAACAACATCTTAGCGATATGTTGCAGCTGCTGCAACAATACGGACTCCAGCAGGCTGTGGTTTGTCCTGGCTCCCGTTCCGCACCCCTTACCTTGGCTTTGGCGCGACAAAACAGCATCCGCGTGAGTACCGTGGTTGATGAGCGCGCTGCCGCCTACATTGCCTTGGGAAAAAGCGTAGCCAGTCGGCAAGCCACTGCGTTGGTATGCACCTCTGGCACTGCCTTGCTCAATTTTGCGCCCGCTGTGGCCGAGGCCTTTTATTTGCGCATACCCCTGCTCGTGCTGTCGGCCGACCGCCCTGCGGCTTGGGTAGACCAATTGGATGGCCAGACCATTCGGCAAGACCAAGTGCTCGCCAAGCATACCGTTTTCAGCGCTACCTTGCCCGAGCGCGGCGATACCGAACTCGATCGCTGGCACGCTGCTCGTTTGGTACAAGAAGCTTGGCACAAAGCCCACCAGCTCCGCGGACCAGTGCACCTCAACATTCCCTTGCGTGAGCCCCTATACGATTACTTACCGAATAGCCTTGATCCACCTAAAGCCTTGCAATGGCAAAATGCCTCCAGCCAGTCGGAACTCGATCCCAGCTTGCTTCAGCATTGGCTAAAGGCCAAAAGTATTTTATTAGTTGGCGGCCAGCAAGCCCCCGACCCCACCTTACAAGCGGTTTTAAACCAATTATTGGCCGATCCGAGGGTAGTGCTGTTAGCAGAGCCCGTAAACAACCTCCACGGCGGCATTCAGCAACATGAAGCCATTTGCAGTAATCAACCGGCCCATTTACAAGCCGACCTGCTCATTAGTTGGGGCGAGCAAGTGGTGGCCAAACAGCTCAAAAAATGGTTACGCGCTTACCCTGCCACTGCCCACTGGCGCATCGATCCACACGGACAGCTCGCCGACCCTTTTAGACAACTCCAAGTATTGATTGCCAGTACTCCTATTGACTTTTTTACCCTTGTTAGCAAGTTACCCATCACTTCTGGCACCTATCAGGCCCATTGGAAGCAGGCTGAATCGGCTTTTCATCAAAAATTAGTCCCCTTTTTTGCGGATTTTCCCTTCGGAGATTTAAAAGCAATATCTATAATCGCACAACAGCTAGGAAGCACCGACGCTTTACACCTAGGTAACAGCAGCCCCATTCGCTATTGGCAAATGCTTCCCCATCCCCCAAAATTGGCTTGGTTGCATGCCAACCGCGGAACCAGCGGCATTGATGGCGTAAGCAGCACGGCGCTTGGTTTTGCCAGCGTATGCAGCGAAAACACCTGGTTGATAACCGGCGAGTTGAGTTTTGTGTACGACCTCAACGCCTTCAGCAGCAGTGAACGTCCCAAAAACCTCAAAATCGTCGTCATCAACAATGGCGGAGGCGACATATTTAGACTCATCGAAGGGCCGAGCACCCAGCCGGAACTGGAGACGTATTTCGCCACCCCGCGCCAAATCGACTTGCAAGCGTTGGCCAAAGGCTGGGGCATTACTTCCCACCTCGCTACCGACGAAGCCTCTTTGCAAAACGGCTTACACGCCCTGCGTAACAGCCTAGAAACGGTGATTTTAGAAGTCCGTACCGAACCTTCGGTGAATCAAAACGTTTATAAGACTTATCATCAACTCCTAAAAAGCATCGCATGACATCGAATTATGCCTGGACGACCCTCCGCGAGTACAAAGAAATCAAGTTTGACTTCTTCGAAGGCATCGCCAAAATCAGCATCAACCGTCCCGCAAAACACAACGCCTTTACGCCCCTCACCGTGAATGAAATGATTGAGGCCATGGAAGTGTGTCGCCAAGATGCCCGCATCGGCGTAATCATACTCACTGGCGAAGGCGGCAAGGCTTTTTGCAGCGGTGGTGACCAAAGTGTACGTGGCCACGGCGGTTATATCGGCGATGATGAAGTGCCGCGCCTCAATGTCCTCGACCTCCAAATGCAAATCCGCCGCATTCCCAAGCCTGTGATAGCCATGGTGGCCGGCTGGGCCATTGGTGGCGGCCATGTGCTGCATGTGGTATGCGACCTCACGATTGCCGCAGAAAATGCCCGTTTCGGCCAAACCGGACCAAAAGTCGGAAGTTTCGATGGCGGCTTTGGTGCTTCCTACCTCGCCCGCATTGTGGGACAGAAAAAAGCCCGCGAAATTTGGCTGCTTTGCGAACAATACGATGCACAAGAAGCCCTCGATATGGGCTTGGTAAACAAAGTGGTGGCCCTCGACAAGCTCGAAGAAACCACGATTGCGTGGTGCCGCAAAATTTTGAAGAAAAGTCCCTTGGCCTTGCGCATGCTCAAGTCATCGTTCAATGCCGAACTGGATGGACAAGCGGGTATTCAGGAGCTGGCAGGCAACGCCACCCTGCTGTATTATCTCAGTGAGGAGGCTAAAGAAGGCAAAAACGCTTTCTTAGAAAAGCGCGAGCCCGATTTTTCGAAGTTCACGCGTTTTCCATAACGAAAGGCTACTCTGCAGCTTGAAAATAGTAGCAAAAGCCGGCGAACGTCGGCTTTTTTGTTGGATGTTAATGGGCGGCAGTGCAATTTTATATAACCTGTTCGGCTATAAGCCACCAAAGCTGCTACTTACTAGCAAGCAGCTAGAGGCGACGTTCGAGTAAACGAAAATCAAACCTTAAAATCCCGGAGCAGCGCTGGCCGCTGTGTAATTTCATGGTAGCTCACCACTCCTTTACGGAAGTAATGCAACACCATACTTTTGCGGGAGCGGTTGCTGTCGAGTTGCGGATTGCCCCCATGAAACAAATTGGCATGCCAAATCAAAACATCTCCCTTTTTGGCGTGAAAAACTGTCTTTTGCAAGCCCAGAGCGGCAATGCGCGCCGCAATAAAGTCTTCGTAAACGTGGTAGTCCTTATCGCCAATAAACCAGCGGTTGCCCTCATTTTGGTAGTCGGCATTGAGGTAATACGGCAGGGTATGACTGCCGGGGTAATAGTGTAATGGCCCGTTGTTGTCGTCAATATCTTCGAGCGCAAACCACAACCCGAGCATCCCGCCAGCCGGGTAGGTAGTCATGTGTATGCTGTCGCTATGGGTATGCTGCTCGCTGCCTGTGAGGAAATTGATGCTGTGAAAAAGCCGTGCCTCGCCCTGCAGCAGTACCCCGAGCAGCTCCAGCAAGTCGGTCCTAAGACCTTTCTCCCGCACATTTTGAGAGCGCAAAATGAGCTGTGTAATTTTGTTGCGGTAGCGGAAATGGATTTTTCCGCTGTCAAAAAGCATTTCAATTTCTTGGTTGATGCCATCTACCTCCTCCCCCGTCAAAAAACCGTGGATCACGGCAAAGCCCTGCTCGGGATATTGGCGCAGGGAGGCTTGGCTTTCGACATCTATTTGGGAGAAAAGTCGGCATTTTTCAATGTCGGCAACCGTGGGCAAAGGCAGAATTTGCTGAGGAAGCTGCTTAAAATCGGCACTCGACACCGGTGAAAAATAACGCTTGCTTAGCCGCCATTGGCGGTACGCAGCCACATTGTGCCGCAGCAAATGCGGTTGAAAGAGGTTGTAAAGCCCGTAAGTGATTTTAAGACGACGAAGTAAAGCAGTGAGCACGTCCGAAAAATACGGAGAATGACGCTAAGTTGCTTACTTGTTGTGTCAACACGCCCCTCAAAGCCGCATTGGCTAGCTTTCAGAATCTCGGGATTATATTGTGGCAAACCGTAGCTGAAATGGCAGAACAGCAAAGCGGTGTCAGCTATAAAGCATTAAAGTAGCAGGTTTTTTTGCATCCAGAATCCACGCTAAGCAACAATAAAAGGTATCAACTTGATTGTAAGTTTGAACATCCAGCGGATTTTGTAAGGAAAACAGCTGCTTTTTATTTGGGGGCAAGGAATACGAACGCCATAAACGTGCTTTGCAAAGGAAAAGGCTTATTGCCCTGTTAGCACCCTGGTAGGCTCCCTGCAGCGCTTTGCAGCAATCTTGTTTTATTGGGTCCTTATTTTAAGCCCCGTGCAGTGGTAGTTTGTCAAAGCATAAAAGCCGTTTGCTGCACCGTGCGCTTATAAGGAGGCCGTTCCGCCTTGTAGACATCAGAGCATTCGCTCCGGTAGGTTTTTAGAAGTTTAGCTCGTTTGCTGCGGTCACTGATTAGATTGCCTCGCTGACCATGGCGCTCAGTGGTTAGCCTTTTGACCCCCACACCCCTTGCACCAAGGCGTAGGGGCTGTTGCTCTTTGGTTTCCCCGTCCTATTGGTACATCTAGGCCTGCACCAGCCGCGTTGGTAGCGCTTATTTTTCGACAACAATTGCATGTGTAGCATAATTGTTGTATGTTTACAACACAAATGCTGAAATCATGAAAAAAGAAATTAGACAAAAGAGAACATTTGATCCAAAAGAAAGTATTGGACGAGCTAAGGCGGTTAGAATATCATCAGTCACATGGAGATTGCAATCAGAAGGACATCAATACGTTTGGACGTCCAGACTCGAAAGAGTTGGTATTATAAGAGCAGGAGTTCCTTATGCTTCGATTGATGTTATAAGTAAGAGAATTAACGTTCCCGTAAAAGAGGTTTTACATATTTTTGGTTTACCTCAAACGACATATAATAAAAAACGACGAGAAAAATCATTACTAAATGGTAGAGATAGTGAAATTATATTACTTCTTACTGAACTAGTGGATTTTGGGATAGAAGTTTTTAATAATGAAGAACAAAAATTTCAACGCTGGATGAAAAAACAAAATATTTCTTTAGGAGGTAATTCACCTGAAAGTTTACTGGATTCTGCTACAGGAATACAAGAAGTGAAAAATTGTCTAAACAGAATTGAATACGGAAATCTCGCGTAATGAAGGTTTATAGAATTGAAAGAGAAAAATATTTAGATACAACATTACGAGGAGTTGGAGCAGCTTTGACCGAAGGATATAGATGGAATAGCTTAAATACTAATCTTGTTTACACTGCTGACTCTCGTGCTCTTGCAACACTTGAAGTTTCTGTACATCTAGATTTTTTAGAAGATTTACCAACCGATAGATTTTATGTTGAAATCGAAATACCAGACGATATAGAAATATTAGAATTGTCAATTGACCAATTAACTGAAAATTGGGATTCTAAACCGCCAATACTTGAGACACAATTAATTGGTGGTGATTTTGTTTCTCAAAAGAATGCTGCCGTACTAAAAGTTCCTAGTGCTATTGTTCCGCCTGAATTTAATTATCTAATAAACCCAAATCATCCTGATTCTTCAAAAATAAAAGTGATTTCTACACAAAGGTTACAATTTGATAACAGATTTAAAAAGAAGTAAAAACAAGTGCTAACACACGCTAAGCGCCATTGCCAAATTTCTACTCGCCGAAACATTTGTTTTCACGAAAAAACTTTATCTTTCCGAAAGTTCTCAGTTCGCTTTCATTGGCAACGGACGCCTAGCGCGAGAACGATAGCGCAGGGAGCGGTCTAACGTCTTTGCAAAAAGCGAACAGACAATCCGCTATCTTTGCAGCATGTCATCCCTTATTAAAACCGACATCCGCGCCCTTGATCTGCTGCAACTTACCGAAGCCATCACCGCCATGGGCGAAAAGGCTTTCCGCGCCAAGCAAGTGTACGAATGGCTCTGGAGCAAAGGCGCCCGCTCGTTCGACGACATGACCAACCTTTCGGTGACGCTGCGGGCACAACTCGTAGAACGCTTTGCCATCAACCACATTCACATCGACGAAGAGCAACGCAGCAACGACGGCACCATCAAAAATGCCGTAAAACTGTTCGATGGCCAGGTGGTAGAATCGGTACTTATTCCCACCGAAACTCGCATAACTGCCTGCATCAGCAGCCAGGTGGGCTGTAGTCTCGACTGCACCTTCTGCGCCACCGCCCGCCTCAAGCGCATGCGCAACCTCAACCCCGACGAAATTTACGACCAAGTCGTGGCCATTCGCCACCAAGCCGAGAAGTATTTCGACAGGCCGCTCACCAACATCGTGCTCATGGGCATGGGCGAGCCGCTACTCAACTACAACAATGTGCTGGCGGCCATCGAAAAAATAACTTCTCCCCAAGGGCTGGGCATGTCGCCGCGCCGCATTACCCTGAGCACCGTAGGCATCACCAAAATGATTCGCAAGCTGGCAGATGATGGGGTAAAGTTCAATCTAGCAGTGAGTCTGCATTCGGCCATCGACGAAAAGCGCTCCAAGCTGATGTCCATAAACGAAACCAACACCCTCGCGGAGCTGCTCGACTCCCTGTTGTACTGGTACGAAAAAACAGGGAGCCACGTTACCTTCGAATATGTGATTTGGCGCGGCATCAACGATGGAGAGGAAGACATTCGTGCGCTGGTAAAGTTCTGCAAAAAGCTGCCGTGCAAGGTCAACATCATCGAATACAACCCCATCGACGACGGCATATACCAACAAGCCGACCGCGCCCGGGTAGACGCCCACATCATCGCCCTCGAAAAAGCTGGTGTTACGGCCGTGGTGCGCCGTTCGCGGGGCAAAGATATCGACGCCGCTTGTGGCCAGCTGGCCAATAAAAATTTAAGTGTCGTCTAGCCCTTATTCGCTCGACCGTTTCCAAATGGTAAGTACTTGCTTGTCGCCCACCCTGGTTTCAAAATACGCTGGCCGGTAGGCCTTCGGGGCTGCGAAACAAGCCTCTAGGGTATCGCCTTTTAATCTAAAAATACCATTGCGCTTTAAACCGGCATCGTCGATGCCCGCCACCCAAACGTCGAGGTGCTTGGGGTAAAACATCTCTTCAAAACGATATTTGCCTAACGACAGCGTTACTTCACCATCCTGTCCAATCTCAAAACTGCTGCCAACAACTTTCAAGGCCACCGTAGCCGCTTTGATATCGGGATAAACTATCCCATCCATTTCAACATGCAGGAGCTTCCACTTGCCTTCTAAGTTGGCCCCGGTGGGGTGCGACTCGAGACAGCCCGTAAGACCCAATACCGCTAAAAACCAAAATCCAATTAATTTCAACACTTCGTAAATGATTAAGGCTTTTACAAACCAAGCTATACTAACCGCATTTGTATGCCGATAGTTTAACCACTGCAAAAAAACCAATATTTCTGTTAAAAACAAAAACGCCCCGAAAAATCGAGGCGTTCTTTTTTTACAACTGCTGCGTTAGGGCAAGGTGATGGTGCGCGTTCGGCCGTTCATAGTTACGGTAGCCTGGTCGTCGCAGCTACCGTTGCCAAAGTCTATAGTACGGCTGTTGGTGCCACGGGTCATGGTCATATTGCCGCTTACCAGCCAATTACAGCTCACTTCTTTTCGCAAAGGGGTATTAATGGTTTGGCTAAAGGTGAATCCGTTTCGCGTAGTACTGCTGCTGCCACTGATTAAAAACACATCGTCGGTACGTACGGGAGTGCTATAACCGGCAATCATTTCAATACTGCGGTTAGTGGTTCGCTGTACGCTGTCGTTCGTGGCACTTACTAGCAATAAATTGCTGCTTCTGGTTAACAGCGGATTGCCGTTGTTTAAGCTGAAAGCGCCACTGATGCTACCCGTTACTGCCTGGTTATTTACAAAATAATTGGCAAAGGCTACGCTGTAGCTGCTGCCTGCGGTGCGTCTTTGTCCGGTATAGCTTATCACCACAACGCCCCTGCGCATGCGGCCATCGGCACATAGGCAATTAACTGTGCCGTAATCGATGGTGATGGTACGTGGTGTGGTGGTGGTGTCGCGTGTTACCGTAGCGCAAGGTGCTGGCGGAAAACTTTCAGGCGTTTCATTCAAGTACAATTCATCGAAAGTGCTTTCGTCTACGGTCAGCAAATTTTCGAATTGTGTGGTTTCATCGGCAGAGGTTTGTTCGTCTTGGTCGATGTTTTCTTTCTGGCAGGCACTCAAGGTGACCAGCAACAGGGTGGCGAAAGTTAATGCTTTTTTCATGGGGTGGTTTTTAGGGGATGAACATGGGTGAGACCTCCATTTACACCGCAGGTTTAATCCCCCTCGGACAAGGCTTCCAATTGTCTTACCAGCACTTTTTCTGCCAGCGTATTCGGTAACTCAAACGTGGTTAGTCCGGTGCGTACCACTACCTCGGCTGCGGCCCGTGCTTGAACCAACAGCACTTGATTTGGGGTAATGCCCAACTTCCAGAGGGCGGAGCTAACAACAGCACTTTTTTGAGCGGTAAGCACCATGGCGCGGCTATTCACAGGTAAATCTGACAACAGAACGGCGGCATTACTTTGCTGCGGGATGGGTGAGCCATGCGGGTCGGTGGTAGGAAAGCCCAAGTGGGCCTCTACTTCTTGCAAAAACACTTCTGGCAGGCGGTGTTCGAATTGTTCCGCCTGACCGTGAATTTGGTCGTTTTGTAAGCCCATCTCCTGCACTAAATAACTCTCCCAAATGCGATGGGCACGTATAAGTTG
>Ga0209284_10005909_pt1 | contig 12263 bp, 9 predicted proteins | sample FRY03_FD_187211 | JGI IMG/M metagenome (GOLD analysis project Ga0209284, IMG submission 187211) | Freshwater microbial communities from Lake Fryxell liftoff mats and glacier meltwater in Antarctica - FRY-03 (SPAdes) (version 2) | ecosystem: Environmental > Aquatic > Freshwater > Ice > Glacier... | reverse complement strand
ATTCTAGAAAACTATAAAAATAATAATTTGTGATGCATACAATCTGATCAATTTCGTCAAATAATGCACACCAAATCAAAAATTAAACATTGTAATATTCACATAATCAGAATTTTACGTGTTTTTAAGTGAGCCCTAAGTAGAGTCTGTCTATAGAGTCTATTGATGTAGTTGCACTATTCCGAAAAATGCTCATTTACAAAAGTAAACTGTGCTTTTTCGGCCTTTGTGCGCCTAATCAGAAGCCTCTGTGGTTCAACTATGCACAATACCGTTTGCTCGTCATAAAAAAAAACAAGTAACTTTACAATCGTGAACTTGATAGATTTAAATATAGATAAAATCAGAAGCCTTTGTGCAAAGCATAAAGTGAATAAGCTTTTCGTGTTTGGTTCTGTTCTTAAGGATACATTTAATAAAGAAAGCGATATCGATTTAGTCGTTGACTTTGCTGGTATCGATTTATATGACTACGCAGATAATTATTTCGATTTGAAAGATCAGCTAGAATCTGTATTTGAACGTCCTGTAGATTTACTTGAACAACAAGCAATAAAAAATCCATATCTGAAAAAGCAGATAGATAGCGAAAAGAAATTGGTTTATGGATAGTAGAATAAATGCGTCATTATATAACATTTTGAACGCTATAGAGGAGATTGAGTCGTTTTTTGAAGGGAAGCTGAAGGTGTTTTATGAATATCAAAATGACATTAAAACAAAAAGAGCTGTCGAAAGGAATATTGAAATAATTGGGGAAGCTGTAAATCGAATTTTAAAAGAGGAACCAAACTACCAAATTGAAAATGCAAGAAGTATAGTTGGTACTCGCAATAGAATAATTCATAGCTATGATAATATTGCAGACGACATGATTTGGTCAATAATTATTTGATAGCCTTCCTAAACTCAAAGTAATAAATAAACTAAAATAAGGTACTGTGCATAATAGCCGCTTCGCAAAAGTGGCGGTTTGGTTTTCAAAAGAGACTTTTTTCTAAATTTGGAATTCCGTGTCACAAAGGAGATTTGTTCAAGACTATCGCCACCTTCGCAAAGCCGCGGAACGACTCCTGACTCTGTGGACAGACACTAAATATGATGAATCGTAGTGGAATGGTTGCTGGAGCTACATGTTCAGGTAAAACGCGAACTCTTCAATTGTTAGCAGAGCAATTAAGTAAAGCTGGAGTTCCTGTTTTTCTCTCAGATATCAAGGGCGACTTAAGTGGTTTAGGAGTTTCAGGTGAAACAAATTCTCGTTTGGAGGAGCGCGCCCTTGCTTTAGGAATCGATTTTAAGCCTGATTGTGTTCCTGTTGAACTGTATTCACTTTCAGGAAAAAACGGTGCTCAAATGCGAGCTACTGTTATGGAATTTGGTCCAATCTTATTGGCAAAAGTGCTTGAGTTAAACGATACACAAACAGGCGTTCTAACAATTATCTTCAAATATGCAGATGATCATGCGCTCCCAATTGTCGATTTAAACGATTTGAAGAAAGTCCTGAATTACCTGAGCAAAGGTCCAGGAAAGGATGCAATGAAAGCTGATTATGGTACCATTTCTACATCTTCTTCAGGAACGATTCTTCGTAAAATAGTAGCTCTCGAACAGCAAGGAGTTGATAGAATCTTTGGGGAGCCATCATTTGAAATTGAGGATTTAATCAATGTTGTCGATGGACAAGGTGTTGTTCGTTTACTCAATGTTAGTGATATGCAGGATAAACCAGCTGTTTATTCTACTTTCCTGCTGAGTTTATTAGCTGAATTGTATCAAACATTGCCAGAAGCTGGCGATTTAGATAAACCCAAATTGGTGTTTTTCTTAGATTAGGCACATTTGCTTTTCAAGGATGCGCCCAAAGCATTTCTCGAGCAAATAGAGCAAATTGTGCGTTTGATACGTTCTAAAGGTGTTGGGATTTTCTTTTGTTCTCAGCTCTCGCAGGATTTACCAGATACAGTCTTGTCGCAACTAGGAAATCGCGTTCAGCACGTGCTTCGTTCATTTACACCAAATGATGCAAAAGCCTTGAGAGATACTGTAAAAACTTACCCTCGCTCGGAATTTTATACAATCGATGAGACTTTAACTCAAATGGGAATAGGTCAAGCTTTGATAACCGTCTTAAATTCGAAAGGCATCCCAACAGAAGTTGCATACACACACTTAGTTCCTCCATTTGCTCTGATGGGTCCAATGCTAAAGGCAGATGCAGATGAAATTATGCGAAGCTCTGAAATGTATTCGAAGTACGAGAAAACGGTGAACCCAGAAAGTGCTGCAGAAATTTTAGATGCGAGACTTACAAAAACAGATAAGCAACTTGAGGCAGCCGAAACACAAGAAGTTCCAGAGTCTTCTAGAAGAAAAGAAAAATCTCTGATCGAAACAGTAATGGCATCTTCAGTTACACGAACTATAGGCCGTGAATTGGTAAGAGGAATTTTTGGTGTTTTGTTCGGAGGCGCTAAGAAAACTACAACTCGAAGTCGTTAGTTATCTCATTTTCTTGATTACTAACTTCGAAGATTTTTAACATAAGCAGGAATATTGAAATTAATAATGGTCCGAATACTAAACCCAAAATCCCGAAAATCGGTATTCCTATAATTACACCTATAATTGTAATAACTGGATGTGTTTCTGCAATGTATTTGGAGATAAAATACCTTATAACGTTATCAATATTAGTAACTAACACAAAGCCATAGATTAATAACGAATAGGCATTTCTAGTTTCTCCCGAACTAAATGCAATAATAGCAGCAGGAACGAATATCAAAGGAGCGCCAATTACTGGTACAAAGGATACGAAGAATGAAATTGTTCCCCAGAAAACCGGGTCTTGATAATTGAATAACCAAAACCCAATTGCCACCAAGGTTCCTTGAACAAATGCAATAAATCCTTGTCCAAGCAAATTCGAATTTGTCGCTTTTTTCATCTCTGTAGCGAACAGTTTTATTTGCTTATTATTGAATGGAAGATATTTAATAATGCCTTTTTCCACGCTTTCGCTTCGATAAAGCAAAAAGTAAAGTAGAAAATACATAATAGCCAATGTTAGCAAAAGCTCACCAACTCCAGTCAGCAAATTTCCAACACCACCAAAAACATTTTCTTGAATAAAGTTTATAGCCTTATCAATAACTCCTGAATCTCCTAAATTAACGCCAATAAACTTTTTTACTCTAATGATTGTATCTGCGATCAGTTCTTTTTGGCTAAGCAAGGCGCTTACTCGCTTACCAATCATTAATCCAACAGTTAGAAAAGGAAGTACAATAACTAAAAACGACATAATCATAATCGACCATGTGGCAATCCACTTTTTCCAACCTCTTTTAATTGTTAAATACCTATTTAAAGGTCTGAATAACACAAAAAACACTAATGCACCAAGTATTGCTGGAAACAATCCTTTTAATGCAAATAGTAAGAAAAGCCCAGACATTAATGTTAAGGAGACAATAATAACTCTACTTTGATATGTTGTATATATATTTTTCATTCGCTTTCTTCTTTAGAACCTTCAATAGCTTCATCGAGCTCTATTCTTTTTCCGTTTTTGAAACCAATCACAAAAACTTTATCTTTTAACGTTGGGAATTTCTTCATCGAATTTCTTGCTTCCGCAGGATTTGCAAAATTACCAAAAGCATATTTGAACATACCTTGATGCTTAAATTCTACTATTTCTGAGCTTGGAATTCCAAACTGATTGGCGATAGTTTCTTTATTGACTTGCGCTTTAAATGCCCCCAACTGAAGTTTGAAGCGTATTTGCTCACGATCAACTTCCGCCTTAATAGGAACGTGAGTTTGGGCTTCTACTATCACTTCATCTTGCTTTGCAGAAACAACATTCTTGGTCGTTTGCGCAGGTTTTTCTGCTTGTATATTAAGTCGAAGAGGATTTATTGCTTGCTCAATTCTAACATCATTCAACGTGTAGGTGAGCGCTCCTGGAACTGAAATAACAGATTGGGCGTTTTCAGGAATTAGAACAGCAATCTCCAAATGCAGTGTGTCTTTCTCGGGGAGCACAAGCCATTGATATTCGAGTTTGCTGTCGCTAAAAGAAAATAAGGCATCCTCACTTTGTTGTTCGTTCACAATAAAGCCAAATGGGAATTCCATTTCGACTAAACATCCACCCGCATTATTATTTCGAGTAATATTTAATTGAATGCTATATAATTCTCCAGCCTTCAGTGACTTAGGGACTTTGTAATTTAATTCTGGTGCTTTATGTTGAGCAACAGTAATCAAAGGAATCAGAAATAGTAGCAGAAATAAAACCCTAATTTTCATGAGGCTAATTTCGCAATTTTTATGGTATTCATTTATAAAAAAAACGCCCCACTGAAAAATCAATGGAGCGTTATTATTTTATAAAAACAGCTTTAATTATTTACCGTCTTTCTCTTTGATGCTAATGACATGGCTTCACCTACAGTGATTCTAACGCCACGATTGTAAGCAATTACAAAAGGTATGTAACGCGTGTAATCTAATTTGTTTTTAAAGTCGCGAGCCTGTTCGTATGTATTGAATGAACCGACTGTGTATTTGTAGAGACCATTAAAATTTTCTTCTACCAATTTCTCCTTCATTCCATAATCCTTGCGAAGTGAATCACGATCGAGTTTCTTGGTAGAACTTAAAATTTGCACTTTATATTCTAAATCAACTTTTTGCTCATCAACGTAAGCAGGTTTGTCTTCATCGAGATTGATAACACCTAACAAGGTTTTCTCAGCTAAAGAATCACTTGGCGCGATGTACTCAATAATTTCAATCGAGCTTTTGGGCAAATCGAATATCTGCTTTTCTTCATCTTGAATATAATAGTACTTACCAGCAATTTCTTGATTTCCACGCATTGTAAATGGTGTAGTTACCTTGTACATTACCTGAATTTCTTTCTCGTCGGGCAAACGTAGCCAACTGTATTTAATTTTACCCTCTTTCATGGTAAAAAGAGCTCCTTGACTTTCAACTCCCACCGCGGTGCATCCCGCAGGAAGATCTTGTTCAATTAAAAAGAAACTATCTAAGTTCCTTCGCTCAATACTTATTTTAACATAGAAATACCCTCCAGCATATGCCTTCTGTTGAGAGAATGCCTGGGCAATTCGTACTACACTTTCTGTTGCCGACGATATGCTAGTTAATGCAAAGCTGAAGGCGAGGATGGCGATTATTTTACGCATTGTATTTTGGAATTAAAGTTCGGTTACTAAGATTGACATTTGTGAGCAAATTGAAGCATTTTTCAACAACCTCCAATTAGATATTGTTTGTAAGAGTCTTACTTTAATCATGTTTTAATGTTGCTTTAAAAATGTCGAATTTCTTACATCGCATTCCGCTTTTAACACGTGATTTATTTGTTAACCTGTTTTCACTAATATTCTTTATTGATGCAGAATGTTCAGAGCTAGGTAGTGTCTGTCCACAGAGTCAGGAGTTTGAACTATAGATCGCCTTCAGGTCTAAATGTTGCAGATAGTGCAAAAGTCAGCGTTCATTCTTCATTTGCAGGTTTGCTAAATTATCAAATTGTAAATGTATTGGAGCTTGTGGCTGCTGAAATTGTAATCAAAACTGTTAGTGGTCGAATAATTATTTAGAGAAATCTGCCTTCTCGGCAAGGTTCAATTGAGATTCCTGAAACGAAAGGAATTTTTATTGTACAGTTTAAAATGAAATATCAAGAGCCATTCAGCCTGAAATTCGTTCAATAGTTGGTCAACTTTAATTCTCATTTTCTAAATCCTAGGGTTTACCCTCAATATAAATTTAATCTGATGATTTACTTTTAACGAGTTTTTTAAATCTTATAACTTCATAGAAACAAAATGAACCGAATTCGACTTACCGCAACTTGTCTGTTGTTAATGATTTCTTTCTGCTCTAATGCCCAATTCACAGATTCTATCGACCAAGATTTTGGCGTGGATGGAATTAGTCTTAAAACTTTTGAAACCGACTTCACGCCAATAGAGTTAGCAGTTTTGCAAAATGACCAATTACTCGTTTTAGGTCGCGCTAATTTTGGAAATAGTTTTTTCACCATTGCAAAGTTTGATGCTAATGGTCAAAGTCTGGTTCCTGGATATGGACTTTTTAATGGATTTTCTCAATTTGGGACGTCTTCAGGCGGAATACCTACAGGTTTAAGAGCTACGGATATGCTTTTGCTTGAAGATGAAAGTGTAATTATCTCAGGATCAAGCTTTAATATCATTACTAGTAAGTTTGAATTATTTGCAATGAAATTGACACCTCAAGGTCTGATTGATACACAATTTGGTACAAATGGAATAACTAATTTTCCTGTATTTAGCGTCTTGAACTCCCCGATTCATGGATACGGAACCGATATCGCCAAAGGCCAAAATGGAGAATTCTTTGTTTCAGGTAAAATCGAGGAATCCTTTTTGGCAATCGTTAAATTTAATGCCAACGGACAAGTGGCTAACTCGTTTGGCGACAATGGCTTAGTGAAGGTCGAGCATCGGATTCCTAATGCCACTCGTGGTTCAGAAGTAGAGCTTTTCTCCGATGGACGAATACTTGTTTCTGCTGATATTGAAACTTATCCAAACGGCTTCCAATTTCCTGAAGACCAACCTGCGTTCTATGCTTTTTTACCAAATGGTGATTTAGATCCCGATTTTATTCAAGGTGTGCGTACTTTATCTCGTAATGTTATCCTTGGCATTGATAATCAAATTACTATTGAATATGAAGATTATTTTCAAGGAAAACTGGTCGTTAATGCTGATGATAAAGCCTTTCTAAGCGGCGCAGTTAGAGATCTTGACGCAGTATCCACTGATTTCAATACCTATTTAATTTCTATACTTTCAAATGGAGAGTATAATACTGAAATAGGCGTTAACCCTGATTTTGACACATTAGCTGCCGACTTTCGAATCTCAGTTCCAGGAATGATTTTATTATCCACTAATTTTACTCAAGACGAAAGTAGCACTTCGATGTTACTATTAAATGATGGTACAATGATTCTTGCAGGACATGAATATGGTACTGATGGAATTAGCGGCACTATAAGACATGTCGACAACACGGGGAATCCTTTTGTTGATTTTGCTAATCAAGGAGTTTTCAAATACCAACAGCAACTAAATTCATTAAATGAAGGATTTTTAGCTACTGCAATTCAATCTAACGGAGAAGTTGTTTTTTTGAGCCCTTATAAAGACGACCAAAACAAATTAGGCATGTATATGATTCGCTTGGGAGAAACAGGAGCATCGTCCTCAACTGAAAACTTAAATACAGTAGATAAATTATTGGTATTTCCCAACCCTTCTACTGCCGATGTTTTCGTAAAAACACATCAGAATCAAACTCTTAGCGGTTTAAAACTATTTGACTTGAGCGGAAGACTTGTTTCTGTTTCCGCAAATAACCACTCGTTCAATTTAATGAATTTAGATAAAGGAGTTTATATTATTGAAGCTCATGTTGATGATATTAAAATCAGAAAACGAGTAATTCATAATTAATTTCAATGTGAGAATGATCGAACGCTGCTTTTGAGATTCCTAACATCTCATCAGCGGCATTCTTTTTTTCTTAAATTGCTGATGTGTTAAAAAAAGAATGGGTCAGCTTTTATTTTATGGTTTTGTTTTCCCTTGCGGGGATGCTAAGCTATGCTCAAATCTCACAGATTAATCTCATTGGCTCATCATCAAACTTTCAAACAACACTTATAGAATTTAATCTGGGTGAATATCAATTGAAACCTATCCAAATAAAGGATGGTGTTTCAAATGTGATACACGTTAAAGACGCCGTCCCTATTTTAATGAAAGGTGCTCCTGATTTACCAGAATTTAGCACTTCAATAATTATTCCCTCTGGTTCTTCCATGCAAATTGAAGTAATTGATGCTGAGTATTCCGAAATTCAAAATGTTTCTATTGCTCCATCTTTAGGCAATTTTTATAGAAATGAACCTTTATCAAATCGCAATAGAGAATACGCTGAAATTTATTTAAATAGCGGATTTTTCCCATCAGTCGTGGCCGAATTAAACCCGGCTTTTAATTTTAAAGGCCTGAATGGGCAAAGTGTTTCATTTCAGCCTTTTCAATACGACCCTTCCTCGAATATTTTAAGAGTATATAGCTCAATTAAAATCCGAATAACTAGTATTAATGCGGATGATTTTCAGAATCACCAAAGAAAGTTTTCAAAATCGGAACAAGAGCTATTTAAGCATCATTTCCTTAATTATTCAACAGCTAGAAGTTCTGAAGAGTTTCTTCCGGAGCGTCTTGTAATACTGAGTGCTTCGGAATTTATTCCTGAACTAAATGAATTTATAGCTTGGAAAAAACGCTTGGGTTTCGAAGTAGAATTAATTAATAATCAATGGAATAATGCCAATGCCGTCAAATCACGTTTACAGGCTTTGTACCAATCAAATCCTTTCCAATATATTTTAATTGTGGGTGATGCTGAACAAGTCCCAACGCCCATTATCTATGGTGGTGCAGGAGATCCAAGCTATGGATTTTTACTTGGCGATGATGCTTATCCTGAGGCTTTTGTTGGGAGAATTTCAGTCGAAAATATTCTTCAACTAAAAACACAGCTCGATAAAATTATTACCTATGAAAAGGGTATAGGTTTGAATAATCTTTCGAATATTGCTGGCATTGCTTCTCAAGCTGGTCCTGGTGATGATCTTGAATATGATTTTGAACACCTCAGAAATATTAACAATCAACTAATTGCGAGTGGATATTCAAATGCTGACGAGTTATTCGATGGAAGTCAAGGAGGAAGTGACACTGATGGAAATCCAACAATAAATCAAGTGAACTCCTCTATCAATGATGGAATAGGCCTTCTGTTTTATACAGGTCATGGAACAAATAATTCATTCATAACTTCAGGTTATTCTATCGAAGATATATCGGCACTAAATAATTTAAATTCATGGCCATTTATTTGTTCTGTCGCATGTTTAAATGGCGATTTTGTAAATGGCACTTGCCTCGCTGAAGCATTTTTACGAGCTCAATTCGACAATCAACCAAGCGGAGCGATTGCTGCTTTTATGTCGTCGATCAATCAAAGTTGGAATCCTCCAATGTCAGCGCAAGATGAAATGGCAAATATCATCGCTGGTAATTATCCTGAATTAATTAATTATTCTCTAGGAAATATTTGTGCATTATCATGTTTAAAAATGATTCAAGATTATGGCGAATTTGGCAATGAAATGGCGGCTACTTGGCATTTGTTTGGTGATCCAACGCTGAGTTTGAGAACAAGACAGCCTCTTGAATTAAATGCTACATTTCCTACAAGTATCCAAATTAATTCCACTTCAATTGATGTAGAATGTAACGTTGATAATGCACTCATTTCTATTATTCAGAATGGTATTCTCATTGGTGGAGCTGCTATAATAGACGGTTCTGCTTCTGTATCCATTGATCGATTGCACTCTTTAGATTCATTAGAAATTACTATTTCAGCTTTTAATTACGTGACCACTTTTGGCCAAATACAAGTATTACCATCTAATGAAGCCTTTATCGCGGTTAGTAATTCCTTTTTTAATGACTCACTTGGAAACAATAATCTCCAACTTGATTATTCCGAGCAAATTTATTTCGAATTCGAATTGTCAAATTTGGGATTGATACAAAGTAATTCTATTAACGCTCAAGTTATTTGTTCAAATGATAATATTGAGCTGTTAAATTTCACCTGTCACTTTGATTCAATCTCAGCATTGCAAAATGTATATTCTATTGGATGTATTGAATTTAGTGTTAGTTCGTCTGCAGAGAATTTAAGCCAAGTTCAATTTGAGCTGCTAATTAATGACCAAAATAGTCAGTTATTTTCTATCCTAATCAATACAGAAATATTAGCTCCAAGACTTGTGGTGAATTCATTTCAAATCGATGAATTATCTGGAAATTTTAATGGAAAAGCTGATCCAGGAGAAACTTTATTATTAGAGGTTTTTAGCTCAAATGAAGGCCATTCAACCTCGCCACACGGAATAGCATACTTGACTTGTGTTGACTGTCCAATTTATATCGATGTCGAAACATCATCAATTGATAGCATTGACATTAATACAAGTTCAGTTGCAGTTTTTCAATTGAGTATTCCAACCGAAATTCCTAATGGAACAAGTGTGAACCTGAATTATGAACTTTTAAGTGGCAATTATACAGTGCAAAAGTCAATTGTTTTGAAAATTGGTGCCCAAATTGAAGATGCAGAAAGTTCAAACTTTACCTCTTTTCCTTGGAATAATTCTTATACAAACCCTTGGTTAGTAGATAGTACGAATTCTTTTGCTGGAAATTCAAGTTTTAAGTCGGCAACTATTCTAGGGGGAAATTCAAGTGAGTTATCACTACAAATTACAACTTCAGAGAATGATTCAATTCGATTTAACTATAAAGTATCGACCGAATTAAATTGGGATGCATTAACTTTTTATGTTGACGGAACTGAACTCATTTCATGGAGCGGAGAGATTGATTGGAAATACGCTTCTTTTCCTATATCCGCGGGAGCGCATGAACTAAAATGGGTTTACGGTAAGGATAATGTGGTTTCTGCTGGATTAGACGCTGCTTGGATCGATGACATTGAGTTTCCCATCGGCACAGAGTTTCTAACAAATATTGGATTAATAGATTTAAATCAAGAATTTTTAATTTATCCCAATCCTACAAATGGGACCTTTCGGATAAGAATTCCGGAGGATGTAGAGTTAAATGAATTACAACTAGTAGATATTCATGGCAAATTACTAGTTGATGGTTTATTCCAATTAAACAATGTTATTGAATTGCCTAAAAATATCCAATCGGGTATTTATTTACTAAAATTTAATGGTCGTTATTATAAATTAATCTACGCTCAATAATCTATCTATTTGAATTAAAAAAACAAAAGTCATCCCCTTTCGAAGATGACTTTTTGCAACCATATCTGTTTCGACTATCACCAACCGAAACAGTACGATGAATTGGCCGGGTCAGTGTCTTCATTATACTGATTGCCAATAGTTTCATATGTATTATTCGTTGAGGTTAGATTAGGGTTAACAGATTGACTTCCGGGGCTAGATTTCGGAGCATCATAAAAAGCACATGTTGTAATTTGTCTGAAAACAACATCGTGCACATTTATTTTTGGGTTTGCCCACATGGAGATTGCACCTTTAGCATCTGGAGCTCCTGAAAATTCAATAATTGCATGTCCAATTTCATTAAGTGCCGATTGAGTGAAATTAAATTCAATATTTTCCCATGATCCGGGAAGTCCATCAACTCCTGTAAATCTAATTGGATTAGAGGCGGTACCTAAAGCTTTCAAGCTACTATTATCTTGGATTTTAAGCGCAGTTCCTGTTTCGAATTTAATGATTACTCCTGGCAAAATGGTTAAATTTACATCTATAACTTGAAGCGATCCGCCAGTTTTAACCTGATATGGAATTTCTAAATTGTTCCAAGTAGCCGCATTATAAATGCCACCACCGTCATATGTATCAATGTATACGACGTCTTGATCATTTCCCGTGTAAGCGCCGCCAGAAATAGAACCAATGTAATTGGCATTTGTGTAAATTGGCTTCAAACAAGTAGTTATTATATTGTTATTTAATAATATATCGCAATCATGATACGTAGCGTTGATTCCATAAGCTGCCGAATTAGAAATACTACAATTTTCAACTTTCGCTTTAGTGCCGCCATAAATTATAACTGCTCCTCTATCATCATTGCTATTGAATGCTGAGCCTCCAGCATATTCTATAATTACTCCATCGAGTTTGTTTTTGACATCGGTAGATTCTATATAAATACCTGACCAAGCTCCTCTGATTTTATCTAAACCTGTAAATTTGATTGGAGCATCTGAAGTAGAAACGGCCTGAATTGATCCATCTTCATAAATTGCAAATCCTGCGTCTGCTAAGAATTCAATGCAAACACCTGGCATGATTATTAAATCTCCGTTTACAACCATTTGGCAGTCAACAATGTAATCAACAGGTAGCCCTTTGTCTATTAATGTGTATGAGGTCCCTGATTGCTCAAATAATCTACAATCTAACTTGGTAATACCACCATCAAGCAATAGACAACTTCCATCATCCTTCTTGGCTTCTGCGTTATAATTTGTTGCGAGTGGATCAGTACACCCTTCTTTATTGCAACTGCCTA
>Ga0209284_10005908_pt1 | contig 12264 bp, 10 predicted proteins | sample FRY03_FD_187211 | JGI IMG/M metagenome (GOLD analysis project Ga0209284, IMG submission 187211) | Freshwater microbial communities from Lake Fryxell liftoff mats and glacier meltwater in Antarctica - FRY-03 (SPAdes) (version 2) | ecosystem: Environmental > Aquatic > Freshwater > Ice > Glacier... | reverse complement strand
CCGGCCGGGTCGAACTCGACGGGCTCGAAGCTGCTGCCGCGACCGGCAAGCGTGCGCCCCGGGTCCCAAGCCTGGCCGCCCGCGTTGCGCTCTGGACCGAGGACAGGCGAAGGGCCGGACGCGGCATTCCCGTCTGGAGCGTCCCGGAACAGATGGGTGGGATTTGCGGAATCAAGGCGCGGGTGCGGAATCCCGATGGGCCTGTCTTGAACATGCAGCTCATCGCCTCCCGGATCTCCGCGCATCCGATCAGCCTCGTCCAGAACAAGGTGGCCTATCGCATGCTTCACGACGCACTCAACGATCTTGGGCCCGAGCTTGGTGGCATGGACACAGCCATCAGCGTCCTTCCTGAAACCGGCCTGCCGTGGCGGGGCCGCTTCGACGCCCACACGCTGGCGCATGAAGAGCGGCAGCTGCAGACCGCAGCCTACATCCTCTGCGCCTATCTGACTGGCATGCGCGACGGTGAAGTGCAGGCGATGCGCCCCGGCAGCCTTTTGCGCAGCCGCAGCGCGGACGGGCTGACCGAACGTCTGGCGATCCGGAGTCTGGTTTACAAAGGGCGCAAGCCCGAGGGGGAGCAGGCCGACTGGGTGACGATCGCGCCCGCCGCCCGGGCCATTCTCGTGGCCGAGCGCCTGGCTGCGAGGCATAGGTCCGGCGAAGATAACGGGGGCGGCATCTGGACCGTTCTCCATCGGGCGACGGCCAAGGATCGGGGCCTGCCGCATGTGGTGCGCCGCATCAACGAATATCGCGATCACCTCGACCGTCAGTTCGGCGCGGCAGACACCCCGGTGATCCCGCAGGTGGGCGGCAGGGCCTGGGTCTTCAACACCCGTCAATTCCGTCGGACAGTAGCCTGGCACATCGCCAACCGGCCCTTCGGCGTGATCGCAGGGAAGATCCAATACAAGCATGCTTCGGTGGCGATGTTCGACGGCTACGCCGGTGCCTCCGCCAGCGGCTTCCGGCAAGAGGTCGAGGCGGAACGGCATCTGGGTCAGCTTGATGATATCGTCGTCCATTACGAGACCCGGCTGCGCGGCGAACCTCTGGGTGGTCCAGCTGCGGCGCGCATCGCTGCGGAATTCGAGCGGGTCGCGCAGCAGATGGGCCCCATGCCCGGCATGTTGGCCGACAGCAAGCGGGTGAAGGCCATGCTGGGCCATCTGGCCCGGTCCCTACATGTCGGCATCCTGAATGACTGCTTCTTTGAACGGACCAGTGCCCTGTGCCTTGCCACATCGAAGGACCCCTCTGATCAACCAAGGCTGTCGGCCTGTGCACCCGACCGCTGCCCGAACTCCTGCATTGCCAGGTCGCATTTGCCGGCATGGGAAGGTGCAATCGCACGTGCCGAGGACGTGCTGGGTGACAAGCGCCTGTCCAAGCTGCAGCGCGACGTGATCCGACAGGATCGGGATCGGATGCGCAAACTGATCAGCCCCCTTTTGCAGGATCCCTCATGAAACCCGTCAGTCACACCACCGAGCAGGCTCTGCGCGCAGCATTGGCCCGCCTTTCGTCCGAAAATCCCCTGCAAACCGACGGCCGATTGACTGTCGCCAACCTGGCCCGCGAAGCTGGCGTCAGCCGGGCAACGGCCAATCGCGCGCTATTGATCCTGTCGGAGCTGCAAGACATGGCAAAAGCCCGAAAGCAGAGGGTTGCTGAGCATCCGCCCTGCCGCGTGGTTCAGGTGGAGCGAAACCAGCGGGCGATCGACGATCTGGTTGCCCAGCATATTCAGGTCCGCGCGTTGCTAAGCCGCAGCGATGAGAGCCGGAAGGCCAGGCTGGCCCGCATCCATCACCTGCGCCAAGCCGATTGAAGGCTGGAAATCAGAGTCCGGATCCGGCTGCTTGCCATGCATCCAGTCCGCAGCTTGCTGCGCTTTGCTGGCCGCCGTGAAAATGGCGCGCGGATCCTGCTTCAAGACCTTCAGCCATGAGGCGATATAGGCGGCATGTTCGGGCCGCGGATGATGTGCGATGCCCAGATCAGCCAGAACAAGACCGGCGAGGATCTCCACGCAACATTCCTCAGCCGCATAGGCCTCGCACCCGAACCGCCCTGAAAGATCACGGTCCAGACGATGTTTGGCCCCCGAAGCGTGACCCATCTCGTGCAGCCAGACCCCATAGAACGATGCGGGATCGCAGAACGATGCGAACTCCGGCATAAATACCGTATCTTGGGACGGCCGATAAAAAGCCTCGCCACCGCCGAACTCCGTCTTGATGCCGAGATTGGCGATGAAGGCATCGGCATGTTCCAGCCGCTGGCTCTCAGGCAGAGCTTCGACCGGCGCGCGCGCGTAACCGTCCACCTGAGCGACGTTGAACACGGAAAACGCACGGGCAATCATGCGGCGATGGCCGCCGGCTTCTTCGCCCGCGTCGGCTTCGCTGTCAGAAGATTGGGTCGGCTTCCACAGCACAACCGTGGAGGACCGTTCGCCTTTGCGCACTTGGGCGCCGACGTCCTGCCACTGCCTGTATGTCCCCCAAAGACCGTCATCATAGCCAAAGGTCATGGCCGAAACCCACAGGGCCAGCGTGTTGATCCCCCGGTAGCGTTTGCCCGACACCAGGTTGGTTGGAGAGGCAGAACTCGTGCCGTCGTGGAACCATGGCGCGCGCCACTCACCGGTTCCCTGATCGATCGCAGCTATGATCTCTTCAGTGATGCGCGTGTAAACATCGGCACGCGCCCCGGATTGGATCCTGGCGGACATGGTGAAAACTCCTCTTGGGGGACAGCGCATGCGCAAGCGATCACTGCCGCTCGGCGGCAGCGCTCAACGCAGCGGTGATGAAAATGATCAGGCGGTGGCCGGTGAGACAGCTTGACTGTTCAGATAACGGCCGTAGTCGGGGCCGGTCACCGCACGCAGTTCGGTGCGGCCGTCTTCCGTCTCGAAAGTCTTCACCTGCTCGGCGCGGTGGTTGGTCAGCCCGTATTGCAGGTTGATCCCCGCCAACGGCGCGGGCAGCTGTCGCAAGTAGGACGCGGGCGCGCCGACAATGCTGGCAAGCTGGCCAAACGCCCAATGCGTCGGGACCACCGGCTCTTGCGCTTTGGGCAGCACCAGATGCAAGCGTTCGCCATTGTCGCGCGATGCCTCAACCCGAATATCAGCCGTCTGCACCACGCGGCTGCGGCTGCGCTCAGACCGGCCCTTCACCGATGCCCAGAGATCATCGAGCGACAGATAGCGTTCGTCATCAGGCCGGTTGAACCATTCGGACGACACCCGCCCGTTCCGCTCACCCCGGCTCACATCGACCTTCCAGCCGCCCGTCTTAGTCGGCTGCACCGCGTCCAGAACTTCCACAACACCCATCGGTCTTCCTCCGTGACAGGCGCTGGAAGCCATTCTCCCAGCCCTCAACCCGTCAACGAAAACCGGCACGCCTCTCACTCTCTTCGACGTAAAGAGCGGCCCGAAGCCGAGCATCGAGCATATCTCCGGTCTCAGCGATGGATGTGATCAGCGAGTGGTAGACCCGGGCAGTGTAGTTGCCATTCCATTCGGCCTTTGGCTGGTAGCCATGGACCTCGATCGGCGCGCTGTCGACATCGAGTGTAACGGACGGCATCCGCTTGCCACCCTGCTCGGCTCCGATGCCGTGACCGGCCATCTCGAGCACCACCTCTCGCAGGACCTTGAGGTTCGCGGGCTCGGCCATCAGCGCGGTAAAGCGTGACAGCGTCGGCTGCGACGCCAGTCCCGGACCACTGAGCGGCGTCAGCCCTGCCGCCGAACTGGCCGCCAGCGCGGCGCGCCGGATCGTGGCGCAGCTCATCCGCATCGTCATGGTCGCGCCACCCTTGCGCGACCAGAAGCAGGCTGGTGCGGATCAAAGAGGCGAGATCATGCGTGACGTCGACCTGGCTGCGAGGATCCGCAAGGCGGGCGGTCATCCAACCGATGATGACGCTTTGCTCGACGATCTTCCGCAAGAGCGCCGCACCGGGATCGCCGGTCAGTCTGTCGACGCGACTTTCGATGCGCAAAGAGCGGTTGAAACCCATCGTGACCGGAAGTAACGTTTCACCGATGCGTGCGTCCGATGCTGCCGTTTGTTTTTGTCTAGCAGCTAGAATCTACAGCGCTCTCAGGCGCACGCAACCAATACCTTTCGCTTTCGATGAATAAGGCGGGATAATAGCTGGCCCGGATCGCGTCCGACCGGGCGCTGGCGGAGCAGGAGCAAGCGCTCGCCTCCGCGCTCGGGGACCGGCTGGTTCTGGTCCCGAACCGGCGCGAGGGGATCGGCGGCAACAGCCAGACCTGCGTCTTCAGCGTCCCCGTCCCTAAAACGCTCCGGGACCGTTGGCATCACTGCCCCGAATGCGGGGTCAGAGGGCCGCGCGAAAGTGCGCCGGGGACGGGTGATGAGCCCGTCAGAGCACCCGCTGAAACGTCGACCTCTCGCGACCTGAGGTCCAGGGAGACCACCGCCGGTGGCTTTGGCCTACGGCGGAAGGCCAGACCCGTTCCCATCGGCACTGTGCCGTGGAGCGTAAAACGAAACCTCACGGACACAAAAAAATCAGGAAGCACCCGGCTTCAGCCGGGTGAGGATGTCACAGCGATCATCCTTTTGCCGTTCATCATCTCCCCTGTTGTGACCGGTGTCCTACTTTTGAACAATCTGGGTGCCGCCTGGATCGCGCTGGGATGCTATATGCTGGCATTCTCATTCGCCCATCCATTGACAACAAGACTCGCCCAGAGGTTTCGGAGATGAGCTCTTTACCCCCAAAGTCGTATTGATCGCGCAATATACGCTGGCAAAACACCTGCCAGACCGCTAAAGATGGGGTAATGGGCAACCAGTATGTTGTCCGGGCATTTTAAATGGGTTGAACCGGCCCGATCAAAAAAGAGCGGACATATGACGACGACAGCCACCCTCCATGCATCGCTCTTTCGGACGTTGGTCGTTGGTGGCTGGCTGGGACGGAAAATCAGCGCTCTGCTAGGGCTGTTTGTCGTGCTTGTGCTGGCGGGTTGCTCGGACGGTTATGTTGTCTTCCCCACCACGCCCGAGGGTCAGCGCGCACTGGGCGACGATGTCGAGGTGGTTGTCCTCGATGCGACGAACATCGGAAACTACACCAGTCCGGCCCGGGGACACCGTGCATCGTCGCTGCCAGCAGGCCGCCAGTGGATTTATCACGTTGGTTCCGGCGACATCCTGTCAGTGATCGTTTTCAATCACCCCGAACTGACGCTGCCTTCAGGCCCTCAGCGCAGCGCTGCGGAAAGCGGGTTCCAGGTCGGCAGCGATGGGACGATCAATTATCCCTTTATTGGTTCGGTACAAGCTAGCGGTCGACCGGTTGACCAGATCCGCAGCGACATTTCACAGCGGCTTGCGACGTTCATCCCCGATCCCCAGGTCGAAGTTCGGATCGCGGCCTTCAACGCACAGGCGGTCGTGGTCTCGGGCGAGGTGGAAACGCCAAATCGTCAGCCCTTAACCGCTGTTGCGGTGACGCTGATCGAGGCCATCAACGCCGCCGGTGGCTTCACTGACGAAGCGGACCCGCGCATTGTGAGCGTCCAGCGCGGGGGGCGGGTCTATCATGTCGATGTGCAGGGCTTCCTGTCGGGCGGCCTGATTCAGAACAACCCTGTCTTGCGCAACGGCGATGTAATCAGCGTCCCGCGCCGTCGCGCCGAGGAGGCCTATCTGCTGGGCGAGGTGGCGAGGCCCGATGTCATCGACCTGTCGCTGGAGCCGATCACCCTGACCCAAGCCATCACGCGCCGTGGCGGGTTGCAACAACCCCGCGCCGATGCGCGCGGTGTGCTGGTTTTCCGGGCGGCGGGTGTGCTGACGCGAGTGTTCCAACTCGACACGTCCAGTCCCACCGGGCTGCTTCTAGGTACTCGCTTCGTGCTGGAACCCGGCGACGTGGTCTATGTCCTGCGATCGCGGCTGCAGCGCTGGAACGATACCATCGTGCGCCTGTTGCCGACCGTGCAGGCGATCGATACCACCAACAGCGTTGCCAACTGATGCGGAGGGAAGGCTGATTGTTTCGTTCGGTTCTCGTCGTTTGTGTCGGCAACATCTGCCGTTCGCCCGTAGGTGAACGGCTTCTGTCGGCGCGACTGCGGGACCGTGGGTTTTCTATTTCGGTGTTTTCCGCAGGAATTGGTGCGTTGGTCGGGCACGGTGCCGATGAAACGGCCAGCGTAGTCGCGGCCGAGCATGGCGTCGATCTCGACGGGCATGTCGCGCGGCAATTCAGTCGCGAACTCGGGCTCGATCACGATCTGATCCTGACCATGGAGCTCGGGCATCGGCGCGAGATCATCAAGGCAGCACCCGACCTGTCGGGGCGCGTCATGCTTTTCGACCATTGGCAGGGCGGCAAGGGCATTGAAGATCCCTATCGACGCTCGCGGCAGTTCCATCAGGAAGTCTTCTCCCTGATCGACACGGCGGGTTCGGCCTGGGCGGCGAAGCTCGCGCCTGCGGCAAAGGGATGAGGCGATGGATGGCAAACCTGTGCACGACGCAGCGCTTCGCAGCGCGGACGACCCGAACATGGGGCGGACAAACATGACACAACCTGCGGTGTTCGACGACGACGAGATCGACCTTGGCCAGCTCTTCGTGACGCTCTGGAAAGGCAAAGTGCTGATCGCGCTGACAACGGCGATCGGGATAGCCGCCGGTGCCTTCGTCATCGCCAACACCAATCCGACCTTCCAAGCCGATGCGCTGTTACAGCTTGAGGAAAAGACCGGCTCTCTGGCGCTGCCGAGCAGCCTGAACGCGATGGTGGGCAACGACGACCCGCGCAGCGTGACCGAGATAGAGATTTTGCGCTCGCGCATGGTTCTCGGGCAAGCCGTCGCAGACCAAAACCTGGACTGGCGCGTTTCGCCGGACATGGCCCCTGTCATCGGCACGATGCTGTCGCGCTATCGCTTTTCGGTCATTGACACTGTGATCCCGGATCACTTTATCCGTCCCGGCGAGCGCATCTCTCTCGATCATCTGGTCGTTCCACCCGCATGGTTGAACCGCGAAATCGAACTGGTTGTCCTGAGCGATCAGTCCTATCGGCTGACTTTGCCTGACGAGCACCAGATTGAAGGGACCGTCGGCCAGCAAGCTACTCTTGATGAAACCGGGTTTTCGCTGACGCTGGCATCGATCCAAGCTCCGCCTGGGCGCCGTTTCACAATCCAGCAAGTGGATGAAATCCGGGCCATAGGCGCGTATCCAGCAAGTGGATGAAATCCGGGCCATAGGCGCGTTGAGGGGGCGGATGTCTGTCAGTGAGCGCGGTCGGGCTTCCGGGATACTCGAAGTTCGCCTGAACGGCGAGGATCGCACTGGCAATGCACGGGCGCTGAACGCGATCATCCAAGCATATCTAGGACAGAACGTCGCCCGCAGTGCTGCCGAGGCCGAAAGCAGCCTCACCTTCATCCGCGAGCAGTTACCGCAAGCCGAACGCAACCTTCGCGAGGCCGAGGCCGAGCTGAATGTCTTTCGCCAGCAGCAGGTCTCCGTTGACCTTACGCTGGAGACCCAGACGATTCTGGGGCAGGTCACCCGGATCGAGGGGGATCTGTCCGAATTGCAGCGGAGCGAGGATGAATTGCGCCAGCGCTATACTCCCGCCCATCCGACCTACAGGGCATTGTTGGATGACCGGCAGCGACTCGAAGCTCGGCTGGCCAAGTTGCGCGAGCAGGTCGGCGCCCTTCCCGAGACACAGCGCCAGATCCTGAACCTGACGCGGGGCGTAGAACTGGCGCAGCGGATCTACACCGAACTGCTGACCCGCGCGCAGGAAGTCGAGGTTCTGCGCGCCAGCACTATCGGCAATGTCCGCATCGTCGATCCCGCAGCGGCCGGGCCGATGCCAATCGCGCCGCGCAAGGCGTCGATCCTAGCGCTGGCGATGATGCTGGGGGGAATGGCAGGGATCGCGCTGGTGCTAATCCGCAACTGGATGCGCAAGGGTGTGCAGGACGGCTCTGAACTGGAAAAGCTGGGCCTGCCCGTTTTCGCCATCATCAATTACAACAAGGCCGCTGAAACTGATGGCAAGCGCCAGGGCAAACTGCCGATCTTCGCCCTCGAACAAACGGCGGATCTGACAGTCGAGGCGCTGCGCTCGCTGCGCACCAGCCTGCATTTTGGCATGCTGGAAGCGCACACGCCGACACTTTGCGTCACCTCAGCACACCCCAAGGCTGGGAAGTCGTTCCTTGCGTTGAACCTTGCTGTCGTCGCCGCGCAGTCCGGGCAGCGGGTTTGTCTGATCGACGCCGACCTGCGGCGCGGACAACTGCGCAGATTTTTTGACGTCCCCCGCAACCACCCCGGGCTGGCAGAGGTCCTTGCCGGCGATTTGCTCGCCGATCAAGCCGTGATCCAAGGGCCGGTCGAGAATCTGTGCTTCCTGCCGACCGGCCGCTATCCGCCCAATCCGTCGGAGATGCTCATGCGGGCGGAGTTCTCACGCCTTGTCGACTGGTGCGGGCAGAATTTCGATCTGGCCATTTTCGACACGCCCCCCGCGCTCGCTGTGACCGACCCTGTTATCGTGTCGCGCAACACCGGAGCCACGATCTTCGTCGCGCGGCATGACATCACACATCTGGGTGAGGTGGAGGCGACGATCAAGACCTTCTCGGCGGCCGGCCTGCGCCTGTCCGGCGCGGTCTTGAACGGGTTCGACCCAAGAAAGGCGCGCGGAAGGTATGGGTATGGGTATGGGGTATGGGTATGGGTATGGGTATGGGTATGGGTATGGGTATCGATATGATTATAAGCAGAGAAAGCAATAGGTTCTGATGCATTTGTGTAACAAGGGCAAAACCTCGGTCAAGCTGAGGGTTGCGGGCCACGTCGATGTTGCGTCGAATTGACTCATCTGGTTGGGGTAGGATTCACAAGCCTGACAAATTCTGTCTCTATTAAGCGTTGGGCAATGGTGCGACGGTTTTGGAGATGGTGACAGTTTTCGAAAACGCATCGGGGCGTTCAATCCCTTATGATATTATTCCACGGCGTGACGGCGACGTTGCGCGAAGCATCGCTGCTGTTGCAAAATCTGAGCGTATGTTTGGCTGGAAAGCAGAATACGGAATCGAGCAGATGTGCAGCCCTACATCGCACTGGCAGGCCAGCAACCCGAATGGTTACAAGGTTTTGTAAGTTTCCGTAGACACGCAAATCTCTAACCGCCCAGGAAACCTGACGTGCGTTCGAGGCTGGATCATCGAAGCGAAAATGCTGAAGCTGAAGAGCGAAGAGACAGTCAGCGAGTTAGCCAGTCAATTTGGCGCCCGATGATTTCAGTCGCCAGTTGGCAAACGACCACAAAGTTTCCAACTCACAGGCATTTATCCGCGCCAACCCAAATATAGATGCCGTTTCCAGACCTACGCCTTCAAGAGAGGGGAAATCGTCAAATGTTGACCAAGTGTTGACCAAAATGCGAACAGCTTATGAAAAAGTAAAACAGTCAACTTTTAAGATACTGTTTTATTTGTATATTTTTGTTGCGGCAGTAGGATTTGAACCTATGACCTTCAGATTATGACGAGAGTACCGTAAAGTGTGGGGCAATCACGCGGCCATTTCGGTTTCGGACGATGATTTGAGTGCTGGATGCCATTGCTCGAACTTGGCGCGGGTTGTGTCTTGAGGGCCCGAGTTCGCTTTTGCAGCATGAGGTGCGCGCCTCGTTTTGACCAGCGCATCTGCTGACGCTTGCCGAAGCGCTTTCCAACGACGGTGTTGACGGTGCTTTCGACAAAGCCGGTTGAAACACGTTCACCGTACCGTCGTCTCTCCGCATAGTTCGGGATCATCGAGGCGATGTAGGCGATGTAGGTCTCAAACTCGGACGCCGCCTTTCGAAGTGCCTTAATGCTGGCATAGTCCGTCTCGACATCTTCCAAATCGATCACCAAGTCTTAGAGGCCGATCCGAAACTAATCACACAAAATCAATGTGTTGCGTTTAACCAACGCATCGAAATGCCATCATGGCAGACAAGATCGGCGGCCCAAACATCTGATTTTTTTGGGTTTGGGTGAAGGGCGACCAGCAAACGTTGCGCAGCGCATCAAATGCCATGTGTCTGAAATTGTTGCGTTAGTTTCGAATCAGACTCTTAGATTGCTGTTTGCCCATCGTGCAGGTTGCCTTTCCAAAGGAACCCTTCGATCTGGCGCAGCAGGCGGGCAATGGCTTCGGCCTCCGCGGGATTGTGATGCGCCAGCCCTTTGACGTATTGCTGCATCACGGTGATACGCATGGTGATGTGGAACCAGTCCAGGATGTACTCAGTGCTCTGAGGCAGCTGCCATAAACCGCGCCATGTTGATGACCGTATCTCCGCCATCGGTCATGAATGTCACCGGCTGGTTTGCCTGCCAACCCTGGTCCTTCAGAACTTCAATTAGCCGTCGCTTGGGCTTGTCATCATGACTTTGGACCAGCCCAAAGTAGCGGCTCGGGCGATCTATGGGGATGGATTTGCCCACAGTGACCTCGAAGTGCGATTGGCCAGCATCGCGGGACCGGACATGTCCGCCATCGATGGCGACGGTGATTTGACCCTCGGGGTTGGGAAGTTTGGCACGCTGGTAGGAACTGATTTCAATGAAGCTGTAAAGCTCATCGGCCAGTTCTGCCTCAATCCGCGTGGCTACGCACCCTAATGCCTACGGATAATATCTGGATTGAACCGTGCATCAATCGGCAGCACATCTTTCAGCAAGCCGGTAACGAGGTCCGGCTACTGATCTCGGGTCGGCGGATGACGCTGGCCCTATCCTCGGCTGCAGCGCCCTTCTGCTCCGTCCAGTCGCCAAGGATCCGGACGCTGCACTGGGCCGATCCATAACACCCACAAAGCCAACCGCCATTGCAAACACCGAAAACGCCCTTTGGCGGGGCGATATCATGCGTTCAGATCGGCACGGAGGGCACGAGGCAAACTTTCCCCAAATCGCCCCCTGCCAAGTGAGGCCTACCATGGTTGTCCCCGTTAACATTGCACCCAACCCGCAGCGCGAGCGGACTCAGGCGTCGGAAACGCCCAGCCATGGAGCCAAAAACAAGGTTCGGTGAATATTCAGGGATTATACTGCCCCATGCTTGTGGGACGACAGCCTGAATTCCCGCGTTTACCGCCTGAGCCGGCGGATCAAAACAGGCACTGCTGCATAGCTTGCGAAAAACAGTACGCTAAAGCCCAAGACAGCCAGAAAGGCATTCAGGTTTTGGTTCCAGAGCAGAACACCGGCAACAGGCGGTGCAATCACGAACGGCGCCAGAACCAGCGTCGTCAGCGGGTTTGCAATGTGGCGGCGATTCCGGCCAAGGACACAGGTTTCCAATGCACGCAATACCATTTGGTGCGCATGTAGTCGATCAGGCGCCGAAACATCCGCCTTGCTGCGCGAGCGTCTAAATATGGCAAGCAACGTATCGGCAATAGGCCAGTACACTGTCAGCAAAATCGCCCAAGGTGAGGCATCGGGTGAATTGAGCAACACCGAGATGCCGAACCAACTGAGCACAAAGCCAATCGTGTAGGCGCCGGCGTCTCCAAGGAAAATCAGACCAAACGGGTAATTCACGAGGAAAAACCCAAAAATCCCCGCAGCCACCATCATCGTAAGATTCACCATGATTGTATAATCTGCTGATGCGGCAATTTGACTTAGCGCCACGGCTGCTGCGATCGCTGTCATAGACGCCAACCCGTTCACCCCATCGATCAGATTGAAGCCGTTAGAAACCCCCGCCGTAACCAAGAGGGTAATGGGGATGCCAATGACCCAATAATCAACCACCGCATCCAGTCCTGGGATCCCAGTTCGAGGCAGCCAAACACCCAACAGCCAAATCACAAGCAAACTCGCACCAAAAACGGCCAATATGCGCCGACGGGGTGACATATGAAATCCAAGATCTTCAGCGAGGGCCACCACAAAAAGAAGCGAGGTCGCAAGTATAAAATCAGCGTAACGTCCCGAAATAGTCACCGGTGCCAATATTACGCTCAGACCTAAGGAACCAAAAATGGCTACGCCACCGACACGGGGCGTAAGCCGCTTGTGCATACATTGTCTTGCGCGCTGGTCATTTGCCCGCCCACTGAGGCGTGGAAAGCGCGAGCGCAACAAAACGATCGCGGCACAGATGCTGAACGACAGAGCTGTTAATGCAAATTGCTGCCATTCGAAAAAGAAAT
>Ga0209284_10005902_pt1 | contig 12271 bp, 12 predicted proteins | sample FRY03_FD_187211 | JGI IMG/M metagenome (GOLD analysis project Ga0209284, IMG submission 187211) | Freshwater microbial communities from Lake Fryxell liftoff mats and glacier meltwater in Antarctica - FRY-03 (SPAdes) (version 2) | ecosystem: Environmental > Aquatic > Freshwater > Ice > Glacier... | reverse complement strand
GTCACTGGAGCCTGGATGTGACTTATGGAGAAGACGGATTAAGAACTCGCCAGCGTACAATCGCGGAGAATCTCGCATGGCTCCGACGCTTCACATTATCTCTGCTGAAGCAACATCCTGGCAAAGAAAGCCTCGCCATGAAACGCAGAATCTGTGGTTGGAATGATGACTTCCTGATGGAAGTCCTTGGTATCAAAGGCACTTAAGTGTGCGCTGGCCTTGTCCCAGCCACGCAGTGATCGATCCCACTGGGCCGGAATCCGGGGAATACAGGGTCAGCCGTGGCGGCCCATGGGGCGGCTCCCCCGAAATCTGTCGCTCAACGTTCCGCTCATGAGGCATCAACGCGTAGCGCCAAGGGTTCAGCCTGGGGAAAGCAGTTCCCAAACGCAGACTGTGCGATCAAACGAAGCGGATGCCAGCCGCGTACCATCGAAGGACCATGCCAGGCCGTAGATTGTATTACGATGGGCTTTCAGTGTTTGCAGAACCTCCCCGGTGGAAATGTCACGGACAATAATTGATGTATCATTGCTGCCGGAGGCCAGTCGTTTTCCGTCAGGAGAAATGGCAACACACTTCACCGCAGCTTTGTGTTCATTAAATGTGCGAAGTGTTTTCCCGATGGACACATCCCAGAGCCGAATCACGGGCGACTCATCCGCAGCCACGATCGTTTTTCCATCGGGCGAAAACGCCACACACTGAATTGGCTTCGCCTGCGGTCCGAACTCCTGAATTTGCTTTCGTTCGGCGACATCCCAGAGACGAATCAGAAAGTCATGACCTCCCGAAGCAATCATTTTGCCGTCGGGCGAAAAGGCCACCGTGTTCACAATGTCGGTATGTCCCTTCATCGTCGCGATCGGTGCGGCCGCATTGATGTCCCAGAGAATAAGATCTTTGTCATGTGCTCCGGAGACCGCAGTCAGGTTGTCGGGCGTAGCAGCCATACAGGTCAAGTAGGCCGAGTGCCCTGACATTGTTGACTTGAGCATTCCTGTGGCGAGATTCCACGTCCGCAGTGTTCGGTCAAGTCCCGCCGAGAGCAGGATTGAATTGGCGAATAGGAACACGACCGAGCAAATCGCTTCTCCGTGACCTTTCATCTGAAACTTCTGAAGTCCCGACGGGAGCTCCCAGATGCGAACAGTTTTATCAAGACTGCCCGAAGCCAGCAGCCCGCCGTCCGACGAAAATGCAACAGAATAGGCCGCATTGTCGTGCCGGAGTTGCAGTGCAGGTTTGAGACTCACGTGACGTTAATCCTTCAGATCAGCTCCGGCAACGGCTGATACTTTGTGTGATCAACAAGATACTGCGGACGCCCGGTCAGATCATTGATCGTAGTATGGTCCACGTCGATCCCGAGTCGATTATAGAGCGTCGCGAAGATCTCCTGAAAATGCACCGGACGCTTTGTAGGGTACTCGGCCAGTGCGTTTGTTTCGCCGATAATCTGTCCCGTCCGCATTCCGCCGCCAGCCAGAAGTGCGCAACCGACCTGAGGCCAATGATCACGTCCGCCTTTGTTATTGATTTTGGGTGTCCTGCCAAATTCTCCCCACACAACAACGGAAGTATCGCGATCCAGTCCTCGATCCTTCAGATCATCCAGCAACGCCGAAAGCGCCCGATCAAGAGCCGGAATGTGGTCTCGCGCATTGTCAAAGTTCGTGCCATGCGGCTGACCGTGCCAGTCCCAGCGTCCGAACGACAATGTGACAACTCGAGCACCTGCTTCGACCAGACGACGAGCAACAAGGAAATCTTCATTTCGCAACCAGCCGGCATCGCCATAGCCAGCCGGTTCTTTGGATCCCCGTCCGTATCTTTCGCGGATCACAGGATCTTCAGCCTCGACATCCAGAGCGTTGAGAAGTCGTCCGGACGTCAGAATCTCAAACGCCTGCTGATAGAACGTGTCCATGCCATCAATGACGTCGTTGGACTCCAATTTTCTTCGCAGAGAATCCATCTGCCCCAGCAACGCTCGACGATTCTGCAGAGTATCTTTCGTCATGCTGGTCAGCACCATGTCATTGCTGCCCGGAGCATTGGCCGCGAACGGCGCATGTCTCATTCCGGCAAATCCGCCTTGCCCTGATTCCGACCAGAACGCGCCGCCAATGCGAGGCTGCAGAGCGACGGCTGCGGGGACTTCAGAATTCACGCTGCCCTGAAGCCGGGAAATCGCGGAGGCAAAACAGGGCCAGCCACCAATCGGCTGATTCAAATGAGGATGTCCATGCAGGCATTGGAAAGCTGAATGCTGTCCCTCGGAACCGACCAGAGATCGGATGACGGCCAATTGATCCATTCGCTGAGCCAGCAAAGGCATGTGTTCGCAAACTTCAATTCCTTCGACGTTGGAATGGATCGGCGAAAACTCTCCGCGATACTCAACCGGTGCCAATGGCTTCAGGTCAACCATATCCTGATGAGGCGGACCACCGGCGAGAAAAACCATGATCACAGATTTGTGTGAAGATCGCTTTCCGGTCGCGGATTCCGCACGCAGCAGCTGTGGGAGACTCAGCCCGCCCATTCCCAATGCGCCAATCTGCATTGCGGTTCGTCGAGCAACGCCGTCACAAAGTTTCAGTCCGGGTCCCTGAATCGTCAACATCTTGTGTCCTCTCAGCAGGCAACAGCGGCGACATGCATCGATGCATTCTGAGCATCCGGCAGCGACAACTCAAGCCCTATCTGAGTTACTGGAGACAAACTAAACGACAGGCCCGAAGTAAAATCGATTCACACGGACGTAAAAAAGCCCGTTGCACTGCATGGGCAGGAACGGGCGTTGAGTGCGATTTAATACCAAATCACAATGCACAGGCGATCGAATGCTCAGGCGTTCTCGAAAAAGTCGTCCTTCCGATTCTTGTCATGTTCTCCGACTCCGGCGTGATGGACCTCATTCTCAGGTCCATCATGATGATCTCCATCAATCTCACCGCTTCCGTCGACATCATCGATCCCGATTCCACCGAGAAGTGTGTCGACTCCGGTGCCTCCAAAAGAGCATCAGTGGCTTCGTTGGCTTCGTTGCTCTCAACGTAGTCTCGACCATCATCTCCATAGAGGGCATCATTGCCAGTGCCACCGACGACACTGTCATCGCAAAGACCGCCATGCTCAGTCTCATTGCCAGCATCGCCCAGCAGTGAATCGTTTCCGGAACCGCCAGTCAGGCTGTCGTTTCCTCGGCGTGTCGTTGGCCGCGGAGGCGGCGTCAGCGCGTAGCCACAGGCTTCAGCCTGGGGCTACGTGCCGTGCTCGCTCCACGCGCAAACACGTCAACGCTTCCAACGGTGGTCGCGAGTATCACGATGGTCATGAAAATCGGCTTGGTCAGAAAATCTCAAAATGGATACTCTACATCAGCAAGGCGAGCGGTTGGGCGTCAGCCGTCCGTGTCACCAGCGAGCCAATTTCGCCGCATGCCATAGAGCGATTCGGCAATTTTGGGACAACCAATCCGAGAATTAGCAAAAGCCGAACACCTCAAACCGACGCCTGCGACCGCTCGGCAAATTGCTTTTCCCAAGGTACGTCGCGGCGAACTGCAACCTCCTGGCTTCTTGACCAAAGGCTTTTCAAAACGCTTCAGATTGCCGGGCTTCCTCAGTCACAAGCCATCTACGCTCCACCACCAAACCAAACGCAGGCTCTCACTCCGACCGACGCAAAGTCAAAGCCTTATTAACTATGTGTGTTTGGCAGCAATGTGTGTGTTGTGGTAGTCGATAAACTTGGGGTCAACGGAGTGCTGGGATACCTGATCGAGGTCAGCCATTGCCACGCGGATTACGCCATAATCAAGCTCTGCATGGTGGTTTGGACACAGACATAGAATGTTACCGATAACATCCAAGCAGGTTGTGAACCTGTTTGTAGCCGAGAAATGTATCGGGGCGATCGGAAACAACGGAGCCGGTTTCATGTGCTGCGTCAACAGCACGGCAGGAGCAGTCGGCTCGGGCGAGCGGCCATTGGCGGCGGCATTGCCGTGAAAGAGTCACGCATCATCGTACCAACTCGGGCGAAGGTGTCTGTTCAAGATGGTTCGTCAGCCGGGGCGATTGATTCGCAGCACACAGCACGGCGGAGCGTTGCAATGGGGGCTCAACCACGCGTGAAGTGCGTCTCACGAATTGATGGCAGTGCTGACAATGTATCCTGACAAGATTGGAGAAATCAGCCGGTGCTCGCCGACAGACGCACCACCGTTTTCATAAACATCTCAAACCATGTTGTAGTTCGTCAGTCCTCGAAAGTTGTAGAACCGCTCGCCGTGCAGGTAGACCAGATTCGACACTCGATTCCAGAGCGAACTCAGTCAGTGAGCTTCGATGCCTGACAATGGGAACATGCCGAGGTTGCGTCTTCAACGCATCGCGTGTCGTTGTAAGCACCCACGCACAAGTTATTGGGCGTAATTCGTTTAACGGCGAGCCGGAGGTGTAGGCAAATTAACAGAAAACCGACACCTTCGGCTTGCCGTTAAACGAAGAAACTTATGCACGGGTGCTTAATCAATGATGTGAGACCTTCTCGGGTGGATTCCGCCTACGATTTCCAGCCGAACGAAGACGAATTGTCCAGTCGTCGATGAGCAATTCCAGAGTGCATTTCGTAGAGTTCTCACGAACACTGCGACAGGGTAAAGAAGGGCGAGCGACTTGCTGCATGCCGCTCGCCCTCGCATGAGCCCCTGCGGACTCATGCTCCGGATCAGCTTTTCTTCAGCACAACAAACTGTGACCCTTCATTCGATTTGACGAGAAGAAGGATGCCCTTCGACAAGTCTGCCTTTTGAAGGACAGTCTCACAGTCATGAATACTCTTCACCGGCGTGCGGTCCATTTGAGTAATCACCATGCCCTCTCTCAGACCTGCTTCAGCAGCCATGCCATCAGCAGCGACGGCTGTGATCACGACACCCTCAACACCATCCAGATTCAGTTGTTTCGCCACCGAACTGGTGAGATCCGCCAGTTCGACGCCGAGCGAGCTGAACGAAGAACTTGACGGAGCCTGCGCAGGTCCCGCAGACGAAGCCACAGACCCGAAGTCAGAGGGCAGTTCTTCCGGAGTGAACGACAATGTCATCGTTTTGCCATCTCGGATCACCGTCATCGCGTGAGCCTGACCAAGAACCGCCTGTTCAACGATGAGCTGCAGGTCGCGAGGATTCTTGATCTTGCTTCCGCCGAAGTGAGTGATCACGTCGCCCGACTGGATACCGGCCTTCGCGGCTGGTGTTCCATTGCGAACTTCTGTCACCACAACTCCTTCGTTCGGCTTGATGTGGAACTGATCCGCCACTGTCGCGTTCACGGACTGAATGCCGATGCCCAGATAGGCTCGTCGGACGACTCCGCCATGAGCCAACTGTGTTCCGACCCAGTTTGCCATGTTGATCGGAACGGCAAATCCGATCCCTTCGTTGCCACCACTTCGAGAAGAGATCGCGGTGTTGATGCCGACAATTTCCCCATCCAGATTGACCAGTGGGCCTCCGCTGTTTCCGGGATTGATCGCTGCGTCCGTCTGCAGGAAGCTTTCGCGATCCGCAATCCCGACACCGCGATGCGTCGCACTGACGATGCCGGCCGTGACGGTTCCTTCCAGTCCAAACGGCTGACCAAGTGCCAGGACCCAGTCTCCGACGGCCACATGATCGCTGTTGCCGATCTTCGCCGCCGTCAATCCATCAGCCTTGATCCTGCGTGACCAATTGAATTTCGGATTCATGATGTTCTCCTTATTGCATGTGTGAATCCTCGCTGGGATTCACTGTGTTTGCTCGATCACATTCGAGACCGTTCATGTCTGATAACTAAAGCAACCCATGTGCCAAACTTGGCTCACCACGCTTTTCCTACGGCGACACAGTGTCTGCCTGATCTTTTTTACGTAAGATGAGTGTCGCGGAATTTATTTCGGCGGAGGCGTCGGACAAATATCGGCGGCACTCGTCGAGGCAAAATGCCCCACCGAGGAATTTCGCCTCGGGAACTCAATGTTCGAAGTCCTGGACGATGAATGAGGGGAGAAGCAGGGGAATCATCGCAACCCGAAGCGTCAGCGAGGGATTTGGGGACTCGTTGCCGAACAGTCAAAACTCAATCCCTCACTTACGTTTCGGGTTGTGATTGTGGAAAAGCAATCTGTAAAGTCGTTCAGGAATTACTGACGGAGTTCAACGTTGAAACTGGCAACTCGCATCATCGGCGCTTCACTGATCAGCGTGGTCCTGCTGACGTTTGCTGCCGGCCTGTTGCTCGTTCACAACGTGCAGCTTGAGTTCGAACTGCAGCAGCGTGAAACTGCCGAACGAATCAGCCGTGCCTTCAGTGCTGTGCTGCTGGATTCCTGGAAAACGTCCGGGACGCGCGGCGTGCTTCGATTTCTGAGTGACGAGGGCCCCGCGAAGACACTGGGGCTGGACGTTCGCTGGGTTCAGTTTGAAGAAAATGTGTCCCCCGATTTTTACCCATGGCTGCCTCGTGAACAATGGCCATCGGGAGCGTCTGCCGAGACAGAATCGATCATTCACACAGAAGCTGACGGAGAACAACAGCTCTACACTTATGTGCCATTTGTCATCGAAGGACAAGCCATCGGTGCTCTCGAATTCGCAGCATCACTTAGTCAGATTGAACGACAAACGCAGCGCATCATTTTGATTTCATTGGCGACCATCGGCGCGATCAGCATCGTGCTTATTATTGTTGCTTACATGACTGGACTTCACTGGATTGGACGTCCGCTGGAAGCCCTGATGGAGAAAGCGGAGCGAATCGGACGAGGCGACTTCTCCCGACCGATCGATCTGAATCGCAACGACGAACTGGGATCGCTCGGCACTTCGCTGAATCAAATGTGCCAGCGGCTGATCGAACAGCGTCAATCGATCGAGCAGGAAACGACTCGCCGCATTCAGGCCATTGACCAGCTGAGACATGCAGATCGACTGAAGACCGTGGGACATCTCGCCGCCGGAGTCGCCCATGAACTTGGCACACCACTGAATGTGATTGGAGGCCGAGCCGCGTTGATTGCGTCGGGGAAATTGTCAGACGAACAGACTCGCGAAAGTGCAAAGGCGATCAAGTCTGAAACAGATCACATTACCGACATCGTGCGGCAGTTGCTCGCATTTGCTCGTCTGCGAGAACCCCAGCCAACGAGTGCCGATCTTGCCGATGTGATCGCGAAGACATCAGAACTCGTTCAGACATTCGCTGAGCGAAATCATGTGATGCTGGATGTTCAGGCACCTCCAAAACCAGTTGCTGCGATGATCGATTCCGGCCAGATCCAGCAGGTGCTGACGAACATTATGATGAACGCAATTCAGGCCATGCCCCGCGGAGGACGGATCACGACGGCCACCTCCACAATTCCGTCGGCAGAACCATCGATCCCTGGCTTCGCCTGTATTTCTGTTTCCGACGATGGTCCGGGTATGCCTGGCGACACGTTGCGGCATATCTTTGACCCATTCTTCACAACCAAAGATGTCGGTGACGGAACCGGACTTGGATTGTCGATCGCACTGGGCATCGTGCAGGAACATGGCGGCCGAATTGAAGCGGAAAGTCGACCGGATGAAGGGACCACGTTCCGAATTTTGCTGCCAATGGAGAATCAGCGATGAGCGACACAATTCTGATTGTTGACGATCAGCGAAGCATGGGTGAACTGCTCGAAGCAGATTTGAAACTGCGAGGCTACTCACCCGTCGCCGTGACATCCGCTGCAGCCGCTTGGGAAGAATTTCAGCGCGGCAACATCGACGTTGTGCTTACGGATGTCCGCATGCCAGGAACGGGCGGGATTGATCTGTGCTGTCAGATTGTTGATGAACGGCCAGAGATTCCAGTCATCGTGATGACGGCGTTTGGCAGCATTGAGACGGCTGTTGCCGCATTGCGGGCTGGGGCCTATGACTTCATCACCAAGCCTGTTGAATTGGATCTGCTTGCCGCGGCTCTCGAGCGTGCTTTGAAGCAGCGAAGGCTGCAGAAGGAGATTCAAAAACTCTCCGAGACGATCGACCACCGCACATCATTTGGCGACATCGTCGGTGAAAGCCCGGCGATGCAGAAAGTTTACGGGCAACTTGCACAGATCGCACCGACGGATTCTTCTGTCCTGGTCACCGGGGAAAGCGGGACAGGCAAAGAGCTGGTCGCGAGATCCATCCACCGACGCAGTCGCCGTGCGAACGGACCATTTGTCGCCGTTAACTGCAGCGCGATTCCGGAAACGCTGCTGGAGAGCGAACTCTTCGGTCACAAGAAAGGCGCTTTCACGGACGCACGGCAGGAACGAATCGGGCTGTTTGTGAAAGCCAGCGGCGGTACGTTGTTCCTTGATGAAATTGGCGAGCTGCCTCTGTCGATGCAGGCCAAGCTGCTGAGAGTTCTGGAAGAACGTATGGTTCGGCCTGTGGGAAGTGATCACGAAGTTCGAATCGATATTCGACTGGTCTCTGCGACTAACCGCAATCTGGAGCAGGCGATCGAAGATCAGCAGTTCCGTGAAGACTTGTTCTATCGTATTAATGTCATCCAGATCGAACTGCCACCGCTGCGAACTCGAGGCAGCGATATTCTGCTGCTTGGACAGCATTATCTGAAACAGTTCTCTGAAGCTTCCGACGGAAAGACAGTGGCTGGCTTTGATGCTGTAGCAGCAGAACGCCTGTTATCTTATCCATGGCCCGGCAATGTTCGCGAGCTCCGCAATGTCATGGAACGCGCCGTTGCGTTAACGGTTGGCTCAAAGATCTCGCGCGATGACCTGCCGGAGAAAATTCGTCGGCACTCATCGCGACAGCTCATTCTTCATGGCGATGACCCGTCAGAACTGATGTCGCTGGACGAAGTTGAACGCCGCTACATTCTTCATGTCGTCGAAGCGTGTCACGACAACAGAACTCAAGCTGCTCAGATTCTGGGACTGGATCGAAAAACGTTGTATCGTAAGCTGAAACAATATGGGATCGCCGACGAGTGATTCGATCCTGTGCTGGAAATCGACAAACGGGCGTATCGCGATCTTCACATGGATCAGTACTGCCTCCTTGTACTGCTCTGGATGTTCCCCCTGCTGACATCCATGCGAGCATTGCAAAAAGCCGATGAGCGTGCCGTCATGGCCCGCACGGTGGAGTCCGATCGCTGTTATCTGGTGGATCGCGGTTACGCAAAGTTCCTGCTCTGGAATGTGATCCATACTGCCCAAAGCAGTTACATCTGCCGAGTTCGCGATAACTCGGTGTACGAAGTCATCGAAGAGAAGCCTCTGACAGCCGCTGACCGCAAGGCGGGCGTGATCAGCGATCAGATTGTAAAATTCACAGGCTCCAAAGCCGATGCGCTGCCCGATCATTCCGTGCGACTGGTCATCGTTTCTGCGTCGGAACATACAAGTCGCGGCAGCAGCGCGACAGGGTCAAGTACAGGACCGTCGTGCGATGGAAAACTGCGATTGGCCACCGATCTGCTGGAAATTTCCGCGGAACTGATCGCAGAGGGATACCGCGTCTCCGCTGTCACTCAGTCGCTACACGTTGTCAACGCGTTCGAAAAAGCCTCGACGTATTGCATCTGAACGCGATGTCTTCCAGTGCCTTCTGCACATTGCAATTCTGAGTAATGCAGCAATTAGGTCCAACTCATCAATCACCGTAGTGCCTCCTGGATTCTTTGGCGATAATGTCCGAGACCAGTTTGCCTTCGACGTCCGTCAGCCGGAAGTCGCGGCCGCCGTAGCGGAACGTCAGCTGCTCATGGTCCAGGCCCAGCAGATGCAGGATCGTGGCGTGCAGATCATGGACGTGGACTTTGTTTTCCGCGGCATAAAATCCAAGGTCGTCCGATTCGCCGTAGCTGAAACCGGCCTTCACGCCACCGCCCGCCATCCAGTACGTAAATGCGTGCGGGTTGTGGTCGCGGCCGTTGGTTCCCTGAGCCGTCGGGGTTCGACCGAACTCGGCGCCTCTCATCAAGATCGTGTCTTCCAGCAGACCACGCTGTTTTAAGTCCTGCAGCAGACCGGCGATCGACAATGGATCCTGCTGACCGGAATAAGAATGTGCAGGATTCCCAAGCTACCTGAGATCGCCGCTGCCCGCAATCGAAATGCATTTTGCAAAGCCGGCACCCTGAGTCTTCTCGAATTTCATATTAAAACCGCTGGACCGAAATCGATTCGTTCATGCCTGTGCCTGAAGTCATCATCAAAATGACTTTTGCAGGGACTGCTTTGTCGATTGCATGTGAGTCCGGGATGTCTTTTGCTGTTGAGGAAATTGGGGAGGAATTTAACGGTGTCGTTGTTGCAGGAATTACAACATTCGTCGCAGGCCGATTTGCAAAATCCGGACGATGCAGGCCTGTGTTTGACCTCCTTCCGACATCACATGTCATCAGCCTGATGGCGAAACAGTGATTGTATTCTGCCGTTTCAAACGCTTATCGCGAAAAATATGGCTCGGCTTATTTGTTTCATTTCCGGCACGTGCTTCGCATTTGATTGAAAGCATGAACCGAACGTCCTGAGTCTGGACTCGAGACGTGTCCGGCAGCGGCAAACTTCTGACGATCGCGGAAGCGCACTGCAACTCATCTGACTTCGCAACCAACAAAGGAACGATTTTGTTATGAAGACTTCAACACTGCTCACCGCCGGTCTGTTTCTGCTCCTTGCTTCTCGATCTGTTACTGCAACCGCTGCTGATCCGCGACTGAGTAACGGCTACAGCGCTGCACCGAATCGTGGTCTGTTCGGACTGCCAATGCCACAACAGTGGTCTGGCTCTCGATCAACAGGCACGCGCTACAACGCTGGATATAATGCATCCGGGTACAACGCATCCGGGTACAATGCAAACTGTCCAAACGGAAATTGTCAGACGGGATACCGCGGCCAGACGGGATACGCTGGGCAGAACGGAAATTGTGCGAATGGCCAATGTGCAACAGGTGCGTGTGCCAACGGGCAATGTGCCACGGGCAACTGTCCCGGTGGTCAATGTGCGACCGGAGCCTGTGCCAACGGTCAGTGTGCGACAGGAAACTGTCCGAACGGGAATTGTGCCATCGGTGGGTATACAAACAACCGAATGCCGATGGGTGCTCAGTCAGACTGGTCGCCTCGAAGTTCACGCACGGGATTGGCCGATCCCTACCGCCGTTCAGGTAGTGTGACCGATCGCGATACGTGGACCCAGCGTGTTCAGCGACCTGTGCTTGATCCACTCGATGAAACTTTCAGCTCACGCTACCGTCGTGAAGAACTGAACCTGCGGAATGATTACTTCGGACGTGAATCTGATGCCGACTTCGGCAACCGCTCACAGTCACAGAGTCGCTCACGAACGAACTCAAGTGATTGGGATCGCCCGTCACAACGATCGATGGAAGCTCCTGCAGATAACTTTAACAGAGTGGCTCGCTTCTAAACATCTTACTGCTGACGTGCGGTTTCCACTGACGGCCTGAACCTCGCGGCAGAGAAGGTGGTACATGTGAGAGTGATGGAGAGCACATGAACTGCCTGGGTCACCCCATGCTGCCTGAGGGACTCGCTCCTGCAACATCAAGACGGTGTTGTTGGGCGAGTTTCCTTCAATGACTGCCGTGTCGTTAATATTGTGAATACCATCGACAAGGTTCTGGCAGAAAAAGATGCCTAGCTGGACAGCGCCATGTCTGCGTGTGAAATCGGCTGGCGTATGAGCATGTATCATGCGATTCAATCAGTGAAATCAGTGTTATCCGTGGTCAAAAACAGAGTCGCATTTTTACCACGGATAACACTGAGAACACGGATGAGTGGCAAAGGTCGCGAATGGTGGTTCATCGCAGGAAAGAGTGGATGTTTGTCATTTCGGCACCATCGCCACCATACAAACGCACCCTCGAACTTGGCGCTGTCCAGCTAGGCTGTGATGAGGAACCCGCTGTGCGGTAGGAATCGCAGTCGCCGAATAAAAAAAGCCCGGCATCGTTGGGATGCCGGGCTTCTGGATTAATCAAATCAGGACGGACAGGAATATCCATCCTCCTGAATTAAACTTACTTCTTCTTCGCCCCTTCAACAGCTGCCTGAGCTGCTGCAAGTCGAGCGATAGGGATTCGGCGTGGGGAACAGCTGACGTAGTTCAGGCCGATTTCGTGGCAGAAGTAGACGGACTTTGGATCACCGCCGTGTTCGCCGCAGATGCCGATTTTCAGATCCTTGCGGA
>Ga0209284_10005897_pt1 | contig 12279 bp, 11 predicted proteins | sample FRY03_FD_187211 | JGI IMG/M metagenome (GOLD analysis project Ga0209284, IMG submission 187211) | Freshwater microbial communities from Lake Fryxell liftoff mats and glacier meltwater in Antarctica - FRY-03 (SPAdes) (version 2) | ecosystem: Environmental > Aquatic > Freshwater > Ice > Glacier... | reverse complement strand
TCAGTACTGTCCGAGAAAAAATTAACTCATAGAAAATAATCACTGAAGTGGTGGTGGCTCGTGTCAACGAGCCATTTCTGTTTTAGGTGAAGCAAAAACATCAAGAAAATGTCTATTGTGAAATACTAATGCTGATATTGAGCAAGTAATATGATGCAAAGAATATTTAGATTGAGTCTTACTTTTGATGATATGAACCAACAGATAATAAATCATAGCAACCCATACTTGGCTTTCTACTGCATTTCTCGATGTTCCAAAAAATGATTTAATTTTAAGATTTTGCTTGATTCGTTTAAAGAATTTTTCTATTTCTCGTCTTTTATGATAGAGATCTGCAATTTTTGTTGCAGAAAGTTCCGTGTTGTTTGTCAAAAATTCATATATCTTTCCTGTTTCTTTATCGAGGTAGTGGATTAATCTTAATGGTTTAGAATACTTCTCTCTACTATTAGGATATTCAAGTTCAATAAGATAATCTTTGAGTACTTGGGGATGATCTAATATGATTTCAGACTCTTTATATCGAGCGATATTAGACTTTAATCTTGTTACAAAAGTGATTCCTCTACGATCAATTCAAGCAAATTGCTCAAAATCAAAATACCCTCTATCAATAACAATAATATCTCATTTTCATAATCCTTTTGTCATCTGTGTAAGCGTTGTGCTATCGCTTTTTCTTCATTCGCTGATTACCATCAGATCAGGTATTGCCGTTTCAATCTCTATTCTTGTGTGTATCTTAATTGCTCCTTTTTTCTTCCTATAATATGCTCGATCAAATATTGATAATGTAAGTGGTACTAGTGTTGAATCAATTGCGTACGTGTTAGATCATCAGTACGCTTGAGATTGCTTTAATAAGTGATAGTATGCTTGCTCAAAGATTAGTGAAGGAGTTTTATTAATCCAGTCTGAAAAAGTGGAACGAGCAAATCACTTCATTCACATATGATAGAGTTTATTTTGGTGTGCTTGTAAAACTCTTTCAAGATCTCTAATTGATTTTGATTGAGTAATTTGTCCAATCATCAATCACATAAAGGTTTTTCGTACGCTGAATACTTTGGCTCGTTTATTATATTCATGCTGTCCGAGAATTGAATGAAACGAATAAATATTTAAATATTGCAACAAAGTATTGAATAATGTGTGATGATTCATACCAAGAGGTTGTTATGGGATAAATTGTGGTAAATTTACTATAACAAAATGCTGTCCGAATTACATCAAACAAAAAGAAACCCCAGTGCTAGCACTGGGGTTTCTTTCTTTTGACTGAAATTATCTCGGACACTACTGAATACCACTATATATAATGCAAGAAGCAACATATGCAATATCCTCAGAAATTAACTTGCTTGATAGTCAATATAAATTAATTTTAAAAGATTATTACAAATTACAAACTATTTGAAACAGAAGAGATTATGTAAAACTTTGTGCAACCATAATCTTCAACACTCGTAAATTATATAATATTCTTGAATGTGATGCGCCTACAGAGTATTGATTATTATTACACAATCAAATCTTTCAAAAAAAATTACTGATGTATACTCACTCGTTAATATATAAAATTAATCCGTTCTATAAGACTTTTATTACAGATATATCAGAAATTCACAAAGAATTAGAAAAAGATTATATGAAATATAACTCCCTTGCATCAAATATTCCTCAAAATACTCACCATATTAGAGTATATAATGAAGATTCATCTTTAGTTCAAGGATGGAATCGTATTATTGGAAAAGAAATAATGGATATTTTAGACTACAACTTATGAAGAAAAGAACAGCGAAAATTATATACACCGCATGAAATATTTAAAAAAATAAAGAAACACATTAAATCACGATAAAATTTCTATTTAGCCAAAAAATCCACTCTATAGTGGATTTTTCATTTATTAGTTACATATATTTATCCAATTTGGATACCAGGTCCCATGGTAGGAGCAATAGTAACTTTTTTGAATAATTTATTTTTGATAGTAGCAGGTTTCATCGCTTCGATCGCAGCCATACAAGCATTGATATTATCAACAAGCTTATCGTCAGCAAAATCAAGTTTACCGATTGCTACATGGATATTACCAGTCTTATCAAGCTTAAACTCGATACGACCTTTTTGGATCTCTTCGATTGTGCCTTTGAGATCAGTAGTGATCGTGCCAGTCTTAGGTGTAGGCATAATTCCTTTTGGCCCAAGTATTTTTGCGACTTTTGCAAGATCTTTGATCATATCAGGAGTAGTTACCAATACATCGAAATCGATAATACCGTCGAGGATTTGTTTGATAAGTTCTGTATTACCTACAAGAGTTGCTCCAGCAGAACTAGCTTCTTCGATCTTATCATCTGCAACAAATGCAGCGATTTTGATTGTTTTACCAGTACCATGTGGCAATACGACTGTACCTCTGATTGCTTGATCATTGTATTTAGGATCAGCAGTAGTTTTGATATTAAGATCCAATGATCCTACAAATTTTGCTGTGTGAGACTTCTTAGCGAGAGCTACAGCTTCTTCGATAGGATAGATTTTAAGTTCTACAAGAGCTTTCGCAGCTACATACTTTTTTCCGTGTTTCATCGTAATAAGGGTTGGGTAATAAAAGTGGTCCTAACGACTTACGTCTTCCACAGGTATATTTAGAGAGTTATCCGACTTAAGTTTAAATTCCTATGATTCAATAATCTTTTTCAATGTATGGTTTTTTTGGAAATCAATTATTTCATGAATTTGGTTCTTTTACTTGTATTTTTGATTCGAGATTTCTTCTTAAAGCTCACTTTATAAGTCAAACTAAAATTTCACCAGAATTTGTCTTTTCACAAGGTACACCATATTTGTTATATTGAAGAGTTCTTACCATAGGATTTGCTTAAAATAATATTTCAATAATATAAATCTACATTAGTTATTACTTCTCAATTTCTACACCCATATTCTTTGCAGTGCCTGCGATTGTTTTCATAATGACATCAATATCTTCAGTATTCATTGATGATGCTTTGAGCTCAGCGATTTCTCTGAGATCTGCTTGAGTCATTGTTCCTTTTTTATCTGTATTAGGAGTTCAACTACCTTTGGCAGTTTTAGCTTTCCAAGCGATTAGAGATGAAGTCACAGGAGCCATCACTTCTACATCAAACGACTTATCGATATACAATGAAATCATTGCTGGTACTTTGACTTGTGCAGGAGCAAATTGTTTTGCCATGTCGGCAGTTTTACCGTTGAATTCTTGTACAAATGCAGAGATATTGATACCATTCTGACCCAACATCGGTCCCAAAGGTGGTTTAGGACTAGCAGCTCCAGCGATTGCTGTTACCATAAATTTTTTTGCAATTTTTTTAGCAGCCATACTATGATTGTGATAATAAATGTAAAGATAATAATCAGCTACAAGTCTATGTTCAAGTAGAAGATGAAATTATTCTGACTGGTTGTCACGTACCACCACGGATGAAGCTGTCCGTCATGACTATCATGTATGAGTCAAGCACACGATGATATGATGGATTAGTTATAATGAAGTACGACGTCATAGCAATCACAAATCACTATGATACACCCCATATGAGTCAGAATATCTCGCTCATTATATTTGTACCACCTGACATCATCATGCTTTTTGATAGGTGTTTCTTGATAGAATTACTGTGCAACAGATCTGATCACCATTTTTGACTCTATAATTAGTAGTGCTTCCATATGTAGTGATCTCTGTACCGATACCATATGATAGGTCTCCTGGACGTTTCGCGATATAAAATTGTTCGATCGATCCGTTGGTGCTGCAAGTAGGATTTCTAAGTGGATAGAATCATTGATTATCGCGTGCTCACAGAGTATAATTGATACGATAAGTTAAGACTGGATCGGGAGTAGTTGGGCGAATATCATAAGGATTTGTAATTACATAGTTGGGTTGATTTACAAAATTATTGTTACGATTAGGATAATATCATTGAGGAAAAAACTGTGATCATTGATTGTTGTTTAGTGAGTTATAATTAATAACATTTGAACTATTTACCATTGGCTGACGAAGATATTGTTCAAATTCTGAATCAAGTGTAGAGGTTGATAAGGATGATGAGATTCAAAAATTAGTTAAATCAAACATGGAGTAGCTGTTTAATCTATTATTCACGATCTTAAGTATGAACATATTTTCTGAATTATTTTTCGATTGATAGTAATTGTATTGAGAGATATCAGACACATGTGAAGAATATCCTTGCACTTTAAAATATATCTCATACAACTTAGTAGAATTGTTGCGGAAGATGATTGCACTGTTTCCAGATTCTACAATACTTTGAAGTAAAGTTCGATTACTTGGAGTCTCGAACAATATCGTAGAGTTTTGATGATTGATTGCTATGTAACGATTATTGACCTGATATAATGTCGTGTTCGCAATCTGATTGCGAATGGTATAATTACTAATGATTGATTGATTGATGAACGTTTTACCACTGTAGAAATAATTATTATTTCAATTATTATTGTTATTATTGTTTCTGTTATTCCAACCGTTGTTATTAAAATTATTATTTCGATTATTGTTGTTTGGATAATTATAGTGAGGATTAGGATTACGACTTGGCAGGTACGCAGGTCATTCATTGATCACTTCTCTATGTCATTCTACTTTGATCGCTGCTCTTTTTGGAGTGGATGATTCGTTAGATCCTCATACTTGTACAGCATCGACGATGCTCATTGCTCATACAGCACTAGTTAATATTAAGGCTCACATCGTAGCTGAAGTTATTATTTTCATCATTTTAAAAAAACTCATATAAATACTATCAATATACTATATGAGTTTATGTCAAATACAATACAATTATATTCTATTTTGTAAAATACTTGATGGCTGACTGCAATTGTGTATCAATTCATGATCATTGATAAGCTTCAATATCAAGAGTAACTTCAATATCCGGTATGACACCCGTGCCATCAACATGAGTATCATCAGGAGCATATCGACGACCGATCGAATATTTGATACTTGATCCATCTGCAAAATCATAGATCGTCTGGATGCTTCACTTGCCAAAAGTCTGTGTACCGATTAGTTTGGCATCGGTGTTTTGTCTTAGAGCCAATGCTAGAACTTCTGATGCAGAAGCAGAATATCTATCCACGAGCACCACAGTAGGCAATTGTCTATCAGCTCATTCACGTCAGTCAGATTTGTACGATTCTCATGGAAACATACTATAACGAGTGTTAGTAATCACGCTACCTTTGGGTACAAAATGACTCGCCATATCTACCGCTGTCGGCAAGAATCCTCCACCATTACCTCTCACATCAATAATATATCCAGCGATATTTTCTTTACTCAATCCAGCTAGCGCATCGCGGAACTTCGGATAGGTGTCTTCACCAAAGATCGACACGGAGACATAACCTAACGAAATATTAGCTCCTGTATCGTATAATACATTTCGGCTGACTGATGGCACGTTGATCGTATTTCTTGTGACAGTAAATTGTTTGATCGTCTGATCACTTGATCTAAAGATGGTAATATCGACTGTTGTATTCTTGGGTCCACGGATGAGTTTGACGGCATCATTTACTTTCATATCCTTGGCAGCTTCTTCTCCGATCTGCACGATAAGGTCAAGCGGCATCAGTCATGCCATCTGAGCAGGTGATCATTTGAGCACTTCCATGATCTGTACACCATCTGGCTTACTGGTTACTACCGCACCAATTCACTCAAAATCTTGTTCACCAGCCAAGACTTGATTAAGTCAGCTTGCTTCTTGTGTATCAAAATACGTCGTATATGGATCACCCAGTCCATCCACATATCCATGCAACGCTGACTCAATCATACTAGTTTCATCAAGTCCAGTAGTAGAGCCAGATCAGTGATAATACTGCTGTTTGAGGAGTTTATAGATCGTATCAAATTTATCATATTTGGTGGGATTGATCTTCGATTTAATATTTCCGATCAGATCAGAGTTATCGACTGATACTACATAGTCTCCGACTTGTCGGGTATAATTACTTGCATAGTTATACAGACTTGTTCCGCTGATACCGAGTGCAATACCCAGAAGAATAATAGAGAGATATTTCATGAGATTGTTCAAATAATTACTTTATGTGAGTATAATTATTTGATAGTCATACACAATTAGATATAGATCGTATTATTTGATTTCTAAACTATCAACATTATATAGTGGTATATCTTGACCAGCATCAATAAGCGTGATATATGTAGGATTTTCACGGTCTACCTGGAGGAATATACGACTTGCCCCATCAAAACCTCAACAATATCAAGCATTACCATCAATATCCATATTTCCTAATTCTTGAGCAAAAGAGAGCGATGGCATCACTACGTATCTTGCATAGCGATCAGTGGAAAATAAATTAGAATAATAGATGTTACAGTGTCAATTAAAATCAACATAATTTCATCATGAGACATAAGTTTTATTATATAATGATTTATTGTAGTTGATTGCGTTACGTATATTATTCATCCCATCTGATCACGATGCAGCATAAAATGTCATTATAGTGCGTGCCTCACCAAAAGCACTTGCTAAGATAGAAGTCGTATTGTGATTATTTTGAATGAGGTAGGATTCTTGATAAGATACATAGTTTTCACAATTACTAACATAATTAAAGCTTATAGCTTGAGTTGTAATTCAACTATCAACAAAAATAGTTGATAATCATGTAAAAATATTCTTGGTGCATCATAATTGTAGTCATGATAGTGGATAGATATTTCATGTGGAAGCAACAAAATAATCGTATGAATTGTACAGATATGTTCATGTAAAATCATCCAGATTAATCGTGTTGATTAGTTGAATATCTTGATTATCCATGCCTGAATTTGAGATTCAAGTAGTCTCAACACTTAGACATCCACCAAGCAGTGTAACACTTACACAAATTAAAAAACTTCACCACAATTTCATCAATATAATATTTTAGAAAATAAATAATTACTTTTCATTCTTTTCAATCCTTTCTGCAACCATCAAGGCGGAGATCAAACACATCGGCATTCCGATACCTGGGGTCGTATATCCTCATGCATAATACAGTCATTTTACCTTTTTGGAGTAGTTGGATGGACGCCAAAATGCCGACTGGAACATGGTATGGGCGAGACCAAGTGCGGTACCTTTATATGCATTATAATATTGCTCAAACTGTGGGATCGAAAAGATTTGCTGCACTTCAATACGCTCAGCAAGATCAGTGATACCACAAGTACGTGATATATCAGCAAGGATAAAGTCAGCATATGCTTGGAGTGATTCAGGAGTCGACTCTAATCATGGTGCGATTGGCACAAGCACAAACAGATTTTCTTTACCATCTGGTGCGACAGTCGGATCAGTCTTGGATGGATTACAGATGTAGTAACTTGGATCATTTGGTCGCTGTGGCTTGGAGAATACTTGAGCAAAGCCTTCTTTCCGGTCATCATTAAAGATCAGAGTGTGATGTTGTAACTGTGGCAACTCTCCATCAACTCACAGATATAAAATAAATCATGATGGTGAGATGACTTTCTTAGCTCGATACGACTCAGGATAAGTCTGCTGAGCCGGTTCTAACAACTTAGTCTCTGTATGTCGCATATCTGCATTGGAGATAATGATGTCAGCAGGCATTATTTTCTTATCTGATATAATCTTAATGTTATAAGGAGTTTCTCAAGTAGAATAAATAATATTATCACTATCAAAAACATATTGATATATAAGTTCTGCAGTTTCTTTACCTTTACGAATCATTGCAATACAAACTAGAAGTTCTATTTCTTCTCTATATTTCTCATTAAATAATTCTGGATATCATATATATATCATATTTAATAAATCTACGACAGAATTTTTTGATTTCCATTTACCTCTCTTATAAAATAATTGAGAAGCAACACAAGAATGTATAGGCTTTATCGTCTCGAGCCAAATTGGACCTTTAATACAATCACCTCGATCAATCAATGTAAACTCATCATCAGATACGATAATATTTTCGAATTGTATATCATTATGTATCAGCGACATTTCTCATTCATATTCTTTGCATTGGTAGGACTCAAGTACATGAGATATCTTATCTTTAATATTTTGAGAAAGACTATCATCCATTCTCCCAGCAAAATACTTCAATTTATTAAACAAAATAGTCGTATTGTATAATCATATAGTCTTGGTACCGTGAGTATATCTCATTAGTTGAATTATCTTACTGCAGCTCTCTTGTTTCTGCTGATCATCAAAATCCAAATAAATATGGTCAAGTCCATTTCCTTCAATAAATTTAAATATCATTACGGGATTTCAAAACTCTGCTACAAAGTCTGATGAATACAACATAGTACCACTTTGATCATTGAGAGAATTTTGGTATTCTTCTTTATTTTGATAAACTTTTAATACAAACTGGTGATCAATAATAAAAACTTTTGCACTGACACCAGTGGTCGCCCTTGTAACATCTTGGGGTTTTGTATTAATCAATCCAAATAAATTAGAATTGAGAATAATATCAATATATTCTTGATCAAACTTATAATCATAAACAAATCATTTGATGTTATTATTTTTTAGTTGTATTCACACCACTTTTCTATCTTCTATCACAATCTTCTCTACTGCTGTATCAAACTCAAATCTGACTCATTCATCGAGTGCGATCTGATAGAGAGCTTGCGGGATCTGGTGGATGCCTCATTGAGGATAGAACACTCATTGGTTAAAGTCGACATGTGACATGATGTTAAATAATGCTGGAGTTTCATAAGGTGATGTACCCAAAAACACTGATGGATACATCAGGATCTTTTTGAGATTTTCAGTTTTGACAAAACGTGAGACATAATTATATAAGCTTGAAAATATATTGAGCTTCATCCCATCGATCGCCATCTCTGGTTTCATCACTTCTCGGATGCTATCCACGTTTTTAAATACAAATTTATTCATCGCAATATCGTATTGTTCTGCTGCAGATGATAGATATTTACGAAGCTTGTCTCCACTACCATGCTCGATCTGCTCAAACTGTTCTGCAGTTTTCTCTACATCTGCATACAAGTCGAGATATGGAGCTCAAGAATTTTTATTGGCAAGTATCTTTCAACTTATATCATCCTTAAAAAAAACTCTATAACTTGGCTCCAACTTTTGCAGATCAAGATAGTCTTCGACTTTACGACCGATTGCGTGGAAATAACGCTCAAATGCGTCAGGCATCAAATACCGGCTCGGTCACATATCTCGACGATATCAGTCACGCTCCAAAAGATTTGCACGTCATCCAGGTTTGTCGTTTTGCTCCACCACGGTCACATCATAACCCGCACGAGCCATCAATATCGCTGAACCAAGTCAGCCAAATCATGCTCATATAATCACTACTTTTTGCTTATCCATAAATCAAAGTGTATAACAAAACTAAAAATATCACCATCCCTACTACCATGTTGATCCACGGGAAGTAGGTGTAAATACGAGAGATCTGACGAGGTTTGAGTATCGTCCAGATCATCATGATAAGATACGGGACGAAGAGTATCGCACTCACCCATCACATTGCAGGATAGCTCAGATATGCAGATAGTCCATACATCAGGATACATGAGATCAAACTGGGTACAAATCATAGCAACATCGCAGTCGTATGCAATCCCGCATCACGATCAGCAGCAATGTCTGGCACAGCACTATACAGATGCATCGCCATACACCAGCATAGTCAGGCTATTATATATCGTATATTGATCTCTGAGATAGGCGCAAGCAGGCTCCACGCAAATACAGCAGTCATCACATAATGTCCAGCAGAGAATATCATATCGATGATCGGTTTGGCTTTGGCTCTGATCGGATATGCACTATACATCCCTGAGAAAAATAAAAATCCAATAAATGCTCCGATCACTTCTCGTTTTGGTATTCGTAGAAATACGATAATAAAGGGAATCGTAGTATAATTGATCCGTTTTCGTAATTGTGGTTGTTCTGACGGCAGGACCAATGCCTCGTATCACTGAAGTTTTTTGGGATTGAGCTTATCAGTATCATAGTCATAGATATCATTGATGCCGTAGATCCAGATATTTGCTGGGATAAGGAAGTAGATCGCAAATATTGCGATCAATACTCGCTCTAGTATCGTCGTGGGCCTGTATCACATCAGCAGAGCGGCAATGATCCCAATCATATAAGGACCAAGCTCATAGATCCAAAACCTTGGACGTGAGATACGTATAACTCTCGCAAGTTTCATTGAAAAAGTATTATGAATTAAATTTATTCTTTGCTAAAACAACTTATAAAATATTTACATACAAACTGACGTTTGGCAATCACTACCAACTTATCTCGACGGGTGGTTGTAGCAGAATAAGCAAATTGATTATACTTGATCGACTCAAGCTTACGTAGAATTGCTCTGTATAGGTCACTCGCCATAATGATCGCTGACTGACATGATGGAGTCAGATATTGGATCGTATCATTAGCCTCATCGTACATCTGATCACAAAGTTTGATCATGTGTTTCATGTAGGCAATCCATCTATGGTCGATAGATTTGGTCTGACAAAATTGAATAATATTATCGTGTGTGAGTTTGTACTCTGCGAGGATGTCTGCTGGCATGTAGATACGATCAAGATCGAGACAATCCTCACACACATCTCTGAGGAAGTTGGTAAGTTGCATCGCTTCTCACAATTTACGAGCTCATACAAGAGTAGCTTGCTCATAAGTCGGATCGTATCCAATAATATCTGTCATCATCAGACCTACTACTTCTGCACTACCATACATATACTCATGAAGCTGATCATAAGTTTCATAGCGGGTCACCGTCAGATCTTGTTGCATCGCAGCCATAAATGCTTCTGTATATGTAGGATCAATATCGTGCTCATACATGATGCGTATCCACTCGCCAAATAATTCATCATCTACCGCATTATTATCATATGCAGTCTGTCGACGAGCAGTGAATTCAGTCAGAGTTACGGATTTATCAGTTAATAAGCTCGGATCAGACCCTCACCCTAGCACTCTCCCAATAGGAGAGGGAATATCATCTGATGAGATATCATCTACGATCTGATCAGGAATACGCACAAACTTGTAGAGCTCGACCGTTTGATGTTGAATCTTCTTGGGAAGTAAGAGTGTCGCCCAAAAATAACTTGTCCCAAATCTTCTCATAAGAGACCGTCCAGACTGATTAATGAGAGAAACTATATGATTCATACAAAAAATTTGCAAATTTGAAAGTTGTTGGATATAATAGAAATGTTGACAAGGAACACAACCACAATCAACACTAAAACATAATCTCTCGAACTGTGACAGTAGTCATCGCATCAAGAACACTTCAACTACTATGACCAAGAGTCATTGGAAGTGTCTGACTCATTTGTGAGTACTGAAACCGTGAGCAATCATTGTATCAGTCAGTCTTGGTGGATATCAATAGAAATTATATAGTCTTTGGACTATTGATCCTATGCCGCTGTCACAGTTCGAGGTCGTCATTGTGTACTTCTGATCACTTGCAAGTTTCGAATGTCGTGCGCTTCAACACTGTATCATCGACCCATGAGTCATTGGTAGTAGTAGCATAGTGAACATCATGGACATGAAGTAATACACGAGATACGTCTCGAGTTTTTTTGTTGTCGAAATAATACTTGCAATCAGAGTATTATTCATTAGTATCAGAATATGTTCTATTACTCATTGAGTATGAACATAAATTTAGTCTGACTGTCGCCGATGTGAAGACCCAAGAAGCCCAGAGTAATTGAGCTCGATGTAGGTCAGCTAAGCTGTCACTGCTTCGGTCCGATGGACAAGTGCGGAGAAGATCTCTCTACCGTTACTAGCACTCTGCTCGAACAAGATGAGCTCCAATCAATTATCTATCAAGATATTCAGCAACTCACCATGGATGAAGCAAGTATCAAAATGTGAGTCTCTAAGACTGTCTATGCAGGGATATATAATAGTGCTCGTCGCAAGCTCGCAGAGATGCTTGTCCATGGCTCAATCCTCAAAGTATGTACACGTACTCGTCAAACATAAAATAATCAAAGTAAAATTTATGGGTCTAGACTAGTTGAACTGATATGATTTATCCGTAATACTATTCTATGACTACGAAAAACCCCTATAGAAAAAAATCGCATTTGTGAATAGCAAAAACAAGGCAAATTAT
>Ga0209284_10005894_pt1 | contig 12285 bp, 15 predicted proteins | sample FRY03_FD_187211 | JGI IMG/M metagenome (GOLD analysis project Ga0209284, IMG submission 187211) | Freshwater microbial communities from Lake Fryxell liftoff mats and glacier meltwater in Antarctica - FRY-03 (SPAdes) (version 2) | ecosystem: Environmental > Aquatic > Freshwater > Ice > Glacier... | reverse complement strand
AGGCTTCAAACGCTTTAACTAGCTGATTTGAAGCCCTTTAGGGGAAATGGCGGACAGGGTGGGATTCGAACCCACGGATCGGAATCGCACCATCCGAGGAAGTCCTAGGAGCTCACATCCTATATTCTACGGTGATTTAATGTTCGCCAGATTTCCTTGGACTTCATGGCATTGTATCACTATGAGTATCACATGGCCTTTCTCTGGAAGAAACCGAATTCGATCTATTGGCAAGCCGGTTTTATCGGAGGCGATGGAAAACGCCGAAACCGAAGCACAAAAGTGGAAGCGAAATCCACCAATCGCCGAGAGGCTCAAAGAATTGCCAATGCCTACGAGGACGCCGGGAGGAAGAGTCGCACCGCCAAGCAGGTCCATTCCGTTATCAGCGATCTCCATCGCGAGATTACCGGGGGAAATCTACCAACCTCCACGGTCAGAAAATTCGGCGAGACTTTTCAGAACAGGAAAAAGGGTGAGACAGGTAAGGCCACGCAGGCTTTCTACGCCTCCACCATCAATGGACTTCTCGCGTGGCTCGGTAGCCGTGCCGACTCAGACCTCAACGAAATAAGTCCGGACGACATTTCCAACTTCCGGAATCACCTTGCGTCGAAGGTTTCCGAAACGACAATCACCAACAAAATTAAGGCGATCCGCGCTATGTTCACAGCGGCCCAGAAAGAGGGACTCTGCCTTATTGAGCCGACGGAGAACCTGAAACTCACTCGCAAGGCCAGCAAAGGAGGCCGATCTTCCGGGCGGCGGCCGTTCACTTTGGCGGAGCTACAGAAGATCAAACTAGAATCCACTGGCGAATGGAAGAGCATGCTCATCTTCGGCATCTACACCGGGCAGCGCCTTGGCGATTTGGCGACGCTCAAATGGTCCGACATCAATCTAAGTGCGGACGAATTGTCGCTAAGCACGAGAAAAACGGGCCGCAAGGTCGTTATTCCGTTCTCTAGCCCTCTCAAAGAACATGTTTCGGAGCTTTCCAAATCCCCGGATGACGAAATTTTAGTGCATCCGAATCTCGCAAAGGCTTACGAACGAAATGGATCCGCGACCCTTTCTAACCAGTTCAACACGATCTTGGCGAATTGCGAAATCCGGAAGCCGGTGAGCCACCGGTCAAAGAGGAGTGGTCGAGATTCCACCCGGGAAGAGTGCAAGGTGTCCTTCCACAGCCTCCGAGCCACCGCAGTCACCCTGATGCACGAGGCCGGCATCCCTCCTGCCACGGTCGAAGAGTGGGTAGGGCACGATTCAGCCGAAGTTCACCGAGTCTACGTTAAAATAGGAAGAGAATCGTTGATTGCAGCGTCAAACGCGTTGCCCCGAATTTGAAGGGCTTGTAAAATTTGCCTCTGATAGTGGAGGTTCACTCTGAGGCCTGCCGCATTTCAAAGAGCTGCGAGCGCTCTGGCAGGACTGCGGCGATGGCTGGGACGCTTGCGCCACCCCCTGGATCGGCAAAAATCGCGGTCCTCGTCACCTCGCTGGACATCGAGGCTTTCCCACCAAGGTCATACCAAAACACTTCCGCGACCTGCGCGAGGCGTCTGATTAATTTCAGCTTCCTACCGGCGCGCCATTCCCCTAGCTTTACAGGGAAGATTTCGCAGACACAAACGTATCAACATCACACCATGGCCTCATACGTCAATTCTCACCTTGGCGCCAACGAGCAAGTCGTGCACGAAACCAAGCTTCACTGGATTATCTTCCTGAATCCATTTAATATTTTCACGCTTTGGCTCAGTCCGATAATCAAAATGCTCACGAGCGAATTCGCGATCACCAACAAGCGAATCATCATCAAAGTAGGTCTGATCTCACGGCGCACAGTGGAAATGAACCTAAACAAGATTGAATCCGTGAATGTGGATCAAGGGATTCTCGGGCGCATTCTGGGATACGGCACAATAGTTGTAATCGGCACCGGAGGAACTCGTGAACCATTCGCAACGATTTCCAATCCCATTGGGTTTCGTAAAAAGTTCCAAGAATTCAGCTGAAATCTTTTCTTGAGAAGATTGCCAGACGATCCAGCGATACTACCCAGCCCTCCCCTCCCCCTGCCTGGTCAACCTGTCCGTCCCTCATCCGCCTGGACTGTCCGATTGGACTTCATGGCGGAATCGGTTCAATCATTCCCTTCGTCATCGTCAACACGCGAGAGTGTGACCACCCGCTTCCTAGGACGGCCTAGGAGCGTCATCAGTCGATTGAAGAAGGGAATCTCCCAAGATCACCGGCCACGCTCTGTATCGCTCTCCTGCAATGATGTAATAAACCACTTCCTCGGGTTGTTCATTGGCTCCTTTTAAGGTCAAATCATCGGGCTTTTTCGGCGGGTCGTTTGGGTCGTTCATCGGGTTGTTTTGAGGCGGAGTTTTTCCGGCCCCCAGCTTGCCCTGCGATCGCCCTCAGTCTCTCGCCGTAGACTCTTACGGCAATGACGGCAAGCGGCCTGTATCGAGCTCCTAGGGCGATGGTGGAGGCTGGGGAGTCATTGAGTTGTGAGAGTCGTTCGATGAGGTTACTGAATGGGGTGTAAAGAGTCAACATAAGGGTGCGTGTTCCTTTCCTCGCCTTCTTCCTCTCTGTGCTCCCTCCCTCCTCTAACCCCCGGCCACGCTCCTACGGCCTCCCGTAATCTCCTCTCCAGCACTTTTATCTCCTCCTCTATCCTGCTTACCAGGCACAGCATCGCATCGCCACCCTCGCCCCCCCCTATCTCGCCCGGGGTGACCGTCGCCCCATTCCTCATCTTCACGCTCTGGCGGACGAATCCCGGTTGTCAGAAGGCAACGCTCTTCTGTCAGGTAGGATACGCGCAGCATCATCGATAGATTTTCCCTGGGTCATCGATCACCCAAGCTATCGAGCGCCTCGACGGGGGCTCAACGTCGGCCTGACTCCCATCGCGGGGAGCTCGCGTCCTGAGGGACACCCACAAGCCGCTTCTACTGCTCGCAGTCTTTTGATCTGATTGATGAAGGGCTCGCCACACCCGATCGCCTCCCATGGTGCCGGGAACTCCGGAACGCCTTCACTCGGCGCTTCAACCTCGTCCGGAAACATTACGATCAGAACAACCTGGGCCTACCGTTCCGCTATCTGGCAGGTGACCGAAGCGGATGGCGTCACCCTGATCCTCCGGGAAATCCGTGTCTCGGACCTTGGGAGGCTCTTTGCCCGTTTCACCGACGGCTTTGATATCCTCGTTTCCCTCCCGAAAAATCTGCGAACCATACTCTTCGTTTCCGGGATGCTAGAATTCCACTTCTGGATGCGCTCGCCGACTGCCAGGAACCGGATGCTAATCCGGATGGATTGGACTGAGGCAGGAGATTCATCGAATTTAGAGAGATTATATCATGACTCATCCGGGTTCCAGCCATGCGGCGGAGACTTGGCGGATAGGGCGGATGTCGTCAACGAAGGCAACCCAGACGATGTCGAGTTCCGGGGAATCCGGGTAACACCAAATATCCTCGCTCGGCCCCATGACGATACGGCCGAGGCAGCCAGTGAGGAGGTGTTCTGCAAGCACTGCGGTCAGAGGAGCTACCCCTGGGGGACCTCCAAACTTCACTTGTTTTCCCTTTTCAATTTCCTTTCTTTTCACGACCGCCATGCATCTCAGAGCCCTATTACAATACGAAAGGCTTTGAGCCCCGTGGTTCAGGAAACAACCTCTGACTTTCTTCCGATTATAGTTTACTTTTAGCTCTGAAGATTCCTTGGACAGACAACCGACGTAGGCCTCCAGTCCTTTGAGTCCGTCAGCGATCCCGCCAACCAGCACACCCACTTCATGGCGGCCTCCTGCGCCAGGCAACTCCTTGCCATCATTATCCAGAAGGCGTAGACAACGCCCTTACCTATATTCAATCTTTGATTGCAATAACCTTGACATCATTACACTTTAACCGTAAACACTAGATGTAAGGTGCGATTCAGAAAAACGTCGCACCCACCATCCCGGAACTCTTCCAGACCCTCGACAACACCCACTCCCGACGATGATCCCGAACCCTTTTCAACCTCAATCAATTTGCCCTCCCCAGGGATTCTCTTCCTCGATCTTAATGGTGTTCTCTCACCCACTCCGGTCCCCACATCAGTCCGGCTTGCGCCAAAGTCCTCCGAACCCTCACCCCACTCCGTGATTACGCCTACTATACCAACCCCAAAACCGGGCTCATCCCGGCCGATCTCCCGCTGATCGATCAGATCATCGCCCGACAGCTTCCTGTAAGCACCGTTATCTAAAATGCCACCTTTCTTTTCCCCATGCCCGACGACCTTTCCCAATCCTTTCTGCCTCCTCCCTCCGGCGATCGCGAGATCCTGCTCGAACGAGTCAAGACCCTCTTTGACCGCCCGGATTCCGGGCCCACTCTTTTTCGTTCGCTAGTCGACCTCTGTCCCCTCAAACGACACATAAACCCATTTTCTATCTTTGTCTATGGATCTGTGAGGATCACCACTGATGACCTCCTTTTTGTTGGAGTCATTGACCCCTACCAAAAAAACCCGGACTTGTGCCCCGAATCGCTCTCTGAATTGCTCACCTCCCGTCCTCATGAAAGCGAGCCGACCACCCTAGACGCCGGTCAAAGAGAATTCAAAAACATCCTCGTATTTCGCGAATTCACGAAGCCCTTCCACCCCGACTCGAGATACCATGAATACTCCAAAAAAAAATCGCTTTATTCCCATTTGCGTAACCGGTCAACAAACACTCTCTAGCCAAAGAGAGTGGAGATGCCATAGACTGTTGAGCTATGGCATCTACGTCTGACACCACGACAACTACCATCATCAAGATCGACCCCACCTTTACCGCCTTCTCGACACCGTCACCAGCGTCCGTCTTCACGCCACCCCCGCCACCTTCATACGTGACCTCATCGGCGAGCGCATCCGCACCAGCGACTACGTCCGCGTCGACGAATGGAGCGGAGCGACATAGACGATCAAAGGGAGCTCGAAGGGGGCGAGCGGAGGCAAGAATCAAACACCCATCCCTTGCCTCGAACCCGGGAAAGGAAAAACCGCCACCGGATACTTTTGGGATTACGACCATCTCAAAAAACTCTTCCACCATCTCGAAAAACACCGCCGTATCCTTCCCAAAAGCAAGCTTGGGAAAGCGCTCAGCTACGCCCGCGACCAATGGGAGCACCTCTCGCGCTCTTTTGCGATTGCAACCTCCCGTGGCTACGCCCGCGACCAATGGGAGCACCTTGAACCGTGCTTCCTCGATCACAATCAGCTTTTATATTGAAGCAGATGAGTTGGTGGGCTCTGGCATAGAGTGGAGAAAGGTCAACGAGAGGCATTTAATTGGAGTGAAATCAGTTGTTTTGAAGTTCGGGGCAGAGAAACACGTAAATCAGAGTTCCTCAAACACGCCCTCAATTCCGAACGCGCTGACCGCCGCCTCGATTAAAACTTCGTCGAAGAGGTTTTCCCGGTGGTCGAATTCCCGGTCCCGAATCACCGCTTCGAAGAACTGCTTTGGACTCACGCCCGACATCGCCTCCAGTTTCCTCGTCATTTCCGACAGGTATCCCTGGCAAAACCCCCGCCATCGCACCACCGACTCCTCGCGCCAATCAAGGATACTGTGCGGCGCTGCCGTCCGGACCTCCCCGAAATACGAAAACACGGGCACGGGATACCCGCCTGTGTTGCGAACCCACTGGTCGTAGCTGGCCGGAAAGTAGCTATGCAGCCCCTGATCCATCAGGGTGATGGCATACCAACTGAAGCAGAACTCATCGGACTGTCCCTCAAGGTGATTCGTCACTCCCGATGGACGCACCTCCGAAATCAGAGCCCGACGTTGCAAGGGCACCTGGCACCGATTTCGCCCTCTCGGCCCCGGATGCTTCATCAGGAAGATCGCCAATTCTTGCGGGAAAACCTGGTAAAAATAACTGTCAAAATCGTTCATCGTTGCTCTTTCTTATCAGCCCTACATTCTTCTGCAAGCCACATCAAGGGGGGCCTTTACCCATTGCTTCGTTTGCCTCCTGTTCCAGCGGATTCGAACTCCACAATTCCCAGAATTGTGGCCACCGTCCCCGTTGCCAACGATACCTCATCGCACCGGAAAGATAGAACCACCCCAGAAGAATCGAGGCCCCAAAGGGGGAATATCTCCGAAACTGTTTCTGGTGAACCATCTCGTGAGCCAGAACCCCCGGATGATCCCCTGCCGGAGTGACAAAAATCACGCCTGGCAGAGCCATTCCCAAGGCCCCGCTCTTCCAGAGCCGTCGGACTCTCACCACCCGGACCGGAACCAACCACACCCAGAGCCAAAGCACGGCATTGACTCCAAGAACCCACCAAAGTGACTCAATCATTCCGGGGCTCCTCTCCATCTCTACAAAACAGGGTCCCACCAAAGCACATCGGCATCGCCCAAGGGATCATTGGCCTTCTCTTGACCAATTCAAGGAGATGCGTAAAAGCTGTGCCGCTGCTATTGCCGACCCAAACACTCTCCAGATCATCGACGCCCAATCCAGTCTCAACCAAGTAGTTGATCAGCGACCGTTGGCAACCTCCGAAGCCGAGTCCTTCACAGGTGGCTGGCACGTGCCGCACTTGGAAGAGACCGCTGCTCACAAAATGCTCATAGGTCGCGATGTTTTCCGAGAGCAGATAAAGCATCGGAATCCGTTCCACGTGGCCACTCTCTTTATCAATGACCTCAATCACACCGGAAAAACCATCCGCCCCCCTCTGCCGAAACACGCATTCATTGTTCCGACCTTCGAAGTGGTAATGTTCCCTCGACGGCCTGCGCCAAAGATCCTCGCATCGCAAGGCAACATACTCAAACTCCACCAAGCGGATCATTGTGCGCTCATCCTGCCATGCAACCCGCTCGTCAGACTCCAGAAACTCCATCAACTCTTTTGCACTACAATTCAGCGTCGTCATGACATGGAGAGTTGCCGGAGTGAGCCCTGAGAACTTGACCTTCCTCTCCAGATATCCCTTCGACCAGAAGACAAACGGTCTCCAATCCCTTCCCGCCGAGGGATGCCAGACCACTGATGAAAGATTGGGTGGCGGATTTTTCATCGGTTCTTTGAAGAAATCATTGATCGAATTCACGTCCTCACTCGCCCAGTCACCATCACTCATGACCGATCCCATCCGCATTTGTTGTCTTATTCTTGTGTTCATCATTTTCATACTATTAATTTTTGTTAGGATTTACCCTTTTACCCTTTTACCCAACTCCCGATTGGCAAAGCCAATTTGCACGTCCTTCGGCTCACGGACCGATGCCCCACAGTAGATCTCCGACAGCGGGTATTCCTCCCGCTCTACCTCAAGTCGGCGGCCGAGGTGCTTCGCCAGTTTCGCGGCCTCTGCAGCTGGAAGGAGTTTAAATTCCCGGAAGGTTTTGAGACGCCCCGAACGCAAAAGAGCAGGGTCAATCTTTCCCACCTCCGTATTAAAAGTCGCCATGACATGCAGCCCGAGAGCCTGCCCCAGGATTCCGTCAGTCACATTCAACAAGTTGCTCACCTGTGAGGCCTGGTAGCCGTCCACTGTCTCGCGAGACTGAATCAGGGCCTCGGCATCCTCCACCAGCAAGATAGTTCGCTTCCCTTCCTCGCGTTTTTCTGCAAGCTCAGCCCAGAAAGAAAAAGAAGCGGGGCTTGAGATACTCTCGAAATACTGGGTGGGGAGATAGATCAGCTGGTGCCGAGATTTAGTCACCGAAATCAGATGCAAAAGCAGAGACGTCTTCCCCACTCCGGGCTTCCCGTGAAGCAGGTGAAGACCTGACGACTCTTCATCCAGTGATGTGAGCAACTTTGACTGATACTCCAGAATGTCCTCTCCGCCGTAATGAAGAACCAATTCATCATCACTCATGGCCCGGTCATCAGCCATCCGCATCGGGCTCAGACTCAGGTTTCCTTTGTCGCTCTGTAAAAAGGAAACTCTGGGATTGTGCCGACGGGCTGACGAGAGCTCAGAGACGACATAATAGTCTCGTTTGATCATCTCCCACATCGACTCACATTCGACATAATCATCGGAAACAATGTCCAAAAACCAATTAATGCCATGATGGCCGCGGAAGCGTAAGAAACGCGGGTGCTTGTCATCCGACAAATCAATAATGAATTCATAAGTGACCCGCAACTCCCCGCCCACCGAGCGGATTCCCAAATAATCACCCGTCTTCAAGGATTCCCGAGGCGGCTCAAAGCACTCACGAAAGACCTCCTCGTGGCGCTGCGACCACGTATCCCGGTCTCTCAAGGTCTCCGTCTCGTCACGGACTGAATACACAATCCGCTCATTAAAATCCTGGAGCAGATGTTCGATCCGATAAATCGCTCCCTGCCGGATCCGGTGGTAGGGGCCACACCCCATGATGGAATTAATCCAAGCCTCGTTCTCGAGATTTGCCATTTCTTCTCTACTTGCGGCGGGCCGCCGAGATATTACCGAAGGAGAGGAAAGAGTCTGATTCATTAAGGAGTTCATAATTTAAAATTTCAAGATTTTACGCCCGGATCACGAGACATCGAAAAAATTCTGTAATGTTTACTTTAATCCTGTAACGATGCCGTGTGACGAGAGCTTACCTCAAGCTCCCGACGGAGTCAAGATCACATTACACATTTAAAAAAATCTTTACAGCCTTCAACAAATCAATGATTTTCGGAATGCCCCTCAACCTGATCACCAAGCTGGAAAACCTTCCCACCTTTACCACTCTGCTCGAATTCATCGAAGAACTTCGCAAGATCTTCCAGAGCTTGAACCAGCTCACGAAAAGCGCTCCGGAGGAAACCCGACAGCAACAGCTGGATCTCCAAAAACAGTTGGGCTTCGTCCTGCGGGAGCCCCATGTGACCGACGGTCATGTGCTTCGGGTCTTCCGTCACATGATCTATGGTCATCCTGATGCCATCAAAAAATACCTCTACCAAATCCAGGATGGCTCCAAGGAACTCCAGCTCGACCATACTGCCCGCCTCCGTATTATTGCGGCTAAGTGCCTTTCCACCGCACGGATTCCCTCCGAACAGCGCAACAAAATCCTTGAAACCTTTCCACCGGAAGAACTGGAAAAACTCCTGATAACACCCATTGGGGAGATCAAAAAGCAACTCGCTCGAAACGTAAGACACGAGTCCCTCCGTTCCTCAAAGGGAAAAGAGGAACGCGATGCACTCGAAGAAATAGCCCGCCCTTTCCTTAAGATCCCTCTCAATCGTCCAGCCATCATGACACTGGAGATCGACAAGACCCGCCTGAGAAGATGGAGGACCAGCAAAGAACATCAGAGCGAGACTCTCGCCCGCTTCCTTGAGACCCTCTACGGTATCGATCCTGATTCTTCCAGTTTCGCCAAGATCCTTGAAATCATTCAGTCACAGGAGGATTTTCCGAGTCACTGATGAGCTTACCTTTGGGTGAAAATCTCAGGGACAGTTCGCGCGTTGCGCAACTTTGGATGCTTCCTTCCCCTCCCCTCGTCTGTTAGTCATTCCTCGCGATGGCACGCTGGATTATTCAACGCCCCCAAGAGCACTCACACCCCGCCGAGGTCCGAGTGGCGGAGCAACTGCGTGAACTCGACGACAACTGGACGATTCTATGGGGGTTCTATTACGCCGACAAACGCGGCACTGAGCGCGAGGGGGACTTCCTCGTGATCGGCCCGGCGGGCGGCATGCTGGTGCTCGAGGTGAAGAACACCCTACCCCGCTGGTTCAGCGCGACCGGCCGCTGGGAGGGAGAGCAAGATAACCCGATCAACCAGTTGATGGATGAGTGGTCGGCCGTCGTCAGGATGGTGAAGGAGGAAGGGCTCTCCACCTGGGTGGGGAAGGCATTATGCGTCCCCGGCGAGGAGGCGGCCTTGGATCAGGAAATGGTGCAGGGCATCCGCCGCCCGGTCCTGGTCCTAAAGAACGACCTCGCTGATTGGCTGCCTTCGGTGTGGTTCCGGATCTTCGGTGATCGGGTCCGTTTCCCTGTCACGCCGCAGGACCGTGAGACCATCCTCAAGCGCTTCGGTGCCAGTGCCGACCCTGCAAAGGCACGCAGCTTCCTCGATCACACCGAGGAACTCTTCCATCGGCAACTCACCCATCGCTTCCAACTCCTCGACCAACTACGCGACAACCAACAGCTGCTGGTTCGCGGAGGGACCGGGACCGGCAAGACCTGGCATGCCGTTGAGCAGGCCTTCCGTTATGCCTCCGCCGGCAAGGATGTCCTTTTCCTCGTCTACAACCTCGCGCTCACTACCCAGCTCCGGCAACTGGTCGGAATGCGTAAGCTGGAGCGTGGCTCCGTCACCGTGATGGGCTGGGAGGAGTTGTTCCTGCAGCTTGCCGGGGAAGGATCTGCCATGGAGCCACCGGAGGGTGACTTCGCAGCACTGAAATCGTTCTACGAGGAGGCCCTGCCCGGCCGGGTGCGTTCCCTGCTAGCAGCTCCGGATTCCCGGAAGGGATGGCCATCCTTCGATGCCCTTGTCGCGGATGAGGGGCAGGATCACGACACGGCATGGGACGCCGATGCAAGCGGAGGCTGGTGGGATGTTTACCGGGCGCTCCTACGCGATGGCGGCAATTCCCCCGCCAGCATATTTTACGACCCCGCACAACGCCCGCCGTTCCGTGACCCAGAGCGCTTCAGTGCCGAGGGCATTCGTTCCGGCTGGTCGCAACCCGCGCAGGTCCACCTGCAGCCCGCCCTGCGCTACACCCGCCCCCTGTGGACTTTCTTCCAGCAACACCGCCATCCGGCGATCAACGCCATGCTGAAAGCCCTCGGCCGTGGCGACCATCTCCCCGAAGGCCCAGAGCCGGAGGTGCATACGGTCTCGGCAGACTCCGGAGCGCTCGCCTGCATTAAGGAAATTATCACGCGCTGGAAGAAGGAAGGCCTCTGCCGCCCGGATGAGGTTCTCATCCTGCACAAGGAGTCGAACGTGAAATCCAGCGCACTCGGGGACACCCGAGTGATCGGAGCCCACAACCTGCGCGACGTCCTTGAGGAGACCGAGGGCGCCATCCGCCACACCTCGATCAACAAGGCCAAAGGCCTGGATTCCCGGGCCGTCATCCTGGTCGGCTGCGAACCCGTTTCGGAAACCCTTTCCGATTTCGAGGCCTACACCTGGTTCATGGGAGTCAGCCGGGCGCGGCAGTTGCTGGCGGTGGTGCAATAACGACGAACCCCTCGCCTCAGGAGGGGTCGGACACGGTGCGACCGAGGATGCTTGCCACGACCGAGCGGATCTGAAAACCTCCGCTATGCCGAAATTTTCCGAGAGCGACCGTGCGGGACGGACACGCGCCCCAATGCAGCGGATCTACCACATCCACGAGGCGGTTGCAGAGGGAAGGCTGCCGAACTGTTCCGTCCTCGCCAAAGAGCTGGAGGTAACCGCGAAGACCATCCAGCGCGATATCACGTTCATGCGCGATAGACTGCAACTCCCCCTCGAATACGACGACCAATCCCATGGCTACCGCTACACCAGTGACGTCAGCGCCTTCCCAGTTTTCGAGGTCAGTGCGAAGGAACTCGCCGGACTCTTCCTTGCCCGTCAAGCACTCGAATCGATTCGAGGCACCCAACTCGAACAAACAATGCGCGACGTCTTTGCTAGGCTCACCCGCGCGATGGAGGGCCAGGTGAACTTTGCCTGGTCGGATCTCGACCGGGCCCTGTCCCGTAAGCCCGCCGGCGCAACCAAGACCGACCTCCAGCTATTCGGGAAACTGGCCGAGGCCGTGCTGCACCGCCGCGAGGTGGAATTCAACTACCGCAAACTCGGCAGCAATAAGCCCGAAAAACGTAAAATCCAATCTTACCACCTCGGAGAGGTTGACCATTGCTGGTATCTCATCGGGCATGACATCGCGCGCCAGGGCCTCCGGACCTTCGCCTTCCCACGGATTCGGGCCGCCAAGGCAAGTAAAGGCACTTTCGAGGTGCCTGATGATTTCAACGGCTCGGCCTATCTTGGCACCTCCTTCGGCATCTGGATCGACCCCGAGCGTCCCGACTTCAAGCAGGAAGTGCGGATCGAATTAAACGGCTACGCGGCACGAATCGTCCAGGAACGTCGCTGGCACCCGAGCCAACAAGTGACCGCGCTCAACGCGACCGGCAGCCGAGTGGAAGTGCGCTTCGAGATCGGACGTCTTGAGGAAATGGTGCGCTGGACCCTGAGCTGGGGCAGCCAGGCGAAAGTCCAGG
>Ga0209284_10005892_pt1 | contig 12285 bp, 15 predicted proteins | sample FRY03_FD_187211 | JGI IMG/M metagenome (GOLD analysis project Ga0209284, IMG submission 187211) | Freshwater microbial communities from Lake Fryxell liftoff mats and glacier meltwater in Antarctica - FRY-03 (SPAdes) (version 2) | ecosystem: Environmental > Aquatic > Freshwater > Ice > Glacier... | reverse complement strand
AATGTTATTTTACAAATGTTGACTTTGAATTTTATTTTTATCGAAATTATTCAAAAACAAGATAATGGCTATTCCAACAATAATAATAAAAGTACAAACAAAACCTCCTTCTGGGCCAAATGTCCCGCCAGTTGCCCAATCAGGACCGATTTCTTTTAAGTTAAATAATGTTGGGCCTCCTTCTTGTCCACTGACTTCAAAACCAAAAAAATTACCTTGCAACCAGTTCCAAATAGAATGCAAAGCACATACTCCCCATAAGCTGCCTTTTCGTAATGCAAAAAGCGAGAAAAATACACCTACTAAAACAATATTAACAATAGCAAAAACAGTCACTCCTGGATTGAGTCCGTGTAATAAACCAAAAAGAGAAGATGATAATAATACTCCTACCCAAAGATTGTATCTCGCAGATAAAAGCGGCATGAGCCAGCCTCTGCAAACTATTTCTTCAGTAGCTCCTTGAATAACAAAACCAATCAATAATAAAAATGCTGGAAAAATCATTTCTTTGCCTTGCAATAATGGATTTCCATTTTCCCAATTTACAAAATGAAGTAGAGCCAAAATCCCCACAACACTACTAAACATTAAAACTCCACCAAGAATTCCCTTGAAATAAAGGCTAAAAGAATTCATTTTCTGAAAACCAAGATGTGAAAACGGTCTTTTTTCGTAAAAATACATCCATAAAAAAAGGAGGACTATCACAGGAACATTCCCTAATATAAGTTGCTCGAATATTGAAAAGGCACTTTTCCAAGCAGGATTAGAGATGAATTTAATTAATGGTTTTATAGGCAAACTAATTAAAAATCCCAATAGTTGGCCAACAATTAGGAATCCTAAAGTTAACAATAATGCCGCAAGCCAATGTGGCTTTTTACCGTCGATACGAGCTAATTTTAATAATGGATTTGTAGACGAAATTAAATAACTCATATTATTAAAAGCGTTAAAAAAAAGATGAATCAAGACTGCAATTTAGAAATTTTATCAATTACTTTTTCCTCTCAATAACATAATTCACCATCAAAATCAAGGCGTCTTTAAATTCTGATTGGGTATAATTATCCAGAAGCAAAAGCGCTTCCTGCTGGAATTCTGCCATTTTTTCTTCGGCATACAACAAGCCGTTGTGGTCTATCACAAAGTTAATGACTTCTTTGACACGTTTCTTGTCTTTGTTGTGGTTCTTGATGGAATTAATGACCCAAGATTTTTCTTTGGAAGTACAATTATTCAAAACGTGAATAAGCGGCAAAGTCATTTTTTGTTCCTTGATGTCAATTCCTGTAGGTTTTCCAATGGCATCGTCGGTGTAATCAAATAAATCGTCCTTGATTTGAAATGCCATTCCGATGAGTTCGCCAAATTTTCGCATATTCTCTACCTGAATTTCATCTTCAATAACCGATTTTGCACCCAAAGCGCAACAAGCAGCAATTAAAGTAGCGGTTTTTTTACGGATGATTTCATAGTAAATGTCTTCGGTGATATCGAGTCTTCTGGCTTTTTCGATTTGTAATAATTCGCCTTCGCTCATTTCACGAACGGCGACAGAAATAATTCTCAATAAATCAAAATCACCATTGTCAATGGATAACAACAATCCTTTGGACAATAAATAATCACCAACAAGTACTGCAATTTTGTTTTTCCATAGCGCATTAATGGAGAAAAAACCTCTTCGACGATTACTGTCATCCACCACGTCGTCATGCACCAAAGTTGCGGTGTGAATGAGTTCAATAACCGATGCTCCACGATACGTTCTTTCGTTTACAATTCCAGCCGAAACCATTTTGGCTGTCAAGAAAACAAACATGGGACGCATTTGTTTTCCTTTTCGATTGACGACATAATACGTGATTCTGTTGAGCAAAGCCACCTGTGAAGTCATCGATTCATAGAACTTTTTTTCGAAAAGTTCCATTTCGTTAAAAATAGGTAGCTTTATTTGAGAAGTAATATTCATAAGAGTTCAAATATACTATTTTCGAATAAAAAAACAGCAACTATTTTCGAGAAGTGAAAGTGTTTTTTAATTATTTTACTTTACGTTAATCTTAATTTCAATTCTATTCTACTATTCTTCTAAAATTGTCTGCACAAACAGAAACATCTTAAAATTAGAATCGTTTTATACTAAAAATAACATTTATGTGTTAATAACTATTAGATAAATAACAGTATACTCAGCATATGTAATTCATCGATTATAAGCAAAAGATTCGCCTTATTTATTTATTTTTACATAAATTTAACCCCCCATTTAAACCTTTTATCCATTTCGCTATCAAAGTGTTAAACCTAAAAATTAATTATTATGAAAACTAAATTTTTATTATTCGCTGCATTGTTTTCCATCACTTTTTTTATTGGTTGTTCTACCAATGAATCTGTTGATTTGCCTTCTACTTCTAATACAATTCAAACTGATGATGTTATTGCAAATTCAGAAATTGATGCCTCGTTAGATGATGTAACCATTATTGCGGAAGACCAATTTTCGGTTCAACAAAGTTTAACCGCAAGGACAAGTGGTCCCGTGATGAGTATGATGCCTCTATGTGCCACAATCACGACTGTTTTGACAAATGACATCTTTACAAAAACGATTGATTTCGGAACTGTTGGCTGTACTTTACCGAACGGAAATGTAGTAAAAGGGAAAATTATCATTAGCTTTTCTAAAAATTTCCAGATTCCAACGAGAACTATTTCTTATACTTTGGAAGGATTTTATCACAATGGTAAATTGATTGAAGGAAATAAAACAATTACCCACGAACTTAAAGGCACCGCATTATTAGCAGCATTGCATCCAGTTACTACACATTCTATTGATATGAAAATTACATTTGCTGACGGCAAAGTGTATTCAAGAATTGGAACAAGAGTTAGAGAAATGACCGTAGGTTTTGACACTATGGGGAATTGGGAAGACAATGTTTTATTAGTTTGGGGATACAACATAACCACTTTTCCAAATGGCGAAAAATATACTTTCACCATAACAACTCCATTGCGAATTGCTATGAGTTGCAAAATGCCTTTCCCGGTTAAAGGAATTATCACAATCGTAAAAAATGATGCACAAGCTGTTTTGGATTACGGAAATGGCGATTGCGATAAACTAGCAACTGTAACCATAAACGGAATTACAAAAGAAATTACGCTCAGAAAATAAAAAATAACCGCATAAAAAAACGTCTCGATGATTTCGAGACGTTTTTTTTATGCTTCTTTATTGGCTAATTGGCCACAAGCTGCATCAATATCTTTTCCGCGGCTTCTTCGCACTTTTACTACAATTCCTGAAGTTTCAAGCGCTTTTATATAGGCATTGATTGATTCTTCTGAAGCTTGTTGAAATTCGCCGTCATCAATGGGATTGTATTCTATTAAATTGACTTTACAAGGAACATATTTGCAAAATTTGACCAAGGCATCTACGGATTCTTTATTGTCGTTGATTCCTTTCCAAACCACATATTCAAAAGAAATTTTACTTTTTGTTTTCTTGTACCAATATTCCAATGATTCTCTTAAATCGGCCAAAGGAAAGTTTTCGCTGAAAGGCATAATCTTGGAACGAATTTCATCAATTGCAGAATGCAGAGAAACGGCAAGTTTAAATTTTACATCATCATCTGCCAATTTTTTAATCATTTTTGGAACGCCAGAAGTCGAAACCGTGATTCGTTTTGGTGACATTCCCAAACCTTCGTTTGAAGTAATCATTTCGATGGCTTTCATCACATTGTTGTAATTCATCAATGGTTCGCCCATTCCCATAAAAACAATATTCGACAAAGGATGATTGTAATACAAACGGCTTTCTTTGTCGATGGCAATAACTTGGTCGTAAATTTCGGCAGGTTCCAGATTTCGCATTCTTTTCAATCGTGCCGTGGCGCAAAATTTGCAATCTAAACTGCAACCCACTTGGCTGGAAACACAGGCTGTTGTTCTCGTATTTGTTGGAATCAAAACACTTTCAACCACCAAACCATCGTGCAAACGAACCGCGTTTTTGACCGTTCCGTCTTCACTTCGCTGCATCGTATCTACCTTGATGTGATTAATGACGAAGTTGTTTTCGAGCATCGTTCGAGTCGTTTTTGCCACATTGGTCATGTCGTCAAAACTATGTGCGCCTTTGCTCCACAACCATTCGTACACTTGATTTCCTCGAAAGGATTTATCACCATTGGCAACAAAAAAATCTCGTAATTGTTCTTTTGATAATGCTCTGATATCTTTTTTCTCCATCATTGTGCAAAGTTAAGTACATTTTTGAATTATAGGGATTTTTTCTAACCTTCAAAATTATATTTTGTAACTTTGTTTTTGTAAAGAAATCAATTATGGGACTTCCAGAATTAAAACAGAAAATTCAAATGCAAATCGAAAATGCCGACGAACGTTTATTGCGTATCGTTTCTTCGGTTTTTGATAATTATTTGAATGAAGATGTATCAGATAATACGACTCTAAATTCGATGACAATACCAGAAAAAAAAGCAATAGACGAAGCACTTATTCAAGTGGCCAACAAGCAAACAGTTTCGCACGATTTAGTTATGGAAGAAACTCAAAAAAGATATCCAAAATATTTCAAGAATGAAAATTGAATGGACTTTATTATCCAAAAATGATTATTGGAAAAATATTGAATACCTAGAAACTCAATGGGCCGAAAAAGAAGTTTTAAATTTCATCAATGAAGTACACTATTCTCTAGATTTATTAGCAAAAGGAAATGTGATTTTTGTAAAATCTGATTACGCTAATACATACAAGATGGTGCTTATAAAGCAAATTACAATTTACTATTCTATAGAAAACGAAACCATTTACTTGTTGCGATTTTGGAATAATTACCAAGATTTGAGTAATTTTAAATTAAAATAATGCACTTCATTTCCCAAGAATTAGAAAATTATATCGAGCAACATTCCGAAAAAGAACCCCAATTGTTGGCGGCTTTGAACAAAGAAACCTATCAAAAAGTTTTGTTGCCAAGAATGTTGAGTGGGCATTTTCAAGGACGCGTTTTGAGTATGTTGTCTAAATTGATTCGTCCTGTAAATATTCTCGAAATTGGGACTTACACTGGTTATTCGGCTTTGTGTTTGTGCGAAGGAATGCAGGAAAATGGAACACTTCACACGATTGACATCAAGGAAGAATTGGTCGATTTTCAGCGTAAACATTTTGACAAATCGCCTTGGGGAAACCAAATTGTGCAGCATCTTGGCGAAGCAATTGCTATTATTCCAACATTGGACATACAATTTGACTTGGTTTTTATTGATGCCGACAAGGAAAATTACATCAACTATTTTGAATTGATTGTTCCAAAAATGAACAAAGGCGGCATTATTCTATCGGATAATGTTTTGTGGAGCGGAAAAGTTCTGGAGCCCTTGCAGCCAAATGATTTAAGCACAAAAATAATCCTAGAATACAATCAATTATTAAAAAATGACCCGAGAGTGGAAACGGTTTTATTGCCCATTCGTGATGGACTGACGGTTTCTAGAATTTTGTAAAACCAAATGTAATTGTAGCATTGCCACCGGTTTCAACCATTGATTTATTGAAAAAAATTAGATGAAAAAATATTTTAGACTCTACAACCACACGTTACGTTTCCCTCGGTTGAAACCGAGGGCTAAAGTTGCAATTCTACAAAACGAGTTAATTTTCAATCTTAAATCTGTTTCTTAAATCCGATTGAAATCGAACTGGCGCAAGAAATAGCTCCTAATTATTTTGCTGGAAAATTACTTTTTTGCACTATTTGATAGCATTTGAACATCAAAAAACCCAATATTGCTCCACACAAATAGCCCGAAATAATATCTAATGGATAGTGCAATCCCAAGTAAATTCGGCTGTAAGCGAAGATTAACGGCCACAAAAACAGCAGCCAAAAACAGTTAAAATCCCTCTTGAAAATAAGATATAAAAATGTGGCAACTCCCATTGAGCTTGTGGCATGACCGGAGAAAAAACTAAACGACGACCTGGATTGTACGATTCTTATAAAGGAATTTATTTCGGGATTGTTACATGGACGCAACCTTTGAAATCCGTTTTTGAATAAATTAGATGTTTGATCCGTGAAAACGAGCAAAATCGACACGAATAAAAGCAAATACAAGCTTTGTTTTGTTCCCAATTTCTTGTAAATGAGATACAACAAGAATATAAAAAGCGGAATCCAAGATGTTTGCTTGGTAATCATTAACCATAATCCGTCGAAAGTCTCTGAACCCATTCCATTCAAGTAAACAAATAAATTTGTGTCAAGAGACAGTAATTTTTCCAACATTATTTTTTGCGTTTTATGGGACCAATACTATCTTCAATTTCTTCGTTAAGTTTGTCGTTTTGAATTTTTTCTTCAGATAATTTGTCTTTTTCTACGGTTGTTGTGCTAGAAATATCCGCCAACGAAGTGGTATTTTCTCCCAATAAACCGTCTTTGGCTTTGTTAATTTCAGATGAAAAAGAATCCGAAATCCCTTTTAATGGATTTGTATCTCCAAGTAAATTGGCTTTGACACTATTGATTTCCGAAGTAATATTATTGGTCAAATCACTCAACATTTTTTGGTCAAAACCATTGTCTGCCGCACCTTTTTGAATTTCGCTTTTTATATCGTTCGTGGCGTTTTTTAACTGCGCCATCGCTTTTCCCATAGTTCGAGCCATTTCTGGTACTTTATCAGAACCGAAAAGCATTAGAACAATAAACATTATGAAAATTAATTCACCTCCACCTATTCCAAACATAATCTATTTCTTTAAGTTGCAAAGTTACAAACTTGCCCTCTTACAAGATGTACTAATTTATATTTAATTAACATTAATCAAATTTAGATTTTACGTTTTCTTTTGGCCAACTATTATTGGTTATATCAATATCGGCAGTTTCCTGTTTTGGATCTATCTGAATTTTTTTGATTACTTTGGTGGTTGCAAAAAATCTTTTCGCAGTTTCATTACTTTTTCTCCAAATTTGCGCCGGAAATTTAAAATTTTCTTTTGTGTCGTCTGCATAAGTGAACTCGACAATAATAGGCATCAGCATTCCTCCCGGCTTTTCGAATTCGACTTCGTAGAAATATTTGGGATTTTTTATGTTTGCTTTTTCTTCTACCGAAAAATTTTGATCGACATAATCCGAAAGTAATTTAACGGAATCAGCCAGCATTGTTTGCTTATTGTTTGGGTTTAACGCTCCGTTACTATCTGAAATCATATATAAATAAGGGCCTTTTTCATCTCCAAAACGTCTCTTTTTGATCGTGACCTCTTTCAATTCTTTGGTCGGTATTTCAGAAACATAATATTGAACGACGTCTTTAATGCCAATATCGACATAATCAGTAGTGTAAAACCAACCTCTAAAAAACCAATCTAGATCTACTGCCGAGGCATCTTCCATAGTTCTAAAAAAATCTTCGGGAGTAGGATGTTTAAATTTCCAACGGTTGGCGTACACTTTAAAAGCATAATCAAACAATTCTCTTCCCATAATGGTTTCTCTCAAGATGTTTAAACCTGTTGCAGGTTTTCCATACGCATTGTTTCCAAAATCGATAAGTCCCTCGGAATTGGACATAATGGGTTCCAATAAATTTTGATCTCCACTCATATAGGGAATGATATTTTTGGGCACACCTCGTCTGGAAGGGAAATTAGTTCCTAATTCTTGCTCGGCCATATATTGCATAAAAGTATTTAGACCTTCATCCATCCAAGACCATTGGCGTTCGTCTGAATTTACAATCATTGGAAAAAAGTTGTGTCCAACTTCGTGTATAATTACTCCCGTCATTCCGTTTTTGATTTGTGTACTAGTCTCGCCGTTTTCGTCAGGGCGACCATAATTCCAGCAAATCATTGGGTATTCCATGCCTTGATCTTCGGCAGAAACAGAAACGGCTTTAGGATAAGGATAATCAAAGGTATGTGCCGAATAACTCTTGAGTGTGTGAGCAACTGTAAGGGTTGATGTTTCTCCCCAAAGCGGATTGCTTTCTTTTGGATATACCGATTCTGCCATTACAGTCTTCCCGTTTAACTTTACAGCCATTGCGTCGTAAATGAATTTTCGGGATGTCGCAATTCCAAAATCTCTAACATTTTTGGCGCTAAATTTCCAAGTTTTTTTCTTATCAGAAAATCCCTTTTCCGCTTTTTCTGCTTCGGCTTGTGTCACGATTACAACGGGTTTATCAAATGTTTTTTGAGCTAATTCATATCGTTTTACTTGTTCAGCAGTAAACACTTCGTTTCTATTGGTCAATTCTCCCGTTGCATTCAAAATATGGTCTGCAGGGACAGTGATATTTACATCAAAATTTCCAAAAGGCAAGGTAAATTCCCCGCTTCCCCAAAACTGCATGTTTTGCCAGCCTTCCACATCGTTGTATACTGCCATTCTTGGATAAAATTGTGCAATTATGTACAGTTTATTATCCTCTTTTTCAAACAATTCATAACCAGATCTACCTCCATCTTGTCGGTAATTATTGATGTTATACCACCATTTGATCGAAAAAGATAGTTTTTCTCCGGATTTCATTGGAGCAGGCAAATCGATACGCATCATCGTTTGATTTATCGTGTAAGGCAAGGCATTTCCTTTGGAATCTTTAAGATATTCAATATTAAAACCACGGTCGATTCCTTGTTTCAAAAATTTATTGGCAAACTTATTAGGCGTAAATACTTGTTCCGTTTTCTGGTTTTCAGCCAAAGGCGATTGCGAATTTTTTGCGGCTTGGTTTTGGTCTAATTGTACCCACAAATACTCCAAGGTGTCTGGAGAATTGTTGTAATAAGTTATCGTTTCAGAACCAGTTAATTTCGAGTTTTTATCGTCCAACTCAATGTCAATTTTATAATCGGCTTGTTGCTGATAGTATGCTGGTCCTGGTGCACCAGATGCGGTACGAAACATATTGGGAGTTGCCAACAAATCATACATCTGGTTAAATTTATTGGATTCTTTTTGGGTTGCCGTTGCAGGTTTTCCTTGAGCCAATACAAGTATTGGAAAAATAAATAATAATATAATTTTTTTCATTGGGAGAATAGAGAATTTTTAAGTTTGTGAAAATAATACTTTTGTTGAGATGAAGACTTAAATATTAGTAATTTAACACTTCGGTGCTTGTTGAATTTGTGAAAAGAAAACTATTTTTTACACCTAACACAGTAATATGAACAAGGTTTTTTTGTTCGGGAAACCAATCTGTCAAGACGGCATTGTAGATTTCAAGAGAACTAATTTTAGAAATTCCTTTAATGTTCCAATAACACACTAGCACATCATCATCCAATTCTTTACTCAAAAAAACCATTGGTTTAGATTGGTTATTTACCTTTATCGAAAAATGATTGGCTAGATATTCTTTGAACAAAATTAATTCTTCTGCCGACTCTTTTTCCGCTCCTAAATTAAACTTTTTGTGATACTTTTTTTCAAGTGTGATATTCAAATCATCGATGAAGATTCGGGAAGTAATTTGAAGCATTTTCTTTTCTGGAGCATAATTTATTTGATACAATGCCATATAAAATTTGTGCAAAGTAAAAGCGGATGTTGTCAAAAAAAGCAGTACAAATAATGGGTATAAAACTATTTTTTTCATTCTTCAAATGTAGCGAATGTTTTGAATTCCTTGTTTTTGTTGATTAAAAATTCGATTTATTAAAAAAGTACAAATTTTAGAACCTCTTTCTCCTTTCACCGAATCATTGACAGCAATACATTGTAATAGGTTTTTAAGCAATTGTTGTCCAAGACAAAATTGAATAAACAAAAACTTGACGAGAATTACAACTTTAGTTTTCATCTGTGATGATTGCTGTATATTCTTTAGCCAATGGAACAATCAACAACTTAATCATCGCTTTGTTTTTAGAACGTAAAAAAGTTGCAAAATCTTTTTTTTCAATACAATAATACTGAAATCCCTTGATGTAATTTGCAGGAATTTTTAGTGTTTTTGTGTAATATTCATCTTCAAAAAGCGCGCTAATGTAAGCCAATAAACGTTCTTTTTTTTCTACTTCAAGCTCTTTTTCAAGCATCTTCGTTCTACCCGAAAGCAGATTAATTAATGGATCTAAACCCATTGGATTCATTTTCATAGAAGCGGCTGTCGCCAATCTTCTTTCCGCTGGTGTGAATTTTTTAATCCCCTTTGGAGAAATCCCTAGCGAAACCGCAGTAATTTCAGGGTGTTTGTTAATAATTACTTCTTCGAGTTCGATGATTTTTGCAGTCATTTTTATAATCAAGACGTCTGGTTTTAAATCTTCTACTTCGATTATCTTCCGGTAATAATCCAAATTTACTGACGAGCAAACCAACAAGTCTTCGGCTTTCGCCAAAATATAAAAGTCGCCGTTGTTGTCACTAACAGTGCTTTTTTCATTTACTAAATTGATAATCGAAACTCCGCCAACATTCCCGGATTCGACCACTATTTTTCCGTGAAGCAATTTCTCGCCAAAAGTTTGACAAAAAGTCACTTGACAAAACAAAAAAAGGATCAAGATTTTATTCATTCTCACCTGCAATTATTTTATTGTATTTTATCGCCAAAGGAACTATCAAAAACATTACCATAGTTTTGTTTTTAGAACGTAATGAAGAGGATAATTTTTCGTCTTCCACGCAGTAATACTGAAATCCCTTGATATAATCAGCGGGAATTTTTAGCGTATTTATGTAATAATCATCATCAAAAAGAACATTAATTTTGTCCAACAAAAATATTTTCTTTTCTACTTCAATTCCTTTTTTGAGCATCGCAGTTCGTCCAGACATCAAATTTAAAAGTGCGTCAACCGGTGTTGAATTTGCCGTGTATAATTTTCTTTCTGCTGGTGTGTAATGCTTTATGCCTTTAGCAGAAATCCCTAACGAAACCGCATTAATTTCAGGATGTTTGTTAATAATTACTTCTTCGAGTTCGATGATTTTTGCAGTCATTTTTATAATTAAGACGTCTGGTTTTAAATCTTCTACTTCGATTATCCTGCGGTAATATTCCATATTTACCGAAGAGAAAACCAACAAATCTTCGGCTTTCGCCAAAATGAAAAAATCGCCATTGCCATCGCTAATGGTCGTTTTCTCGTTCACTAAATTGATAATGGTAACGCCACCAACATTCCCGGTTTCGACTACAATTTTTCCGTGAAGCAATTTCTCCCTAACAGTTTGACAAAAAATCAATTGAGATAGAAAAAGAAACAAGATAAATAAAAATTTCCTCATAAGTAGGCAAACAATTTATTGCTGGAATGTAAAAGTATCTTTATCCTTCGTAATTATTTTACAATGACTTGGTAAAAATATGTTAATTAATAAAGGCAAAAAGTTTTATTAAAAAGCCCGATTTCATATCTTTAGCCCAAACTTATTCTATTAAAATAAAATGAAAAATATACTAATTGCCAGCACCTCAACCGTTCACGGAGGAGATTATTTAGCGTATCTATTGCCTGAATTAAGCCTTCATTTCGAGCATTGCAAAACAATTCTGTTCATTCCGTTTGCCAGACCTGGAGGGATTTCCCACGAGGAATATACTGCAAAAGTCGCTTTGGCTTTTGCCAAAATAAATAAAGAAGTAAAAGGAATTCACGAATTCGAAGATTTAGCAAATGCTATCATTAATGCCGAAGGAATTTTTACTGGTGGAGGCAACACTTTTTTATTGGTGACCCAATTGTACAAAAATAAGCTTATGACCGTTCTTGCCGAAACCATCAAAAGTGGAACTCCATATTTAGGGACAAGCGCCGGCAGCAACATTTGTGGATTATCAATGCAAACCACGAATGATATGCCTATAGTTTATCCGCCAAGTTTTGTAACACTGGGATTAGTTCCATTTAATTTGAATCCGCATTATCTTGATCCCGATATACAATCAAAACACATGGGAGAAACCCGAGAAACTAGAATAAACGAATTTCATGCGTTTAACAACACGCCTGTTTTAGGATTGAGAGAAGGAAGTTGGCTAGCTGTAAAAGGGAGTGAAATAACTTTGAAAGGCGCTTTGCGGGCTCGTCTTTTTAGATCCAATAAAACTCCAGAAGAAATCGAAAGCGGAACGGACTTGAGTTATTTAAAATAAAAAACCTCATTAGATAGGCTAATGAGGTTTTAAGAGCGAAAGACGAGGCTCGAACTCGCGACAACCAGCTTGGAAGGCTGGAGCTCTACCAACTGAGCTA
>Ga0209284_10005891_pt1 | contig 12286 bp, 6 predicted proteins | sample FRY03_FD_187211 | JGI IMG/M metagenome (GOLD analysis project Ga0209284, IMG submission 187211) | Freshwater microbial communities from Lake Fryxell liftoff mats and glacier meltwater in Antarctica - FRY-03 (SPAdes) (version 2) | ecosystem: Environmental > Aquatic > Freshwater > Ice > Glacier... | reverse complement strand
AATGATTGTTCCATTTTCGTGCGTTATTTACCCAAAAATCTGATGCAATCACGATCCAAGACAAAGAAATGGTCTTGCTCACCAAAAAATATCATGCACGTGTGCTACGAACTCCTGAACGTCAAAACTGGCTGGAGTCCAAAGTGTATCCTCGATATCATACGTCGGCAGTCAGACCGAAGATACCAGATGTACCCCCAAAAGACTGAACGACTAAGCTGTGTGGGCGGCATCGTGTATGAGATGACATAATGCTCGAGTGTGAAATCCTGACGTGAAGGACGCATCAGATCAGATACCACTGTGCAGAATGGAATATGCCTATTATTGGAGATACTTTATACAATCCTGATGAGTTTGATGTCAATGACGGATCGACGATTTGTTTGTCAGGGGTCTATCTTTCGTTTGTGGATACAGATGGCGTGGTGAGAGAATGGAGTACGATATAGATGAAAAAAATAAACGCTGACACGGGTGAACATAAGGAGAGAAAATCTATGTAATAGCACCAAAGAGATGAGTTGGTGACTGATCATATACAATAACCTTGGTATAAAAAAAGATTAAGAGTTTTTTTGCTCTTAATCTTTTTTCTTTATAGAGATTTAGAAGAAGTCCATACTGGTCATTAACTGTTCAAATTGACTTAAGTAATAGGTAGACATTTTTTGTTCACAATTACCTTCATCATCATCAACCAGTTTGATAATGACGAGGAAGTTATTTATCGCATCTGCAACTACGTTGAGTTCTACTTGTGATAATGTTGTTTTTTCTTTTGCCTTATTGACAAACAATACGAGAAACGCTCACATAACTTGGTTTACGCTGCTTGTGGTAATAGTTGGTCTCTTTATTACAATACTTTTGGTGCCTATGGGTATAGTTATATTGGTAAATGTAATAGCTGCTTTGCAGGTTTTAAACTTATTAATTTCGTTTTGGAGAATTTGTAGGTAGATACTTGCTTCTACTTGTCAGGGTAAATATACTGCGATATCAGACTGAGGGAATGTCATACTTATGGCTCCTGTTGTACTGACATGTAAAACCCCTGATAATCCTCTCGCATTGGATAGATTGTCCGATACTGTTATAGTAAATGGATATGCATTGTTGTTTTGGATACTTGTCATGGTATACGTATGTGATGTTCCATATTGCGTTCAGGTAAAGTATGTTATTGTTGTAGTTCCTGATTTGAACAATGAGAAGTTATGTTTTGTTGATACGTCAGTAGTCCATCTTAATAACACTGCACCAGAAGTTCATCATGTTAGGGTAAGGTTTCCTATGTTTGGTATATAATTTTTGAGAATAATGGAACTTGTGCCATATAACGCTCCTGTATTGCCTGCCATGTCCGTAACATTAGCAGTAAATACTAACGCTCCACTAGCTACGACAGTGGATAATGGGACTGTATAGCTATAGGTATTGCCATTTTGTACTACTGATGTAGCTGTGACGTTGGTTCCTAGTATAGTAAATGTTGTTCCTCCGGTAAGTTGTTTATTGGCAACAAATGATGCTGTCATAATTCATGCCCTTCCTACATATCAAGAAAGTACTGGAGCGAATGAACCAGTGAGAGATGTGAGTATTGGTTTTTGATTATCGATGGTAAATGTACCATTTGAGATTGCCAATACTGTTTGATTTGTATCAATTATTCTTGCTTTATATCCTGTCGCAAAACTTGTATATATCCCTGTATATGCACCTGTATAGAGATTGTATATGGTGTCTTGTGTATAAGTCACTCCACTATAGGTTGTTCCACTGAGATGCATTCCTGTAATAGTGTAAAACCCTGTCGATGCGAGTCATGTAGAATTAAACACAAATTCTTCATCTTCAAGCATTCCTGTTCCGATTAATATCCATTGGCTGTTTTGATCTCGAAGTTGGATGCTTACTTCTTCATCTTCGTCACAATCATTATTTGACCAAATAATATCAAACTCTTGTGAAACCATATCTCCACTTGCTGGAGTTTGTATTTCTACCTCACATTCTTGTGTCTGTACTATTACTGGTGTTATCCAACTAACTGTTGCTGTTGCAGATCCTGTCGCTCCGTCTGTATTTCCAAATGCAAATGTATGTGATCCATTGCCGGTAAATGTATGTGTCGCTCATCCAGTACTTGTCACTGTTACTCCTGCGCTAGAAAATCATGTCATTGTTGCTACGACTGTGCCTGTCGTACTCGTAGAAGGACTGTAGGTTATGGTTCCTGTGATAGTTGTTACTATTGGTTCTGGTACTGTCGTTATCCAATCAACAGTTGCTGTTTCTGATCCTGTTGCTCCGTCTGTATTTTCAAATGTGAAGATAAATGCTCCATTCTCTGTAAATGTATGTGTTTCTCCACCTATGCTTGTTACTGTTACGTCCGTAGTAGAAAATCATGTTACTGTGGCTACGACGATTTCTGTCGTACTCGTAGAAGGGCTATAGGTTATGGTTCAAGTAAGAGGTATAGTTATCAATACTTCCTGTATAGCTACACATTCACCATTAACCAATTCTTGTCCTTGTGGCATAATGTCTTGTATGCCATCGATATTTGGACACAGATCATTAGGTTCCTGTGCATTGGAAAAATATGGATATATGAGAATAAAGAAAAATACTCCACTCAATAGCCATAGCCATTTGTGTCAATGGTCTTGGATGTGTGCATGGGCACGTTTTGCGTGTTTAATAATGGTTTTGTGAATCATGATGATAAGGAGAATGTATAAAATTATACTATATTATATACAGAAACGTCTTATTTGTCAAATTTTTGAGGGAGATTTTTTCATAAGAAAAATCCCCTTATTATAGGGGATATTTATCTAAATTTACATTTACATTCTTATGTCTTACTCTATAATTTTGCGAGGAGATCTCGTACACGTTGCACCAATCATACACTATTTGTGTTTGGATTGATAATTGTTGATGGTTGTGTTTCTGATGATTCTATAGATAGAGCAAATGCGTCAACCAGAAGTTTTGCAAGTTTTTCTTGTGTTATAACTGTATTTGCATCTATTATACCAGTGATAAAACTTTTGTCCGTAATGGTTTGCAGGATCTCGTATGCCTCGTCCAATGTTGCAGTGCGATTTGGTTCGATAAATAATTGTCCTTTGGTTTGGATAATAAGATACTCTAGTCGTCACTGATCGTAAGCGAATACTACTAATGGAGCCAATTCATCTGTTCCATCTATATCTACTAGATCATGTGCTGTGTTGTTTAATAATACTTTATGTGTGAGTGCGTATGTTTTTACAATTTGTTCGATCAATTTGGCACGAGTAAGTGTCGCTGTTGGATCAATAGCAGTATCGTTTTGTATGACCTGTTTTTCTATCAATGTACGTAGTTCATTATAATATGAAGAATCTTGGATAGATGTATAACGTTGATTGTAATAATTTGTATTGTTTAATGGTATAGCAAATATTTGTACAATATAATGTGCCATTGCTCATTTGGTAAGAATTTCGTTGTCTGATTGTGTTACTTGTATTGTATTTGTTAGTTTTGGATATTGTTTGTGGATATTATCAATAATAGTTTTCATGTCTGCGTATGTTAGCACTTTTTCTATATTTTGGTCGTTGATTGTCTTGATGATATCATTGAAAAATCATTCACTGTAAGCAGTTTGTACATATTGTGTAGGACTTGCTTGGATAGTATCCAATCATACTGCTATACGATATGTATTGATTACAATTTTACTCAAATCAGCTAGACGGACATAGTTGTGTGGATAAAATTTTTCCTGTGATTTGAATAGTTTGTGTGATGCTAATATGCTAATACTTTCTTCGTATTGGTGGTCTTTGATATCAGTAAAAAATACTTCTCCATTGATATTTTCATCTATAACGCTTGTATAAGCAATATCTTGAGTACTAGCAAAAAGTGGTTTTTTGTTTTGTGCTACTTGTTTTGTCTTGTCTGTGAGAATAGATTTGATAGATGTTATCAGTGTATCTCCAAATTGTGATTTTTGGGATGCTTGTTTTCACTGAGCTGTACTAATAAACTCTTGTACCATGTCTGCAACTGATTGTTTCTGCTCTGAAGCAAAAGTTTGACTCGATAGCATCAGTGATAACATTATGGGCGTTACTATCAGCAGTCTGATAGTACTTGCTTTGTATGTATTTTGAGTGGGCATCTATCGCTTTTGGATATAAAGCTTCCGGTACTATAATTATTTTTATGAAAAAGTCAATACAATTGCGTGTTTTGGTTTTTTGTTATGGCTTATGAACTGGATTTATTTGTGTTGAAGTTGTTTAAGTTATTGGATATAGTGTCCCCTATGCTTCTTATTTCATTGGAAGTGACATAGTTCTTTTTTTTGTATTTGCTCTTGTAGTTGTTCAGCAACGGGGTATACTCTCCCCTGTTGTTTTTTATGTTGTTCGTGGTGACTATGGAGGGATTTATGGCGGTATTAGCTTTGCTTATTGTTGCAAGTTTGGTACATGTTTTATCAAAGAAGCTAAAACTTCCGTATACGGTATTGTTATTTGTCACGGGAATTGCTTTGATACCAGTTGCGAGTATTCCATTTTTTTCTTTTCTTAATACCTTGTATTTAACACCAGATTTGTTGTTCTATATTTTCTTGCCGGTATTGATTTTTGAATCTGGCTATACAATAAAATATCAAGAACTTTCCAAAAATCATATTACGATCTGGACAATGGCTATATTTGGGCTACTGATAGCTGCTACGGTTATTGCATATCTTTCTGGCTGGATACTTGGATGGATGGGATTTGCGATCCCTGTATCGGTTATGTTTTTGTTTGGGATTATTATTGCATCGACTGATCCTGTTGCGGTATTGGCGATATTTAAGGACTTGTGAATATCCAAAAGATTGAGTTTGTTGTTTGAATGAGAGAGTCTTTTTAATGATGGAACCGCTGTGGCGGTATTTTTCATTCTTATAGAAATACTGCGTTCAGGTGTATTTACTAACCAGACGATTGTTATGGGGCTTTTGACTTTTTTAGTCATGGTTGCTGGAGGAATAGCTTTGGGTATAAGTTTATGAATGTTGTTCTCTAAAGCCATCAAACATATAAAGAACAATGAAGCGGTAGAGATAACATTGACGGTGATCCTTGCACATGTGACGTTTATTGGTGCTGATCTTATTACCAAATATGTTAGTATCGGTGATTTTAATGTAGAAATATCATGAGTGATAGCTACTGCCTATGCTGCGATTATTATGGGTAATTATGGAAAAACAAAAATCTCTCCGAGAGTAGAAGAATATATGGATAAGTTTTGGAGTCTGTTTGCGTTTGTTTGTAATTCTATCGTATTTTTGTTGATGGGACTTATATTGAAAGATATACGAGTACCAAGTACGGATCTATATGTGATTATACCAGTTGCGATTGCTGTGGTTGTTGTTGCTAGAGCGGTTAGCATCTATCTTCCTATATCTATTCTCAATGTATTGAAAATCCATGAGCATATCCCTGCTTCATGGCAGCACCTTCTGGCTTGGTGAAGTCTGAGATGAGCACTTGCGTTGATGCTGGCATTGTTGATACCAGTAGATTTGACTGTGGATGGTTGGATGATGGACTACGCTATTAGAGATTTTATTGTGGTGTTGGTTATCTCGTGTATTATGTTCTCGCTTATTGTAAAATGATTGACTATAGAAAAGTTGCTTAATCGATTGCATTTAGATAAATTGCATGACTTGGAAATGTTTGAAAAGATGGAAGGTGAGATCATGATCTATACAACGATTATTGAAAAAATAGAAACACTCAATGTTGATTATCATATCTCGAAGCATAACTATGACCTTTTGAGAAACAAATATGAAGCTAAGCGTGAAGAGGCTCAGCTCAAGCTCCAATTATTTCTTCAACAACATTCTGATGCTGATCACTTACTCAAACAGGCTATAGATTTGCATGCCTTGGGGATAGAAAAAGAATATCTGAAAGAAATGTTTCGTTACAATGAAGTGGATGAATTGTTGTATTTCTATCTGTTGAATAAAATAGAAAGGCAGGCAGAAAGACTGGAGAAATGAGAATCGCAATTTAGAAAAGATAAGAACAGTAAGGATTCTTGCCCATGGCGAGAAAAGGGTATTTTGCAAAGATTGATCAATAGGTTTCAGTATAGAAAACATGACGTGCATGACTATTATATTATCTATAGAACAAGGTATATTATCACAAATAAAGTTATTACTGGACTTGATAGACTTAAAAAAATTCCTTTTGGTTATCCAGATGGTTATGTAGAATATGCTCTCGACTTATATACCAAACTCAATGAAAAATCGAAAAAAAGTATTGAAGAATTGAAGGCAGAATATCCAGATATAGTGCCAGAGATTAATGCTTGTTTATTGAACAAGTGACTTATGAAGACTGAAGAAAAAATCATTAAGGATCTCTACAAAAAGGAGATGATTACTCATAAGCTCTACAAGAGTTTTATGGAAGAAATCGAGTCGGAGATATTGAGAGCTATATAGAATTATGAATTATAAATTATAAATGATGCATTATAAGTGACAAATTTTATTTTGCTGCTTGCATTGTTATTTGTTAGTATAAATATGAAAATATTTTTATTTCCCATAATATAAACTATGAAAAATGTTTTCTTATAGAAGATTGTTAAAATTATCTACATGCTCACCATAAACCTAGCTGTTTTTCCTTAGCAATCTTTGATATGCTGTTAAAATCTAGAGTGTATTTATACGGCTTATTATAAGTATATTCATGAGCATATCATCATTCTATCAGCGATTTATTGATGTTCTCTGATCACAAGAAAAGGTATGCTAATTCTCTTCCATATTTATCATAAGTTCACTGAGAATTGTCGTATTCAAGATTTATATACTTATCTTTAACTTTATTGGTTAAAAATTCTGTAGCCTCTTTTCAAAAACAGTCATTTACATTTCTTGTTGAATTGTATTCAGGTGCGTCAATACCTATAAGTCTGATTCTTACAGTATCTCCGCTTCTAATAATATCTATAGTATCTCAATCTATAACTCTTGATACAACGTATCAATTGGTATAATCAGCACTCTCTTGTGTAACTTCAATAGGCGGTTGTGTTAATTTTTGGTTTGTTGGGCGGTATGATTTTAGGCTTTGAAGATAGTCAGTTAAAAAAGATAATTGACTTTCTAATGTTCAAAGAGCTTGTAATATCTCATTTAAGTTACTCTCACTGCCATCTTGTTCTATATTATAATCAATCCCCTGTTTTATTATTGCTGTTTTGTAATTATTTTTGTTTGCCTCGTCCACAGCCTTAACCGACAACACTCAACCCTTGTCGATCGAGAAAAATACTTTAACAGAAGTCTCTCCAGCTTGCTTCATCGGTAAGTTGTTGATTATTATTTCTCATAATTTTTTTGTATCTTTTGTAAATGTTGTATCTCATTGATATATTGATATATTCATATCACTCTGATTGTCATTTATTGTGACGTACGATGATCCGGATTCATAAGGCAATGAAACTCCACGAGGAATTATTGGATCAAAGATATCACATATGAGATTTTTTATTTCTTTGCACTCTAATCAGCAAGATTGCCAATTTGGAACTAAAGTTTTTTCTGCACAACTACCTATTCATAAGCCACTAACTAATTCTCATAGTTTATTTGTCGGCAGAATAATTGCATCGAAATTAAGTATGTTATTGGCATTTGTAGATAGTGTTGTTATATAGTCTATAACATTCTCTCAAGCTCCTCCTTTAATTCAAAGGTTAGAATAAATAGACTCAATCTCTTTTGCTTTAATTATTGTTTTGGATAACTCAGATCTAACAGAGTTTTTGAATGTAGTGTAGTCTTTTTTTATTGTGCTGTTTGTATTATATCCACTAATTTTATTCTTCAATTCTATAGTTTGGTTACTAATAGATGTTAGTGTCATAACGATAGTATCTATAGAAGCCGCAAATGAATCATTCTGTGTTTTAATCCCCAATATATCATATACTTTTTCTTGGTCAAGAAATTTGTTCTGTTGTTTATAGATGTTAACTATTTCTTCTATACTTTTTCATTTCATAATATGCAGTCCTGCATATCATGCCAACATTGGAGCTGCCATAGATGTTCCATCGGCGAATCACCATCAATTATTTGGAAGAGTAGAATAAATACATTCTCATGGAGCTCGTATATTTGGGTCATAGTTAGAAAATATTGATGGATTCGAAGAAAAATCATTACTTCATACACTAATGACTTCTTTATGTCATGCAGGGAAAGTGTAGGCAGTATCTAATCAGTCATTTCCTGCCGAAGCAATAATAAGTGTTTTGTTTCATACAATCTTCTTGATAAGCTCTAGCTCCTTTTCATAAAACTCATATCATCATAAGCTAAGATTTAGTATATCTATTCATGTGCTGGTTGATACAAGTGCTAATCATTTAATAAAATTTATGTTTGACACCTCATCCGACTCTCAATCAGATACCTTGATAGGTAAAATAGATGCTCTATTATTTAATTGCTTGATTATTCCAGCAATATGTGTTCCATGTCCATGAGAATCTCAGTTAGTCAATTCTGCGACCAATAATGGGTTCATTATATTCTGTCACAAGAAAGAATGGTCTCCATCAATACCTGTATCTAAAACTCCTATAGTAATAGTTCCACTTAAAATATTGTTTATGTAATCTAAAACTAATTGATTGTATCACAGATTATCTAAGTGTCGGAACTCTAAATTACTTTCACAGCTTGATAAGTTAATCGGAGGTCTTACTGGAATCATTCTTTCTGTTATTTGTGCTACTTCCTCTATTTTAGAATTAGTCCCAATCGCTTCATATAATCAATCTACTATTGGTATTAATTCTATATTTCTACTATCTTTGATAGATTCATATGTAGCTTCATCCACAATAGCTCTGTATGTTGTTTTTGCAAACAATGGAGACAATAAAGAAAAAAGAAAATACAATAAAAATAATAGCAGAAGGAGCAGCAACAAATATTTTAACCAATTATGCCGTCGTCAACTAAGAAAGGAAAAATTAATTAAACCTTTTTTTATTTTTGTTTTTTTATTTCATGAAAACAATCATGATCATTTTGGTGAAAATGTTCTCAAAGAATATATACTATGATCAATTTTAGCCATAGTTTAATCTTGCTTATTAAATGCTTCCATTACTCATTCTTTTAAGTCCATACGTGCTTTTTTTAGACGCTCTTCATCTTTACCTAGTTCGGCTCCTATTACATTTATAGAATTTTCTATAGCTTCTTTTTGGTTTTGAGCCTGCAAATCTAATTGTTCTATTTCTTTATTTAGTTGCTGAGTAACAACTGATATAGATCTTTGTAAAAGTCAAATTCTTTTATCAAATATTTTATTTCAGCCGTCAAACTGGCTGATGATTGATTGAGAATAAATTTTTATTTCATGTACTCTGTTATTAATCGAATCAATGTTTTTATATAAAGTTTTAGCTATATGTAACTTATCTTCTAACTCATGTGCTGCATGTCACTGATACTGAATTGCTATTTGTGACAGATTAACAGTTAATCTTCTTTCTACTGGAGCAAAAATTTTCTTAATTATAAAGATTATCCAAGATAGTGGAGAAAATATAGCCAATACAAATCTCCTTACTCATCATCAAATATAATGCACATACATTTTTAAATAATCTCGAGTGATATATTTATTCATCATAAATACCAAAAGTGGAATGAGCATGAAGAATATAATTACTCTTGCTGCAAACTTCACGGATTCAGCTTTTCAAGAGATATCTGCCCCTATCATTGGAATAATTACGATTGCTAATATTATAACAATTGTCATGGCATGAAGAAACCAAAATCATATTTTTGAATATTTTTTTACTATTTTCATATTAAGGAATTCTACTAGTATTATTCAAAATGAAAATAGTAGAGGAAATACAAAGTTAGCCATGATTAATTCTAGTCCTGTTGATGTGAATGATGAAATATTACTAAACTCCCTTACATCAATAAATATTATACCATAATCAATAAATGCTACAATGAAACAAAGAAAAAATAAGATATGGAATTTTGTATATAATCCTTTTTCTTTCATCTCTTTATCTAGGTTCGCATCTTCATTTTTGTAGATTCAATCATCCTCTTTTTTCTTATCAAGATATATATCAATATGATTTTTCTTTATATTATAATAATCTCTTAATTCTGCGATTAATTTAGATTTTTCTTGAGTTACAATATCTTTAATGCTTTTTTTAAAATTTCTGACTGCATCTGTTATTTCTACATTTATTTGAGAAGATAATTGATTTAGGTTCGATGAGAAGGTCTGAATTTTTTTAAGGTAATCTTTCATCATGTCTTGAAAGTGTTCCATGTTTTTGAATATACTTGATGATGACGAAACTATATTTTGATAGTTGTTTTTTTCTTTTCTTACAAATTCTATTTGTTCTTTGGCATCACCAATATATACACTTTGTATCTCCTTTAAGTCAGTTTTGAACTTTGTATTTATTGTTTCGATGTCTTTATATAAGTTTGCAATTTTTGTTTCTGCGGTTCTTTTTTTGCTGTTATGTTCTTCTATATCACTATCTATCAGTGTTGATGTAGCCTCATTAATCAAATTAGCTAACGATGAATTTTTATTTTTTTTGAGATATTCTATTGAAAAACCATTTGCTAATGATTTTATATTATCGTAAATCATACAAGAATAAGTATAATATAAAGATTATTGATAGAACACATTACAATTTTTAAATAAGTGGTTAGTATAAAAATCCTTCATTAGGTTTTGAACTGTTAGATCATTCACTACATTCATTCATATGATATAGAGATCTAATTTACCTTCATTGCCTACAGGACATAAAGTATTAAGAACTGGTAATTCTTTGAATATATTATCAATAAAGAAGTTTTTAAAGAAGAATCAGTCTTTGTAATACTTCTTAATATTATTTACATTGAACTCATAAGTTGAAGCAGGGAACTTACCAAATCTCTTGACAAAAGTCTCTTTGTCTGAAGGTGAGAGTTGGAATAATCAATCAAAGAATAATATTGTTCTTTGATTTTTTTTATATTGTGTAAGAATAGAATTATTTACTAAGTGATTTAACAAGAATGTTCCTTCACTATATTTGCCGTATCTTTGGTTAAACTCATCTTCCACTTTTTTCATGATAGAATCTATGCTTGTGTACGCTCATCCTACTGTATCTGCATTCTTGTCTGATTCAAGTTGCTTTAGTCAATAGAACAATCTAATCTCGCTATGTTTGGCGTTATGTTCTATCGTATCATGTAATAGCTCGAAAGTAGTGTCTGTATCTTCACATTTTGACATATAATGCAAAGTAATTTTGTCCATTAATGGGCTACTTGTACCTTGAAATTCTATTGTTCATAAAAATCTAAGATTAATGACATCTCAATCTTGAAGTTTTGTTTTTGGATTATCTGCTCACTCTAAATAATCCCTTAATTTTTTTATCCTAAGGGCCTTTAAATGGTCTTCTACAGCACCTTTATTTTTTGAATGAAAATCATGATAAGTTAGATCTAGTGTTATGTCGTATGTATTTTTGTTTATACATCTTTGATTTGTTGGTTCTGTAATAGAAATTATGTTCTTTCTTGTATCAACAAACATATTTTCTGAAGATGAGTTCAGTAGCTTGTCTAGAGAAAGAATAGATGTAATAACATTGCCACTAGCAAGGCCGAACAGCGAATTTTTTCATTGAAGATTTTCATCTACTAAGACTGTTCATTCTCAACGAAGAGCTGTTTTCCACATGTCTCTTGTACATTCATTTATCGGTAGATCACAGCGATAGACTTTGACATTCCAATCTTTTGGTCAGGTTTGGCTTGATTCAGAACCGACTCCACTACATCACGTTACAATAACAAGGCTTAATAATAAGAAAATAGTCAATATTTTTTTATGCATTGTTATTTAGGAGTAAGATAAAGATTTATGTGATTATAATGATATTGATATTTTTTACAATACTATATATATTTTATTATTTCATTGTGGATTATCTTAATTTCTTGTTGAATAATTTTAAATTATTATTAAAGAGTTGTAAATTGTGTGAGTATATGTATAGAAGATATATATTTATTATTTTATACAACAATGCTTAAGATGTTTATGTTTTTTGCTGTTGCAGGCTTGTCTTTAGGGATTTCTTTTGGACAGCA
>Ga0209284_10005884_pt1 | contig 12307 bp, 10 predicted proteins | sample FRY03_FD_187211 | JGI IMG/M metagenome (GOLD analysis project Ga0209284, IMG submission 187211) | Freshwater microbial communities from Lake Fryxell liftoff mats and glacier meltwater in Antarctica - FRY-03 (SPAdes) (version 2) | ecosystem: Environmental > Aquatic > Freshwater > Ice > Glacier... | reverse complement strand
GACTATTACAGATATGCTTTCGGTGTATCACGTACAAATAGTGTTTCAAAATACTCTTAAAGAAGCATATGCCATGTTACTGGTTAAGCCAAATTCTAGAAAAGGATGAAAAAATAATTTGTGGTGCATTCAAGTTGATCAATTTCGTCAAAATTATAAACAGTATATCAAAGATTAAACATTCTAACATTCACATAATCAAATTTTTGTATGTTTTTATTGAAGCCTACTTATAGTTGATCGATGTTTTTCATGCTAAAGGCGATGCGTTTTCTAGCCAGATCCACTTCTTTCACAGACACTTTGACCGCTTGATGCAGTTGAACAATTTCCATCGGGTCTTTAATAAATCGATCGGCCATTTCTGAAACATGCACCAATCCGTCTTGTTTCACCCCAACATCAACAAAAGCTCCGAAGGCAGTAATATTCGTAACAATTCCTTGCAAAACCATTCCAACGATAAGGTCTTCAGGTTTTCTTACCGAAGAGTCAAATTGAATAATTTTACTTTTCTTCCTTGGGTCGCGCAATGGTTTTTCCAATTCATCGAGAATATCATTCAAGGTTGGTAAGCCAATATCGTCTTTGACATATTTACTTAAATCGAGCTTAGTTTTTAAATCTTTCATCCCGACCAAATCAGCACTTTTAAGTTTTAAATCTCGGGCCATTTTTTCAATAACTGAATAGCGCTCAGGGTGCACTCCGCTGTTATCTAGAGGATTATTCCCATTTGAAATCCTTAAAAACCCTGCACATTGTTCGAAGGCTTTCTTCCCTAAACGGGGTACTTTTAACAAATCTGAACGTTCTATAAAAGCTCCATGCTCATTTCTATAATCTACAATAGTATCTGCAAGAGATTTCCCTAAACCTGCAACATATTGAAGAAGTGGCGAACTAGCTACGTTCAAATCTACTCCAACCTGATTCACGCAACTTACCACAACAGTATCTAAACGAGATGCCAACAATGATTGATCTACATCATGCTGGTACTGGCCAACACCGACACTTTTTGGGTCGATTTTTACAAGTTCAGAAAGTGGATCCTGCAATCTTCGTCCAATACTCACTGCGCCACGCACAGTAACATCATATTGAGGAAACTCTTTACGCGCTATTGGTGATGCAGAATAGATAGATGCTCCACTTTCACTTACCACAAAAACTTGAAGATTTGCCGGCAAATGCATTCGTTGAATAAGTTGCTCCGTCTCTCTTCCTGCAGTTCCATTTCCAATGGCAACAGCATCTATTTTGTATGTTTCGATGAGCGAACTAAGCTTTGCCATTGCTTGTTTATCCTGCCCTTGCGGCGCATGTGGATAGATTGTTTCATTATGCAGAAGCTTTCCTTGTTCGTCTAAGCAAACAAGTTTACATCCACTTCTAAAGCCAGGATCTACTGCTAAAATTCGTTTATCCCCAAGAGGAGCCGTCATTAAAAGCTGACGTAAATTTGTTGCAAATATTTTAACTGCGGCTTCATCGGCAGCTGCTTTTGCTAATTTTAAAGTTTCCGATTCGATAGAAGGCTGAAGTAGTCGTTTGTAACTATCCGATAAAGCCTGAATCACCTGATCTGAAGCAGTTCCTTTACCTCGAACAATCAAACGATCGAGCTGTAACATCGTCTTCTCCTCATCAGGAGCCACTGATATCGAAATGATTCCCGTTTCTTCGGCGCGTAAAACTGCCATTAATCGATGCGATGGCATACGACTTAGCTGCTGCTCGAATGAAAAATAATCACTGAACTTAATACCTTCTTCTTCCTTTCCTTTTTTCAGTTTCGTTTTAAGTAGTGCAAATCGGTTAAACTGCAAACGAAGAAAATCTCGAACTCGCTTGTCTTCACTTATCCATTCGGCAATAATATCTCGAGCGCCTTGTAAAGCATCGTCAATATCGGCAACATCCTTAGTTATAAATTGCCTTGCTCTAAGCCTCACATCCATCGAATGTTGCGCATAGATTTCTTTAGCCAGAGGCTCCAAACCGCGTTCTTTTGCAGCACTAGCGCGAGTTTTCCTCTTGGGTTTGTATGGCAAATAAACATCCTCCAAGTCGGAAAGGTTTGTACAAGCCAGAACTTGAGCTTTTAATTCAGGGTTCAGGAAACCTAATTCCGAGAGACTTTCAAGAATCTTTACTCGTCTGTCTTCAAGTTTCCGCTCCAAATCAGCTTCGTCGCGCAATTGTTCTAGTTGAACTTCATCCATTCCGCCTGTCATTTCTTTACGATATCTGGCGAGAAAAGGAATGGTATTTCCTGCATCGAGTAGCTCTAACGTACGCTGAATTGTTGCCTTTGAAATACTTGTTTGCTGATGGAAGCGTTCAATTAGATTCATGCTGCAAATATGAGAATTCATTTGAGCACAACATATCTGTTTGTACCTTCGCAAGCCTATGAAAAAAATTACATTTCGCCTTTTTTATTCTATCTCCCTCATCTTTTGCTTCTTAACGTTTGTCGGATACACTGATTTACATTCTCAAGAAGAAAACTTAGAATATTCGGACCATGTTTTCAGACCAACTATACATACAGTAATTTTGCAGCAAGCTGGCGTTGATGGCTCAATTCCTATGATAGAGCTCGGAAGTAATACAAAATTACATCTTCAATTCGACGATTTAGATCCAACTCAGCGCATGTTGTATTACTCACTTCAGCATTGCAATGCCGATTGGAAACCTTCGAATGTAATGGTTTCGCGAGCTATTCGAGGATTGCAACAAGACATTTTACAAGATTTCGAATACTCATTTAATACACGCCAACAATACATACATCATAGTCTAACGTTTCCATCAGATCAGATGCAGATTCTCATTAGTGGAAACTATATATTAAAGGTTTTTGAAGATGGGGACCCGAGAAATATTTTGCTGACGCGACGTTTTATGGTATATCAAACGAAAGCTTCGATTGGAGCAATGGCTCGTAGACCAGTTCCAGTAAGTTTGATGGACACTCATCAAGAGATTGATGTAACGGTTGATATCAGTAAATTATCGCTGATTAATGCGGCAGCATCGACAAAATTGGTTATTCGACAAAACGGACGATATGATAATGCTATTATGTTGAAGCCATTCTCAATCAATCAACAATCGATTAATTATAATTATGATGATGGCACAAACTGTTTTCAAGGTGGAAATGAGTTCCGTTGGGTTGATATTCGAAGTTTGAGAATGCAGAGCGACAGGGTTCAAAGGTTTTCTAGGGATTCAGAATTGGTAGTTACACACCTTTTGGTTGATCCTATGCGTACGTTCGATTCCTATAGATCTTTGCCTGACGCGAATGGGAAGTTTTTCATTCGGAACTCAGAAGGCTCTGAACCTCATGTAGATGCGGATTATTCATGGGTCAATTTTACCCTCCCTTTTGAAGCACCAATCACACATGGTAACCTTTATTTGTTTGGTTCGTTATGCGATTGGCAATTTCGAGACGACTTTAAACTCCAGTACGATTACCCAAGTAAGAGCTATCGCGCTCGTATCTTACTCAAGCAAGGAATTTACTATTACAGTTACGCTTTAGTACCCAATAAAAGTAGAATTGCTGACCTATCATATATTGAAAGAAGCCACTTTCAAACAGAAAATGATTATCTGATTCTCTTTTACAGCAGGCAATACACAGAAGTTTACGATGAATTGATTGGTATGACGCAGATAAATTATCAAGGGATAAGATAATTTTCATTTCGATGTGTTTTATATGTAAGATTTTCACCATATTTGTCAAATAAAACAGGCAATTTAAACATCAGTGTCCTAAAACCCACTAACACCAAGGCTTCCAGAGCTTGCCTATTTGTTTTGTATTATGAAATGAGCCTATCATTGCATCAACAAAACACAGAAACTATGACCACACAAGTTACTCACGGAATTCGCGTTACAGTTGAAACGAACTTTCAGGAACTATATTCTGATCCTGCAAAACTGTACTATTTGTTTACCTACAAGATCAAGATTGAAAACACTGGAGACTACGATGTTCAGTTATTACGTCGCAACTGGAATATCTATGATTCTATTTCTGAACGCCGCGCTGTCGATGGAGCTGGAGTAGTTGGTCAGCAGCCTGTTCTTCGCCCAGGTGAAGTATATGAATACGAATCAGCATGCAACTTGAAGTCAGAGTTTGGCAAAATGAGCGGCACTTATTCATTCGAGCGTTTGGTTGATGGTGCAAGTTTCAATGTTCAGATTCCTGAATTTAGAATGACTGTACCTTACCGTCTTAACTAGGGTTCACTCAAAAGCACTTAATGCCTTTTAAATGCGGTATCTCTTGCTTAATTATTCATTTTTAATGCATGAATTTAATTGAGTATCATCAAAAATCCTTGCACTAAGATTGCACTGATTTTTCCTTATTTACTATTTAAGCTAGCCAGAAATAAGGCATTTGGTTCGTTACAGCCATTTCGAAGTATTAAATATACATCTTCAATGTCTATGCCTTGCATCCGCCCCATTTCTGACTTTTTGAGTGAACCCCAACTAATAGCTTTCAAGTCTTGACGGTGTCGCGAAGTAGTCTATGACCAACTGCACACTCTAAGCATCTTTTCGCATCGCAATAGTTGCGTTTTAGATGAATCAGGGCTTGAGAACCTGCTGCTGAATCTGGTTGAATGCCTAAAGCGGTCCATTCCCGGACAACAGAATTGCTCTCAGCTTTAAACTCATACATCCATTCCAAGCAAGATTCCCGAAGAGCTCCATTCGATCGGTGGGCGGCGTACTCGAAAAGAAATGGAATAACAGCATTCAGTATAAGTGTTAAAGCAGTATCCTTTCCGAGTTTCTTTTTAGAAGTAGGAGATACGTGGGAAAATGAATAGTGATTAGACCAAAAAGGACTTGGTTCACATAAAAAAACATGCAACATTTCTTTCGCATTATTAATTTCAGCAAATCGTTCCAAGGCGATAAGTGATGAAACATGCATAGCTGCCAACTGGGCTATTCTAAGACTTGGAAAGTTAGAAGGTCGCATTCGCATAAACTTCCACACATGACTATCCATTGGCTTTAAAGAATACTTGGTAGCTAAAAATCGATATTCTTCAATCAACCTCACAACATATTCATCATCAGCTTCTGGCGGCAGTAATCCACTTTGGCCAAAAAGCAAGGCTTCAAGCTGGAAGCTACTATGTCTATGTTTCTGCAATAATTTGTAAGGAACTTTTCTAGCGAGCATTTCAAAAGGCAACGCGTTAACATGCATTCCCATTGCTCGAAATAAAAATACATGGAAAGCTTCTTGCCAATCAAATTTACACGATTTGATTGTCTGTGAAATCTGTTCAGACCGTTGTTCCAAGCGTTCAACAATCAAACGATCCAACCAATTGTGCATAGTTAACACATCTACCCTGCCTATTTCGGCACAAGGAATCGAGAACATACTCGAAGCTAAAATCCTCCAGCGCTCAAGCAATTCATTTGGGATATAATTTCGCAACTCCAGAACGGGTATCGAAACGCCATTCATGTCGGGCACTTCAGCATCAAAATCCAGCACTACATGCAGAATTACCGAACCGTAGGCTTTGTCAAATTGATGATTATGCTTAAACCAATCGCTAGATTTTAAATGGATTTCAATGTTACCAGCCCAAAGTGTCTCTGCAATTCTAATTCGTGCTTGATGAAAATCTGGACCTGAATCTTTATGATAAGTTCCAGGAGAAAGCAATTCTATAGCACTCCCATCTTTTAGAAGCAGATTTTCTTTGTTGAATAAGCCGTACCTCCAAATAAAATGCACTAAATACTCAGGAAAATCTTGGTTTCGAATCACAAGACAAACCTATCATCATAAATTGCTCATGATGTTGCAAGAGGTGCAATAGTTTTTCGGCTAATGCAAAAGTTTTGCGTCTCACTCATAAGAATTAGAGAATGATGCAAACCACTTTAATTCAAATTGAATTTCGGCCTGAATTAGCCACAATTTCCCGAATGCAAATTCACGTTATGATCTAGGTGGCGAAAATCCGACCTTTCTAAAATTAGATAAACTTTCTAAAGGGATCTTATCCAAGCATTTCTTATTCATCACTTAACTCGCGAAAAACAAATCGAATCGGAAATTGAATATGATTACTTGGTCTAGTTTTCAGGTAATACTTCTGAGCTTGCTGGTTTGTTTGTTTTCATTTGTATGACATCAACTAAAAATGCGAATGCCATTGAAAAATAAATATACCCTTTTGGTATTTCAAAATGAAAGCCTTCGGCAATTAAAGAAACTCCGATCATCATTAAAAAACATAAAGCCAATATTTTAAACGATGGGTGTTTGCTTATAAAATCACTGATTGGTTTAGACGCAATTAGCATGATAATTACAGTCACAATAACTGCTGTGTACATTACCCAAAGCTCTTGAACCATTCCTACCGCTGTAACTATTGAGTCGATTGAAAATACTAAATCAAGTATAATAACCTCGGTTAATAATTTACCGAAAGTACCTTTTTTGGAGGCTTTGCTAAGCTCGTTTTTCGCAACTTCCGTTTTATGATAAATTTCTTTTGTGCTTTTATAAATTAGAAAAAGGCCTCCAATAATCAGAATTAAACCTTTACCTGAAAATTCAATTTGAAAAGCCGTGAATAATGTATGATCTAATTTTAGAATCCAAGAAATAAGTGCTAATAAGCAAAGACGCATCACCATCGCTAAACCTATACCCCAATAGCGAAGTTTCTTTCTTTGTTCGCTTGGAAGCCTGTCGGCTAAAATTGAGATGAAAATAATGTTATCTATGCCTAGAATTATCTCCAAGGAAATTAAGGATAACAATGGTATTAATGAGTCGATCATGTAAAGTCTGGTTTAAAAATTAATTAGTGAGATTATTGATTTCTTGGCAACTATTTTTGAAAACTATCGACGATAACTGACTTGCAAAAAGTTTACATTTTTAGCCAGTTAACCCCTACATATTTGGAACTATTTAAAAATTACCAACTTCTCTTTGAATTTAATTCATGGTTAAAGTATTCTACCAATTCCATATTTTGAAATTAAGCTCTAATTTCTTCGTTTGAACTAACGTTCGCCCGTTTATAAAGAAAAGGCAAAAGCAATATCGATCCTAAAAGTAGGCTTACAACAGATTTCCAAGAGAATAAATTGTCAATTAAAGCTTGAGCGTTTTTTGAAGCGCATTTATCTATATATGAGGCAATTGTATTGCTGGTAAATTTACCAATGAAAAATGCAGGCACTATATATTTGATCTTCATTGTTGAAATACCTGTCCCTGAAAAAGAGGTTTAGTAGGAATAGGCGGCAAGGAATAGGCAGGTATCACTATTTGGCCTTTCCACTTATTCTCTTTCATTTTATCGCCAAGAAACTGAATGTCTTCATTCTTAGAAAACTTTAAATATTTCTTCGCCATTAATGGAGCATACAAAAATAGAATGAATCTGACCAAAACTGATCCCGCCACACCAAATACAATTACCAACCGCAAGTCTAATTGAAAGACTAAATGAAGAAACACCATAATCGTAAACGCCGGAGCAAAAGGGAATGGTACCATGTCAAATAATAAAGCTCCTAAGAAAACTAACGTTGGCAGCCACCACATTCTTTGGAAAATATTTTAAGTTTAAATTCTTTTGATTAAAATCAGAGACTAAACTACTCCAGCCATCTGCAGCAAAACACTCATTTCCTCCTGCATAGATAGTGCTTCTGCCCTTGCTGCTTCTGCAAAATTCTCATCGCTGGAGGCGTAAAGAATACTTCGCGATGCATTCACTAGTATTCCAATCTCTTCATTCATAGCAGCGGCGCTAACTTCAGCCAGATTTCCACCTTGGGCTCCAACACCTGGGATTAGTAGAAAATGCGCAGGCACAATGGTTCGAATATGCTTCAGCTCTTCTGGACGTGTCGCTCCTGCAACAAACATCAACTGCTCTGAACTTCCCCAAGAACAAGCCTTTCTCAAAACCTCTTCATATAGTTTAGAACCCGAATTCAATTCAAGCTGTTCAAAATCATCCGCCCCGCGATTGCTTGTCAATGCTAATAAAATGGTGAATTTCCCTTTATATTCCAGAAACGGCTTTACCGAATCCTCGCCCATATAAGGCGCAACAGTTACGCTATCAAAACCATACGTCTCGAAGAAAGTTTGGGCATACATACTAGATGTGTTTCCAATGTCACCGCGCTTTGCATCAGCAATAGTAAAATGACTTTGGGGAATAATTTCCAACGTGCGTTCGAGACTAAGCCATCCTTTTGGGCCCATTGCTTCGTAGAATGCTAAATTGGGTTTGTAAGCAACACATAAATCTTGCGTGGCCTCAATAATCGCTTTGTTAAATTCAAAAACCGGATCCTCAAGTTTCAACAAATGCTTAGGAAGCTTGGCTAAATCGGTATCCAATCCAACGCATAAATAGCTTTGCTTTAGCTTGATTTGTTCTACTAATTGGGTCTTTGTCATCAGTACCGCTCTCCTTCCTGCATTTTTGCAGCATTCTCGGCTACTTGAAGCTGGTGAATCACATCTTCAATATCGCCATTGGTAAATGCTGGCAAATTGTACATTGTGTATCCTATACGGTGATCAGTAACGCGACTTTGAGGGTAGTTGTAGGTTCTAATTTTCTCTGAACGATCACCTGTTGAAACCATAGTTTTACGCTTGCTCGAGATATTCGCGTTATGCCTTGCGAGCTCCAAATCATATAGCTTGGCGCGTAACATTGCCATTGCGCGTATTTTATTTCCAAGCTGGGAACGCTCAATCTGACACATAACCATGATTCCTGTTGGTTTGTGGGTAAGTTGAACCTTCGTTTCAACCTTATTTACATTCTGCCCTCCTGCACCACCTGAACGCGATGTTTGAAATTCTAAATCGGCAGGATTAATTACCACTTCAACTTCATCGGCCTCTGGCAAAACCACCACCGTAGCTGCAGAAGTATGAACGCGACCTTGGGTTTCTGTTTGAGGAACACGCTGCACGCGATGCACACCTGATTCGTATTTCAGAATTCCGTATACATTATCGCCCTTCACCTCCATGACAATTTCCTTGAAACCGCCCATCGTGCCATCGTGTTGATCGATAATATCCACTTTCCAGCCTCTGTTTTCGCAGAACTTCATATACATACGAGCCAAATCTCCAGCAAAAATGGAAGCTTCATCACCACCTGTTCCTGCGCGAACCTCCAAAACGGCATCTTTTGCATCTTCAGGATCTTTCGGAATCAATAAAAGTCGAATTTCTTCTTCTAACTTTTCCTTGGAGTCTTCAGCTTGCTCGATTTCTTCGCGTGCCATCTGCTTAAAATCATCATCCTCATCAGAATTAAGCACTGACTTGGCCGAGTGAAAATCCTTCATCACCTGATCATACTTATCAGCAGCAAATACAATCGACTGAATGTCTTTGTATTCCTTATTCATACGCTTAAAGCGCGACATGTCATTGATAATTTTCGGGTCAGATAACAACAACTCAACCTCGGCATAGCGTGCACGAATTGCGTTGAGTTTAGCTTGAAGTGGATTTTCTTGCATGGGGCGCAAAAATAGCCAATTCCTTGCTTATGCGTATGTGAATTCTCCTTTGGATGATTTAATCGTGAGTTTTTTCTCGTTCGAAGCTTCAACACGCCCAATAATTCGGGCGTCTACACCAAATGAAGCAGATATTTCAATAATGTCTTGAGCAATTTCCTGCGGGATATAAATTTCTAAACGATGGCCCATATTGAACACCTTGTACATTTCTTTCCAATCGGTTCCGGCGGCTTCTTGAATTATCTGAAACAAAGGTGGAACCTCGAAAAGATTGTCTTTTACGATATGTAAGTGGTCGATGAAATGCAAAATCTTAGTTTGACCACCACCGCTACAATGAACCATTCCATTGATTTGAGAACGGTACTTATCTAAAATTGCTTTCACAATCGGAGCATAAGTTCGTGTTGGAGAAAGCACAAGCTGACCGTAATTGACATCTAAACCTGGAACTTGATCAGTTAACTTATGCTTTCCGCAATAGACCAATGAGTTTGGTAAAGATGGATCGAAACTTTCGGGATAGTTTGAAGCTAATTCATGGTCAAAAACATCGTGGCGTGCAGAAGTAAGTCCATTGCTTCCCATTCCACCATTGTAGCTTGTTTCGTAGTTTGCTTGTCCAAAAGAAGCCAAGCCAACGATAACATTACCTGCAGATATTTTCGCGTTGTCTATTACCTGATCTCTGCGAATTCGAGCAATCACGGTAGAATCTACAATAATAGTTCTAACCAAGTCGCCCACATCAGCCGTTTCGCCGCCTGTAAGTTCCATTTGAATTCCAATTTCCTTGAACCAATTGCAAAGTTCACGAGTTCCTTCAATGAGTGCTTCGAGCACATCTCCAGAAATAAGTTGTTTGTTACGACCTATGGTTGATGAAACTAAAAAATGATCGGTAACACCAACGCAAAGAAGATCGTCGGTATTCATGACTAAAGCATCTTGAGCAATTCCTTTCCAGACAGATAAATCGCCAGTTTCTTTCCAATACATATATGCAAGCGACGATTTCGTTCCAGCACCATCTGCATGCATTACCAGCGCGTAATCAGGATCATTACTTAATGTATCAGGAACAATTTTGCAGAAAGCTTTAGGAAACAAGCCTTTATCGACATGCTTAATTGCAGCATGAACGTCTTCTTTGCCCGAAGACACTCCACGAGCTGCATAATTATCTGAATTAGCCATGGCACAAAATAACAACATCCTGCACAAAGGCAGGATGTTGAACTGTTATTTTAATAAAAAGATGATAGATTTTTACTTAGGACTTACTTTAGCAGGTGTTGGAGGAGCTTGCTCTTTTATTTTGTCTAAGTCAATATTATCGCGCTTAATCTCTTCAACTTCAGTTTGAATTTCTTCATCCTCATCTACCGTTTGAATCTTCGGAGCTTTATATTCAGGAGAACCTTCAGCTGGAACAAAAGTCGTTGATGTGATGCGGAATTCGGTACGACGGTTACGTTGATGCTCTTCTTCAGAACAAGTAACTCCATCTTTACATTTGTTCAACAATCTTGTTTCACCATAACCTTTTGCGCCAAGACGAGACGGATCAATTTTTTGAGAGATTAGGTAATCAACTACCGATTGGGCGCGTCGTTGAGAAAGGTCAACGTTTGATTTAGAAGAACCACGTGAATCGGTATGTGACATAAGCTCAACAGTGATATTGGGATTATCACGAAGCGTTAAGATTAAGCCATTCAATGAATCCTTGCTTTCTGGACGAAGAACTGCAGAGTTCAAATCGTAAAGAATTTCAGGAAGACGAATTGGGCCTTTCTTCGTTGTTTTAAGGAAGAAATCTTTTTTGAAATCTCGACCAGAAGACTCACCCTCGGTAGTTTCAGTTCCTTTATCATTTAAGTAATCTGTAGAACTTGCAACTAGATTATATGTGTTGTCTTCAACGAATTTCTTTTCATCGAAATAATACGAGCCTGTTTTGTCGGTAAATACATCGAAAGTCATACCATCTTTATCAACCATGGCTACCTTCGCCCCTTCAACTGGAGCTTTTGTATCAAAATCGTAAACGATACCACCTAAAGTGAACAATACTGGCGGAACGTTAAAATCGTAGATATCAGAACCGCCGCGACCACCAGCACGGGAAGATGTAAAGAATCCACGCTCTTTCTTCCCTTCAAAAATGATTGCATAATCATCTGACTCAGAATTTAGTGGAAATTTCAAGTTGGATACTCCACCCCATTTACCTTTCTTATAAGAAGCTTCGAACAAGTCCAAACCACCCATTCCAACATGTCCATTCGAAGAGAAATAAAGTGTTGTATCGTCTCTTAATGTTGGATAAAGTTCATCAGATGCTGTATTAATCTGCGGACCTAAGTTTACAGGAGTGCCCCACGATTTTGCTTTCTTGTCGTAAGGAGCTATCCAAATATCTCTTCCACCTAAGCCACCTGGCATATCGGAAGCAAAATACAATGTTTGCTCATCGTCAGAAAGCCATGGGTGACCAACAGTAAAACTATCCGCAGCAAAAGGAACTAATGTAGGTTCGTCCCAAGAATTTCCTTTTTTACGTGTCGTGTAGATTTGACACCCTTTAACTTTGTTCTTATCGTATTCACAACGAGTGAAGAACATGATGCTGTACTTACGATTTAACGTTGCTGCACCGTCGTTATATTTAGAGTTAAGAGGCTCTTTGAAACTT
>Ga0209284_10005881_pt1 | contig 12309 bp, 11 predicted proteins | sample FRY03_FD_187211 | JGI IMG/M metagenome (GOLD analysis project Ga0209284, IMG submission 187211) | Freshwater microbial communities from Lake Fryxell liftoff mats and glacier meltwater in Antarctica - FRY-03 (SPAdes) (version 2) | ecosystem: Environmental > Aquatic > Freshwater > Ice > Glacier... | reverse complement strand
GTGATGGTGTGGTGATGAAGCTTGAGGCACTTGACGATGAAGTCGTGCTTGCCGCCCTCAGCGTGCATGCGGATGACCAGGAGTTTGATACGGTGCTTGTCACCGAGCGAAGGGTCATCCATCGCTTCGTTGATGTCCTGGGACTGGGCCGGTGTGAGTTCGATACGGATCATGGGCAATGCCCGTCGGATGATAGCCAAGCCCACCGTTTATCGAGCCTTCTTTTTCACAAAACTTGATGACGGGGAGTATACGAACGCAGACCGGCTCAAGCCGGTACTACAGAACGAGGAATCAAATTTTTACCAGGCTGGTTCGGCGTGGAGGGCGGCGGCGAGATCGAGTGCAGGCGCGGCGACGGGACGAACTGGGCTGGGAAGCACCTGGGGGAGGCGCTGGCAGGCGAGGCGAACGGCCGGAATGGCGTCAGTGGTCTGGCAGCGGACGAGGAGGATGCGGGCCTGCGGGAGAGCGTGGAGGAAGATGACACCGCCGGCATGCTGCTGGACGATCTCCAGGCAGTCGCCGCTGCCGGAACGACGGCCCAGCTCGGCGGCGGCGGCGAGCGTGGCGTGTGCGAGCACCCGAATGGCCGCGTCGGGCGGCTCGCCGGCACCTGCGCAGTCGAGCAGATGACCGGCGTCATCGCTGATGGCGGCCTGCTGGACCCCAGGGAGGGCGGTCAGGGTGGAAAGTTCCGAGTTCAAGCGAGGTCAGGCGGCCAGGGCCTGGGTGGAGGCTTCGATTTGCGTCGAAGGCGTGCCATCTTCCCCCGGCGCGGCGGAGCGGAGGCGGAACTGGTGTAGGACGGCCTGGGAGATGGCGTTGAGCGTGGCGAGGACGTTGCGGCCGGTGCGGGCGTCGGATTCGAAGCTGAGAAAGGGCGTGGGACGGTTGTTGAAGAGGTATTCGAGGTACTCGACGGGCGCGGCGTTCGGCAGATCGCGCTTGTTGTACTGGAAGACGATGGGCAGGCGGTCGAGCGCGCTGCCATTCATGCGCAAGTTGGCTTCGAGGCTCTGGAGGGACTGCAAATTATCGCGCTGCCGGTCCATCTGCGAATCGGCGACAAAAACGACCCCATCCGCCTGCCGCAGCACGAGCTGGAGGGTGGCATTGTAAGTGACCTGGCCGGGGACAGTGTAGAGATGGAAAGTGGTCTTGTAGCCGGGCAGCGCATCGGCTTCGATAGCGAGGAAATCAAAGAACAGGGTGCGATCCTGCGCGGTGGAGAGGGAAACGAGGTCGCTGCGGCCGCTGGGATCGAGCTTGGCGTGAATCTGCTGGAGATTGCAGGTCTTGCCGCAGAGCGGGCTGCCGCAATAGACGATCTTGAAGCTGATGGTGCGTTCGTCGTGATTGATGCTGGGCATGACAGGGAAGAATGACGAAATCAGAATGACGAATGCCCAGGTTGGCAACAGCCATTTTAACCGAGCATGCGGGCGAGTTCGCGAGCGATGAGGGTGATTTTGTCACGCAGGCCGTTGGAAGGCTCCGCATCATGCAACACCCCAATGATGGTGTCAGCCGGGAAGCAGAAAGTCAGCAGGCGACCACCGGCATTGAGCGTGAAGGTTTCCGCACCCTCAATGCCAATAAGCGGGGCGAGGCCGCGCAACTGCCGAGCGATGTCAGGAGCCTGACGCTGGAAATCGGCGGCGTCGGGCTTTGATTTGTCCGCATGACTGAGGACGTGCGAGCCGTGCAGGCAAACACAGGCGCTGAGGCCGTTCTGGGCGGCGAGCAGCTCGACCACACGCGGCGCGGTGAGGTTTTCCTCGGTACCAAGGAGGGCGCGGAGCAGGAGCTGATCAGTCTGCGTGTCCACGGGCGAGAGGCCCAGAAAGGAGTGCTTCACGGCGGCCATTTTGGCGGGTGTTTCCACCGCAGGAGGCCGGGCCGCAGGTGCTGGCATCGGCGCTGGCTTGAATTCAGGCACCGGTATTGGCTGCGCCACAGGTTCGGCAAAGAGCGGGGCACTGGCAGGCTGCGTGCTGAACAGACCGTGAGCAACTGGCTGCGGAGAAGCCTCCTGGGCTAAAAAGGCGGGAATTTCATCCAAGGCGGGCGCAAAGACGGGCGAAGGCTTGAAATAGTCCTGGGCCGGGGCGGCAAACGGGTTGGACGCCGCTTTAATCTCAGGCGCTGGTGCAAAGGCAAAGGGAACCGAGGCGGGCGGTTGTGCGGCGGGTGCCTGCCCGAGCAACTGCGCGCTGCTGAAGCCTGATTCGGCAGGTGCTTTGGCAGCCAGCGCCCCCGATGGCGATGACGCTGCGGCAAACGGATCAAAGGGCTTCGTAGCTTGTGCCAGAGGCGACGAGGGCTGAGCTGCTGGCGGACTGCCGAACGATGCGGGCGGAGCGCCGAATGGCTGAAACGCGCCCGCCATCGGCTGCATCGGCGCGGATGGTGCTGGCGCAGCGGGCGGCGGCTGGAATTGAGCCCCCGGCGCAGGATTGTCTGCCACCGGCGGCTTAAAGGCAAAAGGCGAAGGTGCTCCCGGCTGCATGGCGGGAGCCTCCGCTTGCTGTTGCTGCGCAAAGGGATTCACCCCTGCGCCAAAATTCGGTATGGGCGTGGAGGCCGGTCCCGCTGGAGCGGCAGACGAGGCGAACACCGAAAGCGGATTCTGCGTCACTGGCGGCGAAGCCGGGGGCTGCTGCGTTTCGGGCGCGGCAAAGGCAGGCGCGGCGCCAACCTGCCCGGCGGGTCCTGCGCCTGGCTGAATCACGAAGGGATTGTGCGCCGGAGCGGCGGGACGTGGCGCGGCTTCCGCCTGATTCGAGCTGCCAAAGGGTGTGGCGACCGGTGCTGGCGCCGCGCTAGTGAGTGCATGGAAGACCTCGTTCTGCGGCAGCCGGACCTGAAACCCACGCTTGGCGGCGATGAGAGTGTTGCGGAAACCGAGGTCGGAAACGCCGTCGATGAGCGCCCCAAGCTCCATGGTAACGCTGCCGGAGGCGATCTGCTCGTGCAAGGTGCTGGCAGCTACGTTGGTGGTGAGCCACGCTGGCACCATGGCCGGATTGAACCCGAGTTCTTCAACACTGTAACCGCTCAGCACGGCGGCGAATCCCAGCTTGGCAATTCCTGCGGCCGCTGGTGCGCCACCTGAGGCCGGAGCAGCCGTCGAGGCCGGGGCCATCGGCTGCTGCTGCGAGAATGCAGCCATGGGGGCAGGGGCAGCCGGGGGCGTGGCTGCATTCATCGTCGCAGGCAATGGCGTATCAACGGCTGGCGCTGGGGCCATGGCGGCGCTCACCTGCGGTTGTGGAGTAAACAGGCTGCTGATGGACCGTTGTGACGCTGGCGGGGCAGGATTAGAACCCGCGGCTGGACCAAACAGAGACGCGGGGGCAGGCGCAGCAGCGGGAAACGGCAACGCGGCGGGTTCTTGCGGCATGCTGAAAGGTGAGCCGCCTGCGCCACCGCCAAGCGAAAAGGGCGAAGCAGCCGCCGCAGCGGGCTGCTGCGGTTGCGGTGCGGCGGCGAAGGGTGACGCGGGCGACGGTGCGTTGGCCGCAGAGGCAAAGCCAGGCGATACGGCCGCAAAGGGACTCATCGGAAACGCCTGCGCGCTCGATGCGCTGGCCGCCCCCTGCTGCGGTGCCATCTGGAACGGCGAGGGCGCTGGTGCAGGAGCTGCGGCAGTAATCGAAAATGGCGAAGGTGATGACGACGCGGCCTGCGCGGGCGCTGGAGCAGCCCCCTGCCCTCCCCGTGCCTGGGCGATCAACCCCGGCAGCTTGGCCGCCGGCAGCGGCACGAAACGCGGGTCTTGCGGCGAAATCGGCACCTGGAATAACGCCGGGCAGACGCGATAAAGCTCAAACAAAGGCAGCGCGGCCGCGCCACTGCGCAGCGCATTTTCCAGCAGCACTGGCGGCAAAGACAAAGGCTGTTCCGCAGGCAGGGCACCGGCGCGCACCACCTCATGCGGCATCTGGTTGATCACATCCCCCACGGTCAGCGGCGCATTCGTAGGCGTCGCACCAGCCACGCTGAATGGCGACATGCCCTGCGGCGAATTGATCGGCGAAGCGGCAATCGGCTCCTGGCTGGCAGTTTTGAACAACGGGCTACCGCCGAGTTGAAATGGTGAGGAGCCGGCAGGCGGCTGCTGAGTGAAAGATGCTTGCATGAAAGGCTGACTGGGTGCTGTCGCGCCAGCCATGCCCGGATGACTCCGTGCGAAGTGTGGTGCAGCACCCTGCCCCGGTTCGTCAGAACCGGCACCGCGCTGGAACATACTTCGGAACGAAAAACTCATCTAAGAATGAAGCGGCCCGACTTAGCAACGTAGCAAGCCCCTGTGGTAAATCTAGTTTTTATAAACAAATATCCCAGCATTTGGGTTAATTAAGTGATCCTAATTATTACTGCCATGTAGTTCAAGATTTTTTATCTGCTTTCTTCGTTCCCTTTGATTCAGCAGCAATGACGCCACGTCCGGTGATTTTCAGCCTGCCTGACGATCCCCTCAGAACCCATTTCTTCATCTGCGGCCATCATGCTGTGCCGCATTGAACAATGAATTTCGCCAACGATGAATTTCTCCTTGCGCAATCGCACATTGAACGCACTATCCCGGCCCGCTCAATCCGAGCACGAGACCCCTTCGTCTAGCGGTTAGGACACATCCCTTTCACGGATGCGACACGAGTTCGATTCTCGTAGGGGTCGCCACTTCTTCTCCGGCACCGCCGGAACCAAACAAGAAGCTCCGCTGGACACCAGCAAACTCGCCCGCTAAACGGAGCGTCATGTCTTCATCAGGCGGCAAGCTTTTCATCACCGGTCATCAGGGTCTCGTCGGTCGCGCACTCATGCGTCATTACGCTGACAAAAACGCCTGGCAAATCATCACCCGCACGCGGGCGGAGCTCGACCTGCGCGACCAGCACGCCACGGACGCTTTCTTTGCCGCTGAAAAACCCGACCAAGTCATCCTCGCCGCCGCCACTGTCGGCGGCATCAAGGCCAGCTACACCCACCCGGTCGATTTCCTGCTGAACAACCTGCAAATTCAAAACAGCGTCCTGTCTGCGGCGCATCGCTTCGATGTCAAAAAGCTGCTCTTTCTTGGCAGCACCTGCATCTACCCCAAAGTGGTCGAGATGCCCATCCGCGAGGACAGCCTGCTCACCGGGCCGATGGAGGAAACCAACGCGCCCTACGGCATCGCCAAAATCGCCGGTATCAAGCTCTGCCAAGGCTACCGGCACCAGCATGGCCGCGATTTCATCTGCGGCATGCCGGCCAATCTCTACGGCCCCTTCGACAACTTCGATCCTGAGCACTCGCATGTGCTGCCATCACTCATTCGCCGCTTTCACGAGGCCAAACTGCAAAACGCGCCGCATGTCACCCTCTGGGGCAGCGGCAACCCCAAGCGCGAATTCCTCTTCGTCGATGATCTGGCCTCCGCCTGCGCCTTCCTATTGGAGAACTACAGCAGCCCCGACATCATCAACATCGGCTGCGGCTGGGAGATCAGCATTCGCGAAGCCGCCGAGATCATCCGCGAGATCGTCGGTTATGAGGGTGACACCCGTTGGGACACGACACAGCCCGATGGCAACCCTCGCCGCCTGCTCAATGTCAGCCGCATGGAGCAGCTCGGCTGGAAGGCCACGATGGATTTCCGCGAAGGCGTCGCCAAAACCTATCAATGGTTCCTGGACAACCGCGCCACGGCAAGAGTCTGATCTCGAACGAGAACTCCGGCTGGACACGCCACCGCATCAATGCCAATTGAGCCAATGGCAGCACAAGCTTTCCGACCCGTCCTCATCACCCGCAACACCTGCCGCGTCTGCGGTTCGCGCAGCCTCACACCCGTCGTCAGCCTTGGCGACCAGTTCATCGGCGGAGTTCTCGCCAGTGAAGACGGCAGCGCGCTCATCAAACGCAAAGTCCCACTTGATCTCGTGCGCTGTGACCCCTCGCAGGATGAAAATGCCTGCGGCCTCGTGCAGATGCGCCATTCCGTGCCACCGAAGGTGCTGTATCATCGCTACTACTACGAGTCCGGCATCAATCAGTCCATGATCGACAACCTCACGGGCATCAGCAAGCTCGTGGAGCAAACCGTCACCCTCCGCGCCAACGACATCGTGCTCGACATCGGTTGCAACGACGGCACGCTGCTTTCCAGCTATCAAACACAGGGTCTGCGCCACATCGGCATTGATCCTTCCGACGTGGCGCTCAAAGCTCGCGCCAAAGGCTTCCAAGTCGTGAACGACTTCTTCACCGCCCGCGCCTTCCGCAGCGCCCACGCCACGGAAAAAGCCCGCGCCGTCACCAGCATCTCCATGTTTTACGACTTGGAGAACCCGCACGCCTTCGTGCAGGACATCGCCGACGTGCTCGCCACCGACGGCATCTGGATTCTCGAGCAGAGCTACCTCCCAGCGATGCTCGACATCAACAGCTTCGACACCATCTGTCACGAGCACCTTGAATACTACTCGCTCGCCGTGTTGGAGCGCCTGTTTGGCGACCACGGCCTCGAAGTGATCGACGTGCATCTCAATGACGTGAACGGCGGCAGCTTCCGCCTCGTCGTCGCCCACGCCGGTCGCGTGAAACCCTCCGCCGAGGCCGCTGCCCGCGTGCAGAACCTGCGCATCCGCGAATTCGAGATGGCGCTCGATAGCGACGCGCCCTTCGCCGAGTTCCGCGCCAACATCGAGCGCATCCGCACCGATCTCACTGCCTTCCTGCGCAAGGCTAAGGCCGAAGGCAAACTCGTCCACGGCTACGGCGCCTCCACCAAAGGCAGCACCACGCTACAGTTCTGCAACGTCACGCCCGATCTCCTTCCCGCCATCGCTGACCGCAATCCGGTCAAGTGGGGCAGCTACACCATCGGCACGCAGATCAAGATCATCTCCGAAGAGGAATCCCGCGCCGCCAAGCCCGACTACTACCTCGTCCTGCCTTGGCACTTCATGCCCGAATTCTTGAAGCGCGAGGCCGACTTCCTCACCCGTGGCGGCAAGTTCGTCGTGCCGATGCCGCAGGTGCATCTTGTTGGTTGAATTCACCCGCCGCTCGCTCGTCTAGGATTCCCCCATGGACGATCCGCCAGCCGCAATGACCAACCGCAGCGCCCTGCGGCGGTTGCTCGTGTTCGCTCGGGATCACTGGCGCATCGCCGCGTGGCAGTTCGCCCTCGTCGTCGGCGGCACCTTGCTCATCTTCGTTTTTCCCGGCGTCGTGCGCTGGTTCATGGATGAAATCATCCCGCAGAAGCGCGTTGACCTCATCTGGCAGGCGGGTGGACTCGCGCTGTTCGCCTTCACCTTACGCGAGGCACTGTCCTACTTCCGCACCCGCGTAAACTGCACCTTCGAGCAGCGCATGATCACCGGCCTGCGCGGCCAGTTGCATCAAAAAATCGAGCTACTCCCGCTGCGTTGGTTCGATCATCAAAGCACTGGCGACATCCTCACCAAGCTCGCCGACGACGTGCCCGCCACGCAGCGCGTCATTCTCGAAGGCATCGAGCAGGGCCTCACCGCCCTGCTGCAAATCATCATCACCGCCATCGTTATGCTGGTGGCCGATACGCGGCTCGCGCTCATCGTCCTTGCCCCCACGCCGCTCATCGCCGCCGGTGGCTGGATTTATTCCCGCTGGGTTTCCCCACGCGCCACCGCCGCCCGTGAGGCCACCAGCGTCCTCAATGCTACCCTGCACGACACCCTCACCGGCATCCGCCAGATCAAGAGTTTCACTGCCGAGGACGCCCGCCAGCAAACCTTTCTCGCCGCCAGTCATCAGCTCAAAGACAAACAGACACGCCTCATGGCCGCCTGGGCTTTTTACGCACCCTCCATGACCCTGCTGGGCAATGCGGGCCTCGTGCTGCTCCTCATGGCCGGTTCCTGGTGGTGCGTGCAGGGCCGCATGACGCCCGGTCAGTTGATGGAATTTCTGCTGCTCGTCGGTTTCCTCTACGAACCCATCGCCCGACTCCACGGCGTGCATCAAACCCTGCTCAACGGCCTTGCCGCAGCCAAGCGTGTCTTCGCCATTCTCGACAACGAAACCGAGGAAGACCTCGACTCCGGCCAGCCGCTCGAAAATCTCCGTGGCGAAATCGAATTCCGCGCCGTCACCTTCGCCTACCGCGCCGACCGCCCCGTGCTGCATGAAATCAACCTGCGTGTAGGCCGCCAGCAGACCATCGCCATCGTCGGCAGCACCGGCTCTGGCAAAAGCACCCTCTTCCAGCTCCTCACCCGCTTCTACGATCCGCAACACGGCACCATCACGCTCGATGACATCCCGCTGCATCAAATCAGCAAGCGCTCCCTGCGCCAGTCACTCGCTTACGTCACCCAGGAGGCATTTCTCTTCGCCGGCACCGTCCGCGACAACCTCCAGCTCGGCAACCCCGCCGCCAGCGATGATCAATTGTGGGCCGCCCTGCGCGATGCCAGCGCCGAGGACTTCGTACAGCGCCTACCCGAAAAACTCGCTGCCGAAGTCGGCGAACGGGGCGTCCTCCTCAGCGGCGGCGAGCGTCAGCGCCTCGCCCTCGCCCGCGCCTTCCTCAAAGACGCCCCCATCCTGCTGCTCGACGAAGCCACCTCCGCCGTGGATGTGAAATCCGAGCACCTCATCCAGCAGGCGCTCGCCAGACTCCGTGTCAACCGCACCAGCCTCATCATCGCCCACCGCCTCAGCACCATCACCGCCGCCGACGTCATCTATGTCCTGCATCAGGGCCGCATCCTCGCCCACGGCAGCCACACCGATCTGCTCAAAACCTCCGCCTACTACCGCGAGCTCACCACGCTCGCGTTTGCCCCAGGAGAGGAAGCAGCCTGATCTCTCCGCGCTGGCTCCGGCAGCCTCCACACAGGGTGCATCGCCAGTCATTTTCCACTCAAAGCGGCCGGAAAATATTCTGTCACACAGCACTGATTGCCAGATGCGTGGAACTTTGGCAAGATTCCTGCTTTTTCCACGACTTACTTAGTGCTATAACCCCGCCCCCAAAACCAAAACCCAATAAACTACCCATGAAAGACCTCGTTTACCTCAGCCGCGCCTTCGTCGAATTCGGCCCCTTCACCAAGAGTGAAATCCTCGACTTCCAGAAGCGTGGGCTCCTCTCCGCCGCCGACTACCTCCGCGATGACGGTGCTGACAACTGGCTGCACTATCAGGAATGGCTGACCGTCATCCCCATGCCCGCTCCAGTTGTCGTGCAGAAGCCAGCGGCCAAGGCTGCTGTTGCTGCCGCCAAACCCGTCGCCGCGAAAACCCCGGCCGCCAAGGCTCCTGCCAAAAAGGCCAAGAAAGTCGCCTAACTGATCGGGAGCCGCCGTGCTCCCTCGGTTTGACCGATTCCACCCTTCTGATGCGCGTCGCAGCCTCTGTGCTGGACGCGCATCTTGGTTGGTGCGAATAGCGGCGTGTGAGCGAAGAAGAGCTGATCACCTCCCGCACCCTGCGCAACGAGCTGTGGCGCTCGCTGCCCTCCGGCGTGATCGACACGCTCACCGCCACCTTCGGCATGCTCATCGCCGTGCGTGTGTTTCACATGAGCGATGTGGCGAAGTCCGTCTTCCTCAGCGCCACCAGCGGCGGCATGGTCGCCAGCCTGTTCGTCGTGCCGCTGCTGCTGCGGGCCAAAAGCACCATCTCCCACACCGCAGCGAAGGTCCAAATCCTCGGCGGTGCCTGCATGGCAGTGTCAGCCGCCTTTCCGCATGATGCGCTGCTCTACATCGCTGGTCTCAGCCTCGGTCTGTTCTGCATGTCCATGCAGATCCCGCTGATGACGCAGATCTATCGCATCAACTACCCCGCGCTCAAACGCGGCAAGCTCTACGCCGTCACCGGCGTCACCCGCGCCGCCGCCGCCATGTGCTTCGGCTTCGCCGGTGGTAAGTTCCTCGGCTGGGAAGTCGATAACTACACCTGGCTACTCTGGGCCTTCTCCGCCAGCGCCTTCATCTCTGGCTTCTGGACCTACGGCCTGCCCGTCACGCCATGGGAGGCACCGGAAAACTCCAGCACTAGCCTGTGGAGCTCCATGCGTTGGGTCAAAGCAGACCGCGACTTCCGCACCCTGCTCATCTCCTGGATGATCATGGGCGTGGGGAATCTCGCCGCCGCCTGCCTCTTCGTCGAATACCTCGCCAACCCACGGCACGGCATCAATCTGCCCGAGTTCGATGTCGCCTGGATCACCGGCGTCGTCCCCGTCGCCGCCCGCGTCATCTTTTCCTATCCCTGGGGCCTCGTCTATGACCGCTTCCATCTCTTCACCGTCCGTGCGGTGCTGAATCTCTTCTTCGCCGCGGGCATTTTGTGCTTCTACCTCGGTCACAGCGTCTTCTGGTGGACGCTCGGCATGGCTCTCTGGGGCATGGCCAATGCGGGCGGCAACGTCACCTGGGCGCTCTGGGTCACCAAGCTCGCCTCCAAGCACGCTGTCGCCGAATACATGAGCGTCCACACCTTCCTCACCGGCCTGCGCGGTCTCGTCGCCCCGGCCCTCGCCTTCGCCATGATCAAAGTCATGTCCTTCGACACCTTCGCCATCCTCTGCGGCCTTACCATCCTCTCCGCCAGCGGCTTCATCACCGTCCGCGCAAAAAATAGCGACCCCGCCACCTCCGACCGCCTCAAACCCGGCGCACGAGCGGAGCGGCTGTGAGCAATGAGTCCGCGTTTACTGAAATACGATAACCTCAAACTCAGCGACGCTTCGGACACGGCAAGATGATCGCGAGCAGAGAAATCTGCAACCACCCGGCGCTGCATCGCTTGGTTGCACGGTTCATTCGTAGTGGGTCCACATGCGGATCACCTTGAGGGTGTGTTCAGCTTCATAGACCTGATACACCAAGCGGTGCTGAATGTTGATGCGACGTGAATAGGCTCCGGCCAAATCGCCAATAAGCTTCTCGTATGGCGGCGGAGTCTGGAAAGGATTCTCGGCTATGATGTCGAGAAGGCGTTGCGCCTGTGTCTTGAGGTTTGACGACGCAATCTTCTTGGCATCCTTCTGGGCCTGTTTGGAGAAAACGATAGACCAGTTCACCAGCCTGGATTCTTGGAGGCTTTGGTGAGCGGTTCGGCCATACCCTTACGGATGGAGTCGCGCATACCGGGGATCGAGATGAGGTAGAGCGTCTCTTGAATGCTGCGCCAGTCGGCCTCGGACACGAGCACCGCGTTGGAACGCTTTCCCGTGATTTGAATAGGTTCGTGTGAATCAGCGGCCTCATCAAGTAGCTGGTAGAGTTTTGAGCGAGCTTGGGTCACAGGAAGCGAAGTCATGCTCGAAACGTGCGTTTAAGCGTTCGCTTTGTCAAGTGGCACCTAAAACGCCTAACGTCTCGGGTCAGGTGACGGCGAGCGGGCAGCGTCGCTGATACTACGGCCTGCACAGCGCCGCCGCGAAGAAGCAGTGGGAGCGCCTGCACCACATCCTCGGCACCCGCCCCACACCCAAAGCCCGCGCCGCTGGAGACGCTGTGGCAAGGACATGGAGCTGCTGCGCCTCATCCCGCCGCTGCCGCGAGAGTGGCTCTACCTGCCCGCCCGCGCCCCACCGCCGCCAAAGCCGCCCACCCGAGCATGACGAGCCCCGACACCTCCAGCCCCCATCCACGCGCCAACTCTGCCTCCAGCCGAGTAGGCCGTGCCATGCCCATGCAAGACGTGCGCGCCGCCCAAAGAGCCAGGTCGAGCCATGCTGACAGCCAAGCAGCAGCGCCAAGGCAGCACGGCACACGCCACAAATCATTGCAGGAGCCGTGCGGCACGCCGAAACACCACCCGCATCAGCGTGCGAGCCACACGGCACCCAAAGCAAACCGCAACAGGCCCCACGCTCCGGCGGAGTGCGGTGGCAGCCCCACCACGGGCTTGTCCAACAACCGTTACCTTTGAAGTCGGGCGAAGACACTCAAGACTTCATCCACACTCCTTGACGCCCGATTCAAAGCTAACTTGAGGGTTAGGCACCTTTTGTTAGCGTTTGATGAGTAGCAAGTGGAACTCAAGGAACGGTGAATCTCAAAGGCTTATGTCCTTCCGTTTCAATTTGGCCAGTCTCGCCAGTCTTAAATGTCCACCAAGCTTGGATAATACCAATCTCGTTGGTTTCTTTGGGCGGGATACTAAACTGGCATTCCCCATCAGCTGAGCCAATTGCAAAACCCCTCCGAGGCCTGAAAAATGGAGGGAGAAAAAGAGTGAGGTGAGCAGCCTCTTGGGCCATTGGAAAGTGTGAACCAACCATGACTCTAAAACTGCTCACCCGACTCTACT
>Ga0209284_10005878_pt1 | contig 12310 bp, 9 predicted proteins | sample FRY03_FD_187211 | JGI IMG/M metagenome (GOLD analysis project Ga0209284, IMG submission 187211) | Freshwater microbial communities from Lake Fryxell liftoff mats and glacier meltwater in Antarctica - FRY-03 (SPAdes) (version 2) | ecosystem: Environmental > Aquatic > Freshwater > Ice > Glacier... | reverse complement strand
CCTGCCCTGCGCTAGCTTAGGAGCGTATACTTACGGTAGTTTTCGAGACAGACGCCCCTCGAGAGAATGATCCCACCATGATCGTTTGCATGGCCGTTTCGTCGGCCGTTTTGTTTTCAGACCCCTTGGCCCGTCGGTCGTGCTGCCATGGCCGGCGCGCGTTGGCAGCACTCTTGCTCTGCCTGATCGCCATGGCAGAACCCTGGGATGTCTCTGGCGCGGCAGTGGCCGAAGCGATTGTCGCACCCCGCTTGAGCTCCGAGGACCTCGTTTTTTTTGAATCCAAGGTGCGGCCGATTCTGGTTGAGCACTGCTCCGAGTGTCATACGCGGAAAACGGGAGAACCGGAGGCTGGGCTGTCGTTTGATTCGCGGGGAGATTTTTTGGCAGCCGAAGGCGTGGCTGTTGCCGGTAAGCCGGACCAAAGCCTGATTGTCCAGGTGATTGGCTACGACGGCGAAATTCAAATGCCGCCGGATGGAAAACTGCCGTCCGAGGCGATCTTAACCATCAAGGAATGGGTGCAACGGGGCTTGCCGTGGCCCGACGACGGCACCTCGGCCGGCGGCAAGGTTGCCTTTGATATCGGCCAACGCAAAGCCGATCACTGGTGCTGGCATGCCCCCAAGGCCAGCCCACTCCCGAGCGTTCAACAGCAGCAGTGGTGCCGCAGCGATCTGGATCATTTTATTTTGGCTCGCCTCGAATCGGCCCAGCTCAGCCCGGCCCCGCCGGCCGCGCTCGCGGTGCTGGTGCGGCGAGCCAGCGAGATCATCACCGGCTTACCGGCCAGCCCCGACGAACTTGATCGAGTGACGAACGATCCGGATCCTCTGGCCTACGAAAAATACATCGACACGCTGCTGGCGTCGCCGCACTACGGAGAGCGATTCGCGCGGCATTGGCTCGACGTTGTGCGCTATGCCGAAACGCGGGGCCACGAGTTTGACCACCCCATTCCCAACGCTTGGCGATACCGCGACTGGGTCATCAAAGCCTTGAATGACGACATACCATACGACCAGTTTGTGCGCGAGCAGATCGCCGGGGATCTGTGTGAGCATCCGCGAGTCGATGCCAAGACAGGCGCAAACGAATCGGTTGTGGGCACAGGGTTCTGGTTTCTTGGAGAGGAAATCCATTCGCCGGTTGACATCGCACAGGACGAGGCCGACAGAATTGATAACCGCGTCGATACATTCGGAAAAGCTTTTTTGGGACTCGCTCTGGGTTGCGCGCGATGCCACGACCACAAGTTTGATGCCATTTCCAACGAAGACTATTACGCCATTGCCGGCATGCTGATGTCGAGTAACTACCGGCAGGTGCCTTATGAATCGCTGGAGACCAATCGAGCAGTGGCAAAAAAACTTGCCGCTCTAGATCTTGAGGCCCGGCAGACAATCCTGCCGCTGCTGGCCGCATGGATGGAATCGGTGACGGGCACAGAAGGCATTGACGGCATCAAACAAGGTTTTCCCAGCCTTGTCGAGATTGAAAAAACAGCGAGTCAACTTGGAAGCGTTGACGCGAATGCGTTGGCCCAGGAAACCCCGATTGCCAACTACACAAGCGGGCTTGAGTGCACGCCCATTATTGCTGATGCCAGTGCCTGGGGTCTGGCCCCGCTGTCGGCCGGTCAGCCGTCGCTCAGCGGAGGTGGCCAAGCGGCCGTTGTGTTGCAGACATTCGCAGTGGCACAAAGCGATGCCTTCTGGTCTGCCAGTAAAACCAGCGGCGAACGCGACCCCGGCCCGGTCGGTGAGGTTGATCGATCTGGTCGGATGCTGCGCACTCCAAAGGTGCGACTCAATCAGGGCACCCTCTGGTATCGCGTGCGGGGCCATTTCCAGATTGTTGCGGAGATCGACAGCCATCGCTTCTTGCCAGGCCCGTTGCACGGCCGCACGATTATCTCGGCCGACACCAAGGGGCAGTGGCAGTGGATCAGACACGATCTTCAAACCTATGCAGGCCATAGGGTGCAGATTGAATTTACGCCGAAGGGGGGTGAGGCGGCGGTGGCCGAAGTTGTTGAGTCCATCGCGCAGCCCGTTCGCATCGACCCATTGCTGCGTGTTCTCGCCCAGCGTGTCCAAGAGATGCACACCACGAGTAAAGAGGCTAACGCAATAGTTAAGCCAGATCCGCAGGAGGTTTCTCAGGCTATCCATGATGCAGGCCAGCAGCTTTTCACTGAAGCTCTGAAAAGCTGCCGTGATGGCACGCTCAGCGGGTCGCCACGGGCTGGGGCGATGGCGACACTGATCAATCTGACTGCGGCCAATGCTTTAGCCAAGGGGCCCAGCGATGCTCAAACGGCAACCTTCGAAAAAATCACGGCGGAAGTCTCTCGCTTATCGTCGCTCCGCAATGAAATCAGCGCAGCGGCCAAGCTCGAATCGGCAACGGCACCAGCTATTCTGGACGGCAATGGCGTCGATCAGCATGTCCTCTTCAAGGGTACTGCCGCCCGCCCAGGCGAGCTTTCCCCGAGGCGATTTTTAGAGGCCATTGACGGAGCCGAGCAACCGGCCTGGCCGACCCAATCCTCGGGTCGACGCGAACTGGCTGATCGCGTTTTGGATCCGGAAAATCCGCTCGCATCCCGAGTCGCTGTCAATCGGATCTGGCACCACCTCTTCGGACGTGGTTTGGTGGCCACCACCGACAACTTCGGAAAACTGGGCGAGCAGCCCTCCGATCCACATTCGCAAGCCCTGCTCGATACTCTGGCGGTGCGGTTTCGCGACGAAGGCTGGGGCGTCAAGCGACTGATCAAGGAGATCGTCACCAGCAGCACCTGGCGGATGAGTAGCAGGCGGGATCCGCAGGCTGTCGTCAAGGACCCACTCAACCTGCTCCTGCACCACTACCCGCTGCGACGACTCGAAGGCGAGGCTGTTCACGATAAAATTATGGCAGTCTCTGGTCGTCTGGATCGCACGATTGGAGGTCCGGGAGTGGAAGTCTTTCTCAGCGATTTTCAGCAGGGCAGAGGCCGGCCTGGCTCAGGCCCTCTGGATTTAAACGGTCGCCGCAGTGTGTATGTCAAGATCCGGCGTAATTTTCTGCCGAGCTTTCTTTTGGCTTTCGATATGCCAAATCCATTTCAAGCCATGGGCCGGCGCACAGTCACCAATGTTCCCGCACAGGCGCTGGTGCTGATGAACGATCCGTTTGTGATGGAACAGTCGCGAGTCTGGGCCAAAAAAACTCTGGCCGATGAAAAGATGACGCCCTCAGATCGTGTCCACCAGATGTACCGTGAAGCCTTTTCCCGCCCACCAGAAGAGGCAGAGACAAGTGCCGCGATCGAGTTTCTCACGCAGCAGGCCCAGCAGTACGGTGTGGCATTCCAGTCGCAACCCCGCAACGAAGCAGTCTGGGCCGATTTCGCCCACACGCTCTACAACGCGAAGGAGTTTATTTTCATCCCATGAACAGGAATAAGTCTGCGCATCACTGTGGTCGTTTTCTGCCCCGACCTCTCTCGCGACGGCAGATGCTCGGGCAAGCTGCCTGTGGATTTGGGGCAGTCGCGGCAGCGGCGCTGCTGGAGCCTCGGCGAGCGGTTGCTGGTTTGGCTGGTTCGGCGTTGCAAAAGCATCCCGTCAAGGCCACCAATGTGATCTTCCTCTATATGGACGGCGGCGTTTCGCAGGTCGATAGCTTCGATCCCAAGCCACGATTGACGCAGGACTCCGGCAAGGACCCGCGTAAATTGTTTAAGGTCGATGCCACGCAGTTTGACGCGGTCGGCCATTTATTGCCGAGTCCCTGGAAATTCCAGCAGTATGGACAAAGCGGCATTCCGGTCAGCGATCTCTTTCCCCAGATCGGATCTGTGATCGATGAAATCGCCGTGATTCGTTCGATGACCAGCGAGTTCCCCGAGCACACCAACGCCAACTACCTGCTGCACACCGGCAGCGGCTTGCAGGGGCGTCCGAGCATGGGGGCGTGGACGACCTACGGCCTGGGCAGCGAGAGCGAAAACCTGCCGGGGTTTGTCGTCTTGAATGGCGGTCTGATCCCTCCCGGCGGCCTTGACAATTTTACCAGTGGTTTCTTGCCGGCCACCTATCAAGGCTCGGTCTTCCGGCCCAACGCGAACGGCATGGCCAACGTCAGGCCGCTAGAAAAAATGCCCTCCATGCAGCGTGCCAAACTCGATCTGGCTCGCCGCTTGGATCAGCAGTTTGCCGCGAGGTTAGCGGGAAGCGAACCAGCCCCAGATGCACTTGAAAGTGCAATTGCCAATCAGGAACTGGCGTGGCGGATGCAGGCGGAGGTGCCGGATCTACTCGAGCTCGCCGGCGAAACGACGGCAACCAAGCGCGCATACGGATTGGAAGCCGGCTATCCACAGACGCGGATCTTTGCGGCGGAGTGTCTGCTGGCAAGGCGGATGGTGGAACGCGGCGTGCGATTCGTGGAGCTGACATGCCCCGATGGCAATGGCGACCGCTGGGATCAGCACGGGAATCTCCGGGATGGACACCAGAAAAATGCCCTCTCGGTGGATCAGCCAATTGCGGCTCTGATTCGCGATCTCAAAGACCGTGGGCTGCTCGATACAACGCTGGTTGTCTGGTCGGGCGAGTTTGGTCGAACACCCTTTGCTCAAGGAGGAGATGGACGGGACCACAACCCACAAGCCTATTCGATGTGGATGGCCGGCGGTGGCATCAAGGGAGGAGTCGTTGTCGGAGCGACCGATGACTATGGCTACAGGGTCGTCGAGAAAAAGTTTACGATTCACGATCTGCACGCCACGATGCTGCATTTGATGGGCATCGACCACACCCAGCTCACCTACCGCTTTAGCGGCCGTGACATGCGACTCACCGATGTCTACGGTAACCCCATCCACGATGTGCTGGCATAGTGAGCCGAAGGTCGCTGGAGTCGTGCACGTTCCGGAGAAGACCGTAGCGGGAGCGAGGGAGCGCTAGTCGGCGTGGCCGTGGCCCCTCATCGACAGGCTTTTGAGCGTCAGCACCGATCCGATCGACATCAAAGCCAGTCCCAGCCAGCGAGGTGGTTGGACAACCTTGCGGGCCAGAGCATTTTGCCAAAGGCTTTGCTGCTGGCCGCCGCTGTCTCCGAGTTGGGCGGCGACAAAGTGGCTCGATCGATCGTTGAGCGTGAAGGAATCGACCATGCGAAACTGTATGCCACAAAAAAAGAGCAACAGTCCAATTAGCAGAAGATGATGTCGCTTGAGTTGCATAAACGTCTCCGGGCGGCAGCGCCCATCAGGCGTAGCCATGCATCAAGTATCGAATCTCTCGTTGGGACGGCTAGAGTCGAGTGCCAGAGCATCCGGTTGTTCGGAGAGTGTCGAACATCGGGTACGAGGACAACCAACCCCAGTCGCTGGAGCCTCAGGAAAATTCCCCGCTGGTCCCGACGAGCGTGAATCTGGGGGCTTTGAGCAGTGGAAAAACGATTGTGCCGATATTTACTCTTGAAATGACCGTGCGGATGACGATGAACCGTAACGATCGTAGCGATTATTGGAGTCCACGACGGTTTTGAATTCACCGTACCTGAGCGTAATTCCAGCCATGCTAAACCGATTCAAGCAAACAATTCGCCGGCTCATTCCTGTCGTCGCGTTTTATGGAGGCATCACCTGCCTGACGGCGGGTGGAGTTCTGCAGGAAGTGCTTTTTGCAAATGCAAAAGAGCCGGAAATCGCTCCGGTTCTGTTTCTGTTTTCTGAATCAAAGCAGATTGAGGCACCTATCGAGAAGTTGGAGATGCCGGCTGAGATCGTCGAGGATGTGCTCCCGGAGCAAATGGTTCTGGCAGACGAGGAACCGAGCGGCGACGAGGCGAATGGTGATGCAAGTGGCGACAACATGCTTCTGGACGGTATCGAGCAGGTCGTTCCTTCCCAGATTGTCAATGTTTCCAGCCGTGCTGCCGACGGTCTCAAAATTCAGGATTTTGGATTTGATGAGATGCCCAGCGAGGCCAGTTCTGGCACCTGGTTTTCAAACGGCCGCTGGTATGGATCGGCCGAGAGTGTCTGGTTTGGTCGCAGTCGCAGTTACCGCCGCGTGCTCGGCCACGACACGACCGTTCCTGTGCCGGGCGGAAAAGACAAAAGCACGGGCACATTTGTCACCGCGGGGATCCCCTTCGACTTGGCTCCGGGAGGCAGGATGACACTGGGGAAATACATCGGTCGCGATTACCTCGATCGAGATCAGATGCTGGAAATGACGTTCTACGGCGGTCTGTTTTTCAGCCAGAGCGATGCCTGGAATGCCATCCCAAACTCATTCCTCATCACTCCGCTAGCGCCTGAAGTGCCGGGATTTAATGGGGCACAGACCTTTTACACCTCGCTCAATTCGTCTTACAACAGCATGGAGTGGAACTACAAACTGCGCCGCCGACTCGGTCGCGACCAGTTGGTGATGTCGCCCACTGGGAATTGGTCGAGGCATGCGGAGAGAGGGTTTTTGGCGTCCTTGTTGATTGGCGGACGGATCGCAAATGTGAACGAGAATTTTTCGTTCATCAGTCGTCGCAACGGCGTCTTTCCAGCCACATTTGGCGGCGACTACAATATCCACACGCAAAACTGGCTGTTAGGCATGAACATTGGCAGCGAGGTCTTAAGTCAGAACGAGTTTTATTACTGGGGCGTGCGCGGTCGTGTGACACCGGCAATGAACTTTGGGGCCAATCAACAGAGCGTTGTTTCGGCCAACATGGCCCTGCCGCCGCCTCTGCCAACGACTGAAAATCGGGCCGGCTCAGCCAGCCAACTCAGCCCAGCCTTTGTCGGTGATCTCTCGCTCTTTGCCGGCTGGAATGTGACGCCCAATTTCTCGTTCAAAGCCGGCTACGACTTTCTCTGGGTGGCGGGTGTGGCCACGGCCGAACGACAGATCAACCTGAATAATATCCGCCAAAATCCGATTGATAACGGCGGACAGTTTTTCTTGAACGGCGTGTCGTTTGGCTGCGAAGGCTCGTGGTGAAACGACTCGTGCGTCTCAATCAGCAGTCGCAATGGCGATGGCTGCCGCCTGCCCCGTCGAGCAGATGTTGACGGCGATTGCCGTGCCAGGCCTGCCGGCAAGCGCGTCGCCATGCACCACATTGATAGGACAGAGTGGATCGGGCGTCTCATAGTTGAGCGTCATCGGCACAAAACCCACTTCCATTCCCAGAATGCTGGCCGCGAGTTCCACCACACCGCCGCCCGCCCCCAAGTGGCCAAAAGCGCTTTTAGGCGCCGTCACCGGCGTGTCGCCGAGCTCTGCTGCAATGGCAACGGCCTCGATTCGGTCCATGTCGATCGTACTCACGCCATGAGCATTGACATGACCAACATCGCCTTGCGTCAGTCGGGCTTTTTCCAGAACGCAGCGAATGGCCGACCGCAGCGATGAGCCGCTCAAACCATTGCGGCGGGCGAGAGGCTCGCACCTCGATGCGGTCGCCAGCAGTCGGCCCCGAATCCGGGCGCCGCGGCGCTGGGCATGGGCCCGCGACTCTAGCACGATCACGCCTGCTCCTTCACCATTGACAAGGCCGTCGCGGTCGCGGTCGAAAGGGCGAGAGGCACAGCGGAAGTCTTCCATGCGATGCGAGAGCAGGGCGCCGCCGCGAGCCACCAGCGCCGTTGGATGCAAGCGGCAACCCGTGCCGCCGGCCAGCATCACATCGGCCCAGCCTCGCTCAATCACGCTGGCCGCCTCAGCCACGGCCAAAAGGCCCGAGACATCGCCCAGAACGATCGAGTTATTCGGACCACGAGCGTCGTGCGCGATGGCAATATGCGAGGCGGTCATATTTGGCAGATGCTTGAGCAGCCAGAGAGGATGCAACTCCTCGTGAATAGCCTCTGCCCAGAGCGGAAAATCAAATGATCCATTTCGGCAAGCGCGGCGGTAGGTGCTTTCTAAATCTTCCAAATCACCATAGATCATGTCGTTTCCAAAAACGACGCCAAACCGATCCGGATCAACCGCCCCGACCGGAAGCGAGGCATCGATCATGGCCAGATCGGCTGCTGCAAAGCCAAACTGAATCTCGCGGCTCATCACCTTGAGGCTCTTGCGAGGTCGCACATAGAGCTTTGGATCAAAGTTGGGAATCTGTCCACCAAAGCGAACGCTCAAAGCACTTGAATCGAAAGAATCGATCAGGCGGATGCCGCTCTTACCAGCAGCCAAGGCATTCCAAAAGGAATCGCAGCCAATGCCGATCGGGCTGACGATTCCAATCCCTGTAAAGACAATATCGCGATCGGAGCTCATAGGTAGATCATGGCAACCTGAACCACCAGACACATTACCAGCATGTGGCTACGTGCATTGCTTTGCAAGGGTTCCTGGCACAAGGGGCGGCCCCATGAGCACTAGTCATCGTCATCCTCTTCTTCTTCCTCATCATCATCGTCGTCGTCATCATCGTCTTCTTCTTCTGCATCTTCTTCTGCATCATCGTATTCACCCTCATCTTCCTCCTCCTCATCATCCGCGTCGTCGTCGTCGTCATCTTCATCTTCCTCGTCGTCATCGTCATCTTCATTTTCATTTTCATTTTCATTTTCATTTTCATCTTCGCCCGATCGTATTATCAGTTGGCGAGCAAATTTGTAGGTATCAATTTCAAGTACCGGAAATCCGCTCCCAGTTGCGGTATTCACCAGACTGGCGTTCATCAAGATTGTCATCGCTTCGATTCCTATTTATGATTGTAAACAGCACCACCGACTTGACTGCGAGGCGAAACGGTTCACCTCAATGACGGCATCCGAGCGAAGTGTAGTCTATTGGCGATTGTTTGGGGTGTGTCGCGGAAAAAAAGGCCACTCACTCAAAACCTCTAGGATGGGCTCAGGCAAGTCACCATTTTTAGCTGATTTGAGCGGGACTTTCTCAGCTCTCACCATCGACACAACGAGGAGATCGTCATGGACACAGCATCGGTAGCGGATAAGCGCAGGGTTCTGGCAGAAATGGCCAGAACGCAGAGCCATCGCAAAGACAGCCCGACGGGCCGAACTCTCAAGTGGACAGGGATTGGGATTTTTATCCTCGTGTTTGGTCTAGTGTTGTTTTGGAGAAGCGGTTTTTTCTCAACAGCGAAGCAGGTTCTCCAGGTCCGGGCCCTCGTCAAGGAGCAGATTCTCGAACTGGAAAAAGTGGGCCGCAATGAGGCGCCGCTGACCTACGGCAACACTGGATTTGGAAAGATGATGGAGCCTGTTCAGGGGATGTCGGCCGAGATTCGGCAACAGGCCTTCCACGAGATGAGGCGTCTGTTCCGGGCTCGTGAGAATGCCGAATTGAATTCATATTTTGCCATGCCAGCGGCCAAACGAGCGACCGAGTTGGATCGTCGCATCAAAGCGGAAGAAGAGCGGCGTAAAGCCCGTGATGCTGAGCGGGCCATGTCGGCCAATCGCCCACAGGCGAGCCCGCCCGCCACTCAGTCTGTTGGCAAGGGGAATAGCGGGGCTGCGCAGGCTCCTATCGCCGGGAACGATTTGGGTGGGGGTCGGCCCTCAGGGGGTCGCAGCGGGACAGAAGAAAGCCGAAATGTCCGTAGTAAGAAACGGATCGATTCGACCACGCCGGAGGAGCGTTCCAGACAAGCAGAATACCGTCGAGCCATGGAGCAGCGTCGAACTCAACTGGGATTGGGAAACGGACGAGGCCGCTAGAGGAGCGACTGGAATTTAATTCCTGAGCAGCCGCCAACGCGGCGGTTACGGGAGTCTGCGGAGTCATGATTTCGCAAAACCAAATATGAATGAAGCATGCTGATTGTCATTATCTCTCTGGTCGTCAATGTGGCGATAAGCATTCTTCATGCATTCTCGCTTGGGTGTGCTTTGTTTGGTGCTCAGCCCTGAGGCAGGTCACTCTCCTGGCCATTGGCTAGTGACGCCGCACCAAAAGGCATCGGGGGGCCAAACGCCCCCCGATGCGATGAAAACCGCTTCTGCTGCCAAAGCCTACTTCTTCTTGCAGCAATCCCCGGCCCGGCTGACGAAGTCGCAGTCGCCCGTAGCACAGCAATCGCATGTGCAGACCTTGCACTCGCAAACGCCGGTGTCACAGCAGCCACAGCAATCGCACTCCGGACAGCCAGCATTCTGGACGCTAGCGGTTGCGGGGACGAAAGACACGAGGGCCAAAGCAGCCCAGAGAATCAAACTGTTCATGGAAACTCCTAGAAAAAAGTGGCAAACAAAATGGATTTGAGAAAACCTGAAACCCAATGCTGCAACAAGCGAACATCGGGCAACTGCCCTACCTGCGTCCACCACCATGGGCCCAACGGCACTGATGGGACGCGATCGGCAGGCAACTCAAATCCGCCACACACCGAAAAGAATTCGGGCAGGACGTGAAACGATACATGGGCCGCTGTTGGTCGCCGGTTCGGCCAATGTGGCAACCCCAACTGGCTGTTCGAATGCAACTTGGGCCATGCCGGCGACGTCATTCAAACGCAGTTCAGATGTGCCGCGCGAGTTTGATACCTTCGCGGCTTCCTGCCTGGAGTCGAGTTGGCAGCGACAGGGAGTCAGCGAATTCGCCTTCGTCCAGGCTGCCCGACAAAGTGGGCACTCACTGGAGGAGTCTGCCTCGGATTGCGTCGGCTTTCCGCAGCAGGAGACATCGGCAGCGACGCAGCAACCCTTGTCACAGGCGGCGACAAGGGAGGCGGGCCAAAGCTGAGCGATTGCCACCAGCAAAGCGGCAACAAACGTCGGAATGTTCATCCTGTCGACAACCACGGCAGTCTCCTTAAGAAACTATAGTCAGATCACTGCCCACGGGCAAGAGTGGAGATCACAGGCTTAAAGTTTTCGATGTTCCGGTAGCCCCCGGCTCAGCATTCTGGATACTGCTTTTTGAAGGGTCCGAGTCGGCTCTGCATGGTTTCCGGCCCACATGAGCATGAGATAGAGGAACTTCCCGGCCCACGTCGGACTCCCGTGCGGAGCGGTGCATGAGCGACTTCATCGATACCATCCACGAGTTCGCCAGGGTGTTCAGCGTGCCCGACCACTTTCTGGCGGGCTGGGTGGACAGCATCGTCGATATGCCACTCGTCAAGTTCCGTCTGTATGTCGAAGGGCAGAACCCTAACTAAGAAACTGGCGTCAATCATGGGGACAGGTCAAATCGCCGCCTGTCCCAAGGATGTGAACCAAACCCAATGGGGCGTTGATTGGCAAATGAAAATCGACGATTCCCGCTGCAAACTCAATTCCGTCTATCCCAAAATAACGCTGTGACAAAGCACGAGTCTGTCACGAAATCCAATATCAGCGCGTCGATACCGGCCAAGGTCGTTTAAGGTCTAGCGTGCGGTCGCCAGTGCGCACTCTGACGTAACCAGGAAGCCGCGGCGAAGGCGCATCAAGAAGAGTAGGCCGAGTCCAAGGACGACGTTTACCATGGCGCCCGGTTCGGGCACCGCCACGATGACGCCATTTGCAATGCTGAGGTTGCTTGCCATGCCATTCACGGAACCGGCCCAGGTGCCTGAAGCGGGGATATTGGTGGAGATGATGGCCCCATCAGCGCCCAGCGACACGTAGGAATTGGAGAAAGCACGGCCGTTTAAAATGCTGTTCGCCCCTGTGGTGATATATCCCTCTGACAAGATCGTACCGAGGAAGACCGTGGATGCACCCAGGCTGACATAGCCGCCCGTGTTCCAGACCACGGTCGCCTTCGGGCCAGCGTTGAAGAGCCTCATGATCGTTGACGCACCGGTGGAAACAAAGCTGTCAAGGTTGAATACCCAGTAAGGCTCATCGGCACCGCCACCGTCGAGATTCAGTTCAGTGCCGGCGGCGGTGGTCAGCGCGCTTGCGCTGCTGTAGACTCCCGGTGACAGCGTCACGCTGCCACTCATGGTCGCCGGGAGTGCGGTGCCCAAGCCCATGTTGCTGATCGCGCTTTGAGCAATGGCGAGTTCGCCAAGCGCCGAATGCACGTCTGCAGTATTGACGAAGTTGCCGCCGCTACTGGAGCCCGCGCCTGGCGTGATGTAAGTGGCCGCGCCTACCAGTTCGCTGGCACTGCTGTTGGCGCCATACACCATGTAACCACCAGCGACGACGGAATAGTTTACGAGACTGGAGCCCAACAAGGGTCCGGCGAGAACTGGGAGGGGGGCACAGAAGTAGCCGTCCATTCTGCGAAAAGAGGTGATGCGTTGAACAGCGATATTTTGTAGAAGACCGGCATGAGAGCGAAGCGTGACAAGGATGTCGAACGTGAGCGGCTGAAGGCCGAGAATGCGGGGCTTC